>Ga0209503_10001322_pt1 | contig 12858 bp, 13 predicted proteins | sample SouAtlMetagenome_2_FD_187448 | JGI IMG/M metagenome (GOLD analysis project Ga0209503, IMG submission 187448) | Marine eukaryotic phytoplankton communities from Atlantic Ocean - South Atlantic ANT15 Metagenome (SPAdes) (version 2) | ecosystem: Environmental > Aquatic > Marine > Oceanic | place... | reverse complement strand
GCCAAGAACTTGGTGGCGGCAGGTGTCTGTGACGAGGTGTTGGTTCAGGTGGCCTACGCGATTGGCGTGGCCGATCCGGTGGGATTGTATGTAAACACATACGGGACGGGCAAGGTCGGTGTCTCTGACGGTGAAATTGCCGAGCGGATTGCGTCTGTCTTTCCGATGCGCCCTTATGACATTGAGCAGCGGTTTGCTTTGCGCACCCCCATTTACACCGAGTCTGCAGCTTATGGCCACATGGGCCGGAAGACGGAGACCGTGAAAAAAGAATTCAAGGCGGCTGATGGAAGCACCGTTGTTCGCGAGGTCAGGCTCTTCCCGTGGGAGGCATTGGATTGCGTCGATAAGCTGAAGGCCGAGTTCGGCCTCTGAGCTTAGGCGGCTTCCCTCACGGCGCCCTCCCCTAGAACAGGAAGTCGTAACCCTCGCTTTTCATGCGCTGGTAGCGCTCTCGATCAAAGGCGTATAGTTGGCTGCCCTTGTGCTGTCCCTTTTCACCCCCCGTGGCTTTCTTTTCGAGGTCGGTCAACAGGGGGCTTTTGAAGAGCTTCTTTCGAAAGTTCCGCTTGTCAAAGGTCTTGCCTAGTGCCTGCTCATAGAGAGACTGAAGCTGACCCAGGGTAAACTCGGTGGGGAGCAAATGGAAACCGACTGGTCTGCGCTTGACCCTGCGCTTGAGTCGCTCTCTCGCGTAGGCGGCCACTTCATTGTGGTCGAAGGCGAGGTCCGGCACCCTGTTGATCGGCACCCATTGCATGCTATGGGATTCCCATTTTTCTGCAAGGAAGTCTTCCTTTCGGACGAGTGCATAGAAGCCCACATTGACCACCCTTCCCATGGGGTGGCGAAAAACCCCACCAAAGGCCTTGAGCTGCTCGATGATTTCGGGTTCGTCGTAACCAAAGAGGCCGTGGAACATGCTTCGGGCACTGAGTGCCAACTCGTCCTGTGCCTCTAGGTATCGGCTGGGCAGAAAAAGTGCCCCCTGAAATGGAGCGCGTTGGCTCCTCGCCAGCAGCAATTGCAGTTGGTTTCCATCGAATCCAAACAGAACGAGGCTCATGCTGAGGGCCACATTGAAATCAGGATTGTCCTGGGGGAATTTGAGCATTTCGGACATGGCGCAAAGATGGAATACGCCTATGTCTTCCTGATGAAGTTTATGGTAAATTTTAAGGTGTTCCCGGCCTGTTGTGGGCGACACAGATGGCTGTGCCGGTTCCACTCAATGGGATGGACATGGCGGGAATCAAAGCGCCATTTGAGGCGGAAATCGCGCTCCATTCGGCAACAGGGGAGGCCAGGTTGACCCACATGGTCGACTGCGCGCGGTCTTGTGCAAGGGGCCCAGCGGCGAAGGGTTGAGCGGTGAAGGGCGCGCCATTGGACGGCATCCAGTGCCATTGTTCCCGACTGACCCAGCTTCCGCCGAGCTCGAAGATGCCTGCCCCTGACACGCTTCCACTTCCGAGGATGGGCTGTGTATTTAACCCGGTCTGTCCATTGGGCTCTGTGTACCAGCGTCGCGCTGTGCCATCTGCTTCAACTGTTGCGGGATCACCTTCGAGCTGAATCAACCAGGCCGCTCCATTGGGCCCCAATGAACCCGGTGCTTCTGGTGTCCAAGTGATGGCGTTCATTCTGGCAGATGTTTCCAGATTGCATTGGATCATGCGCAATTCCCCAGAATTGGTTCGGGCCAGAAGGAACATGTGGCCATTGATTTCCGCAGCGTCGATGAGGGCTTCCTCCTCGAGCAAGAGCCAAGACTGCTGTAAATGTCCATCGCCATTGATCCACTCGACACGGTCCGCCCAGCCGATGGCGATGAGTGCAGATGTGGATTGTCCATGGCCAGCCCGTCTAAGGAACCTGAGTCCGCCGGATTGGGGGCTGAATGGCGCCGTTCTGGCCCAGATGAATGCGCTTGGAGATGCAGTGGGAGCGGACCAGGCCTCTACATGGGTGGGATGCCCCACCAAGACGCGTTCCTTGCCATCAAAGTGCATGACAGACAGGACAGCTTCAGTTGATGTGGTCACGGTTGATGCGTCTTGTTGAGGGAAGGAGGACATCCACAAGACGGTTCCCGGCGCGTTGTCGGTGACATAGGCGATGCCAATGGATTCGAGCGGAGGTCGCTGAATTCCTGCTGTTGTGAAGTCTGCAGCCCTGACCCCTTTACTGTCCCAAACACTGACGGTCAGTTGCAATGCTGTGAAATTGGGAAGCCCACCATCAAAGTCGGGAACGGTCCACGTCAGGTCGACGGTGTCGATGACATCTTGGCCTGCAACGGCCAAATGGCTTGGTGTTTCTCCAGTTGCACTCCACCAAACGATTGGGGCGTTTGACCCAGTTTCGTTTGCTGGTCCTATGTCCACCCGCCAGGTTGCCCCTTCTTGTCGCCCCCGCTCAGGAGCCGGATCGGTATAGGTGAAGCGCAAGGGGACATTTGAATCTGTTGACCACAGGGGAGATCCGATGGGCTTCAGCCACTCTACCGAAGGCGGGTCCTTGACGGTTTGACATCCCGAGAGAGAGACAAGGGCCAAGACAAAGGGCAAAAAAAGTGGCGGGCGCATCGTGAAGAAAAGTACGTTGTGGACAGGCGTGTGGAATCGCCGTTGATATGGAACAGTTTTATCCGGGCTTTGAACCGCTAATTTGGAACCCCATTCCCTATCACCCGTGGCTGAAGACAAACCCCTGAAAACCAAGCGGAAATCCGCCAAGAAGACCCCATCTCTAGCTCCGGGTCTCTCGGGTATTGGAAAGAAGCAGCCCCAAGCGGTCGAATTGGAGGAGGCGGTATTGGGAGCGTGCATGCTCGAATTGGCTGCGGTCAATGCCGTGGTCGACATTTTGGAGCCCGAGGCCTTCTATAAGGAGTCCCACGGTGCGATTTTTAAGGCCATCAAGGATTTGTTTGGCGACTCGGAGCCCATCGATCTCTTGACGGTGACCGAGCGCTTGCGCAAGGAAGGGGAGCTTGGTTTTTGTGGGGGTCCTGCTTACGTGGCGGGTCTGACTGACAGGGTAGCCAGCACGGCCAATGTGGAATCCCACGCGCGCATCGTGGCCCAAAAGTTCATTCAACGCGAGCTCATTCGCATCTCAAGCCAGACCATCGAGGCGGCTTTTGAAGACACGACCGATGTCTTTGATTTGCTCGATCGGTCTGAGCAGCAGTTGTTCGAGGTGGCCGAGGGCAACATCCGAAAGGATTACCAGGACATGAAGTCGGTCATCCAAGAGGTGATGGATGGCATTGATCAGGCGAGGCTCAATGAAGACGGCGTCAGTGGCACGCCGACGGGATTCAAGGCGCTGGATGCCTTGACGGGGGGATGGCAGAATTCCGACATGGTCGTTCTCGCTGCCCGACCGGGTATGGGAAAGACCGCGTTCGTATTGTCCATGGCCCGCAACATGGCGGTAGACCACGGTGTGCCTGTGGCCATCTTCTCTCTTGAGATGAGTTCGGCGCAGTTGGTGCAGCGTTTGGTTGCCGCTGAATCTGAATTGAGCGCGGAGAAGTTTCGGAAGGGAGACTTGCAGGACTACGAATACCAGCAACTTCAGACCCGCATTGCCAAACTGACGAAGGCCCAGTTGTTCATTGATGACACGCCTGCCTTGAGTGTCTTTGAGTTGAGGGCCAAATGCCGTCGCCTCAAGCAGAAGCACGGCATCAACATGGTCATCATCGATTACCTCCAGTTGATGACCGCGGGCAGTGACAATGGCAAGGGCAACCGGGAGCAGGAAATCTCGACCATCAGCCGGTCGATTAAAAGCATTGCCAAGGAGCTCAATGTTCCGGTCATTGCCCTGTCTCAGTTGTCGAGATCTGTGGAGACCCGCGGTGGAGATAAGCGTCCGATTTTGTCTGACCTCCGTGAGTCTGGTGCGATTGAGCAAGATGCGGATATCGTGAGCTTCATCTATCGTCCGGAGTACTATGGCATCACTGAGGATGCAGATGGCATGGACACGGAGGGGCTTGGAGAGTTAATTGTGGCCAAGCACCGCAATGGTGGACTCGACACTGTGAAGCTGAGGTTCACCAAGCACCTGGCCAAATTCTCCGACTTCAACGCCTTTGAGGAGAGCCCGTTTGACGGGGGCGGTGCGATGTCCCCCAATACGAGTTTTGCGGACAGTGGTGCCAAGACCATGACGGTTGGATCCAAGATGAACGGACCCGGGGAGGACGCACCGTTCTGATTCGTTGCGTATCGGTCCTCTTTTCAGGCGGGATGTCGAGGTTATCTTTCAGCCATGTTGCGAACACGAGGCCGGGGGGTGATTTTTCTATCGGTGTTGCTCATGCTGGCCTCCAGCATGCAGGCGAGCCGGCTTCTGATTCCCATGGACGATGGACAGGCGAATCACCTCAAGGCTTACGGCGTTGCCTTCTGGGTGTTGGAGCAGGGGTTGGAAGTGGAGTGGCTCTTGAACTACCGGGGGGGAAGTTTTCTCATCCCTGCTGCGCCCGTTATTTCAAGTGAATGCACAATCAGGGGCGTGGACTTTGAGCCCATCGCCGATGTGCAGGCCCGGCAAATTCTCAACGGAATCGCCGACCCTGAAATCAACCAGCAACGCGTCAAGCTTGAGGTGGCGCCGAGGGTGGCTGTGTACAGTCCAAAGAGCAAGTTGCCGTGGGACGATGCAGTCACCTTGGTGTTGACCTATGCTGAAATCCCGTATGACGTGGTGTACGACTCCGAGGTCATGGAGGGCAAACTTGTGGAGTATGATTGGCTCCACCTTCACCACGAAGACTTCACGGGACAATACGGCAAATTCTACAGGTCCTATCGCAATGCGGCTTGGTATCAAGAGGAGCAGGCCCGACAGGAGGCGAGCGCGGCGTCATTGGGCTTTTCCAAGGTGAGCGACATGAAGCGCGCGGTGGCGTTAGAGATGCGCAACTTTGTGTTGGGAGGCGGTTTCTTGTTTACGATGTGTTCCGGGACGGACAGCTTTGACATTGCGCTTGCTGCCCAAGAGACGGACATCTGTGAACCGATGTTTGACGGGGACCCAGCGGACCCATTGGCCCAACAAAAGTTGGACTTTGAAGAGGGGTTTGCCTTTTGGAATTACCGTTTGGTCCGCGACCCGTTGGTGTACGAGTTCAGCGACGTCGACGCCACAGAGGACCATGGCAAAGTCAAGGAGATCAAGGACTTTTTTACGCTGTTCGACTTTTCAGCCAAATGGGATGTGATTCCAACGATGCTGACGCAGTCGCACGAGCGTGTGATTCACGGTTTCATGGGACAGACCACGGCATTTCGAAAAAAGTTCGTGAGGCCTGACGCGACCATATTGGGAGAAAGTCGAGGCATTGGATCCGTGAAGTATCTGCATGGAACGCTCGGGGAGGGCCAGTGGAGCTATTACGGGGGACATGACCCTGAGGACTATCGTCACCTGGTCAATGACCCTCCGACGGATTTGAACCTCCATCCCAATTCTCCTGGATACAGGTTGATACTCAACAACATCCTCTTCCCTGCGTCGAGGGAGAAAAAGAGAAAAACGTAAAGGGAATCAATCCTGGCGGACCGTGACGATCAGCGTGAACAGCTGGCGTCCATCATCCTGGGAGTCAAACCGGTAGTCCACGGGGCCGCTCGCTTTCTTTGCGAGGCTTAGCAGGCCCAGCCCAGCGCCTCCTTTCTCAGAGAGCTCTCCGTTGCAGAGGGTTTCGATGTAGGTCTTCCTCAGTGTGTCCTCTTCCATGCCGTTGATTTCGGCAAGGCGGGATGACAGGTGATTTCGCATCTCCGTGTCGACCATGTTGCCACATTGAACTTGGAAGCCCAGAGGGGTGGATTCGAGTGTCAGATAGAGTTGTGTGAATCCGTCATCTTCGATCAAGCCGTGCCGCATCACATTTTGCAGGCACTCGATGAGGACATTGCCAATTCTCTTCATCATGGTCCTGCCTCCTGACGCTGCGGCGCTCTTCTCAGCCAAAGCCAGAAGGCCTTCCATGCCTGCAGAGTCCACTGGACCGATGTAGCTGAGCAGGGTTCCATACTGATCACCTCGGCCGTTGTCCCTGTGAAGGACGGCCTGTAATTCCCGCTGGAGGATGTGGAGGTTGTCTGACCCTTGGTTCGACATAGTCACGTTCTGGCCCTACTAATTTACAAAAACAATCGACGAATCACACAAAAAGCACGTCTGATTTTCACACGAAGACGAAGTTATTCGCTGAAGGCCGCGGCTGACGCGGAATCCGTGGACTTTTTTCCACAGTATGCTTCACCCTCAAGCGGCTTTGTAGCCGCGAATGCTTCCTCTTGCGATGATGGGCGTTCCGTCGGGTTGTTGGAGCATGGAGTAGAATTCAGGGCGGCAGAAATGAAGGGAGCCCCGGTATGGACGTTGAAGGAGGTAGGCATGCCAAACCCCAAGTGCTGTTTTTTGCAGTTGACGCCATGCATAAGCACTGAATTGAGCTGGACAGTTGAAGCTCTGAATGAAAGCTTGGGCAGCGTCAAGGGTCTTGATTTGATTGGAGGCCAGGGCTTTCATTACGCTGCGTATTGAAGGGGTGAGTTTCCATTGGAGGAGCCGTGGGTGTCGAGAGGCAAACCGGATTCAAGAATTGACCTGACCTGGATCAGGTTCCATTTGAGGAGACCATCTGCATCCATGGTTTGACACTGTCGGAATGCCTCGAGCAGAAGGATGGTCCATTTTCGATTGGCCCTTTCGCGAAGAATTCGGCTAAACGTGGCGTAGTTGAGTTTCCAAGACGTCAGTATTCCGGCTTGGGATTCGCAAACGATGTGGACGGGCATGTCCGTGCCGGCGTAGGCCACGGAGATGAGCGTTCCGAGAGAGGGGAGGGATGATGGGTGGATCATGGGGAAGCGTTGACAGTACAACGTTCCCCGTCGGGTCCGTAACGGATTTACGGAGCCAAAAAAAATCAGACGTCGTCTGGTTATTCCAGCCTTTTCAATGCTTTTCGATGCGTTTCTCGCAATTGATTGACCCATTCTTCAGGGCCGAGGGGAAGGGCATCGGCTCCAAACCCGAGAATCCATTGATTCAGTTCGTAAGTCGGGTGGACATCGATTGCGTAGCACGCCCATCCAGGATGGGGTGATGGCACTTCAATTCGCCGCTGGGATGCATGTATGGGTTGGCTTTCGAGGTAATGGGACAAGAGGGGGGCGGCTGCCCATCGGAATTCTTGAACGCCATTGGACCCAGAGGTAATGCCAACCGTGTCTTTGAAGTATCGATCGGCATCAAAGTCCGTGTCTCGCATGAATCGGGCGTCGTCCAGAACCACCTGCGCCATTCGATCCAGTGCAAAGGTTTTCACCTTCTGCGCACCTTCTGGCTTCCCGATGAGGTACCAGCGGTTTCGGTATTCTTTGAGCAGATAGGGTTCGATGCAGCGTTCGCTTTCAATGGGGTCACCCGTTACAAATTTTCGATAGCTGAATCGGACCACCCTGTTCTCGCCTATGGCCGACATCAGCGTTGCGATGTGCTCGGTTCCCAGCGTTTGTGGCGCTTGTTCGAATTGAATGTGCTGATCGATGCCCTGTCCTGGCGCTGTTGCGTGAACGCGGTCGAAAATTCGTCCGATGGCACTCTGGTATTGTTGAAATACCGGCATGTCCCTGAATTGAAGCAGGGTCAGGGTCGCAAACCTCAGGGCTTGGAGGTCTTGTTCTTGAAGGTTCAGCCCGCTGATGCTGTATTCGGGGTCCTCGTATTCGTAGCCCCTGTGCTCCGCATTGTAGGCGATGGGGGCGTGATAGCCGAGGTCGTTTTCGTTGCGCATGGCCCACAGGTCCTTTTCGATGGTGGAGATGCTGATGCGTTCACCTTCGCTTCCGTAGAGCCCTTCTTCACAGGCGCGCCGCAGATCCTCCTTTGTGGGATGGGGCCGCATGCGGTTGGTTAGGCAACGGTCGATGATGCGATAGCGGAGCAGGGCATACTTGTTGGCAGGCATGACGTTAGAAGGGAAGGGTGAGTGCGTCCAGAACAGAGAGGATCAACGGGAGCAGCGGTAGTGACCAAGTCAGATCGAGAAGGGGGAACTTTCGGATGTCCAGCAAGTCCAGCCCCAGTGCCAAAAGCAGAATTCCGCCAACACCGGAGAGTTCGCCGACAAGGGGCTCTGGAATGCCCGCTCCAGCGGTGGCAAATGCAAACGTGAGACCGCCTTGAATGACGAGAACGCTCCCCGTGGACAACAGGACGCCCCTTCCCAATGCTGCTGCGAGAAAGATTGAACTAAAGAGGTCCATGGTGCCTTTGGCCATGAGGACGGTTGGATCTCCGAGAAGGCCGTCTTGCATGCAGCCGACAAGGGTCATTGCGCCAATACAGAAGAGGAGGGTTGATTGCACCAAGGCAGCGCCCTCGCCCTTTCCAAGGCGGTCTGCAGCCTTTTTTACCCGTGCATCGAGACCGATAAGGTGGCCGACAATGGCGCCCAGAACGAGGGCCATGAACGCCGCCATGGGACGGGTGATGTCCATCATCATGTCGACCCCCATGAAGAGGGTGAACAGACCGAGAGCCGAAAAGACCACTTTTCGCATCCCATCTGGCACGCGCTGACCCAAGACCAACCCAATGGAAGAGCCTAAAGCGACTGTAATGACATTGTAAAGGGTGCCCAACATGCGCCCAAGTTACTTTTGACCTGCGCTGCATGCCGCCCACCTTTTTGAACGTTCACACCATGTCTTTCGTTGTCGAGTCCATAGACCCCCATTCCAAGGCCCGATCAGGCACCTTGCAGACGGCCCACGGTGCCCTTAGCACCCCCACCTTCATGCCGGTGGGAACACAGGGTTCAGTCAAGGCGGTGCCCCAGGATGTCTTGGCAGAGGTGATCAACCCCGACATCATCCTCGGCAACACCTACCACCTGTACTTGCGCCCGGGGTTGGACGTCTTGGAAAAGGCGGGAGGCCTTCATGGCTTCATGGGATGGGACCGCCCCATCTTGACCGATTCGGGAGGTTATCAGGTCTACAGTCTGGCTGAGAACCGCAAGATCAAAGAGGAGGGGGTGACGTTTCGCAGTCACATTGACGGAAGTCCCCACCTGTTCACGCCTGAGCGGGCCGTCGAAATTCAGCGTGTCATTGGTGCGGACATCATCATGGCTTTTGATGAGTGTCCACCCTATCCCTGCGATTACCAGTATGCAAGGCAATCCATGGAGTTAACCCACCGTTGGTTAGACCGGTGCATTGCACACATGAAGGAGACTCCTCCTTTGTATGGACATGAGCAGATGCTCTTCCCCATTGTGCAGGGTTCCACCTTTGATGATTTGAGGAAGGCGAGTGCTCACGCCATTGCTGAACGAGGTGCTGCGGGCAATGCAATTGGCGGACTGTCCGTTGGGGAGCCACACGAAGAGATGTACGCCAGTGTGCAACTGTGCACAGAGATCTTGCCCGAGGACAAGCCGCGTTATTTGATGGGGGTGGGGACCCCGGCGAACTTGCTCGAAAACATCGCTTTGGGTGTCGATATGTTTGACTGTGTGATGCCGACTCGAAATGCGCGCAACGGCATGTTGTTTACCCGGAAGGGCACGCTGAACATGCGGAACAGAAAGTGGGAGGATGACTTTTCTCCTTTAGATCCGCATGGAACTGCTGATGTCGACAGTCGATACAGTAAGGCCTATGTTCGGCACCTGTTTCGCGCAGGTGAAATCTTGGCGCTTCAAATCGGCACCGTCCACAATCTCGTGTTCTATTTGGACCTGATGCGGGAAGCACGTGAACGAATTTCAGATGGCACCTTTCGGGCTTGGAAGGACGCTTTGGTGCCTGTTTTGACCCAACGACTCTGACCCTCCACATGCGCATCATTGACCGCTACATCATCCGTAATTTCTTGTCGACCTTCTTTCTGATGGTCGCCTTGTTTTGCGTCGTGGCTGTGGTTTTTGATGTGGCCGAGAACCTGGAGCGTTTGATTGACAACGATGCGCCGTGGGGTAGGGTGTTTGGCGAGTATTACATCAGTTTTTGCTTGGCGTTGGGAAACATGCTCAGTGCCTTTATCGTCTTCTTGACCATCTTGTTGTTTACGAGCCGATTGGCGCAGCGAAGTGAGATCATTGCGGTGTTGGCCGGGGGCATTTCTTTTCAGCGCTTGATGCGCCCTTACTTGGTGGCCTCCACGCTTCTTGTTTTGGGCAGCCTGTTGTTTGCCCATTTCATTTTGCCCGTCTCCAACCAGCGCAAGCTCGATTTCGAGGTGGAGTTCGTCCACAAGGAGTTTCACATCGCAGAACAGCACCTCTATCGGGAAATTTCGCCGGGCACGGTTGTTTACATGCGGTCTGTCAATGCAGGTCGTAAAGTTGGATATCGGTTCGTTTTGGAGCAATGGGATGGGGACCGCCTTGAGGAGAAGTGGATGGCGAGCAAGGCACGATGGCTGGAGGAAGAGGGGACCTGGCGCGTGTCCAACCTTCGCCGCCGCTGGTGGGACTCAGATGGGGAGCATTTTGATAAGGTGGCGGTACTGGATACTGCATTGGACATGCGCATTTCTGATTTCGGTCAGCGCAATGAAGCAATGTCCACTTTGGGTTGGGGGGAATTGAAAGCGGCCATTCAAAGAGAAAAGGCGCGTGGCTCTGGTGGGGAAAGGCTGCTTCAGCTCGAGATGCACACCAGGACATCCAATGCGTTTGCGATATACATCATGACCCTGATTGGGGTCAGTGTGGCCAGCAGGCGCCAGCGCGGGGGGACAGGAATTCACATCCTCATCGGGGTTGTCATTGGCTTTGTTTACGTATTCAGTGCCAAGTTGACCTCGGTCTCGGCCACGCATGCGGGTGCGCTTCCGGCATTGGCCGCTTGGACGCCCAATGTGTTGTTTGGTATCCTAGGGATTGTGCTGTACCGAAGGGCTCCGAAGTAAAGCGCCGCTGGCTGCTGTGGGTCACAGGCTGAGTTGCCCTTCCCAGTGGCGCCAGTTTTCTGGAATGTGCGCTGTCCATTGCTTTGGCGGCATATTCTTGAAGAACCCGAAAACGGTGGAGCCACTGCCGCTCATTTCTGCATAAACCGCGCCGGTATTCAGCAATGAATTGAGTGCTTCGCGAACTTCCGGGTGGCGCTCGCATATCGGGTCGGTGAAGTCATTGGTCAGTTTGCCAGCCCAATCTGGGGGGGAGGTTCCAGCCCAAGCGTCAAGCCCTGGTCGTTTGTTATCGGGGACAACCCAGTCAAAGGCTTGGGCCGTGTGGATGTGTACGCCTGGGTTGATCAGTGCGATGTGCCATCCAGACAGATTGAGATTGATGGGTGTGGAATGTTCCCCGCGGCCGGTGACACGGGCAGGGACATTGCGAATGAAAAAGGGACAATCGGAACCGAGTTCTGCTGCGATAACCTCGAGCTCTGTTGGTGACATGCCGAGTTTAAAATGGTCATTGAGGAGGGTGAGGGCGAATGCACCGTCTGCGCTTCCCCCGCCTAAACCCGCTCCGGAGGGAAGGACCTTAATAAGGTGAAAGTCAACCGGAGGAAGGACGTGGCGCTCGGAGAGGAGCGAATAGGCCCGGCAGATGAGGTTGTCGCTTGGGTTGCCTTTGATGGGGTTGCCGTGGAGGTGCAGAACGCATCCATCTCCGGAGCCCGGGCTCACCAATTCGAGTGTGTCACACCAAGGTACAGGCAGGAACAGACTGTCTAAATCGTGGAAGCCATCGGGCCGTTTGCCGCGAACCTGAAGCCCCAAGTTCACCTTGGCGTTGGGAAAGACCACTTGTGACGTCTTGCTCTGTTCAGCCATCGAAGTAGCCATACTGCTTGAGTTTTCTCTCGTCGTTTCGCCAGTCCTTGTCGACTTTGATTCGAAGCTCTAGGAAGACCTTTTCCTTGAGGAAGTCCTCCAGGTCCTTTCGGGCGTCTGTGGCAAGCCGCTTGATCATTCGCCCTCCTGTGCCGATGAGAATGGCCTTTTGTGATTCGCGCGCCACGAGAATGGTGGCGTTGATGCGGCGGAGGGGGCGGCCGTCTTTGGTCTTGTCTTCTTTGAAGCCCTCTACAGTGACTTCACTGCTGTAAGGGACCTCCTGCTTGCAATGCGTGAGGATTTTCTCCCGGACGATCTCCGAAACGAAGAAGCGCATGGGCTTGTCGGTCATTTCGTCTTTGGGGAAAAATGCAGGTGACTCGGGGAGGAGTGAGATGATGCGGTCGAGAAGGTGCTCGATGTTGAAACCGTGCAGCGCACTGATGGGGTGGATCTCGGCGCGGGGAATGAGGGTTTGCCAATGGGCAATCCGCTCTGCCACTGCGGCTTGGTCGCTGAGGTCAATTTTATTGATGAGCAGAAGGACCGGGATGTCCATGCGCTGCACCTTTTCCAAAGTCTCCGGATGCGCCAACGTTTGTTCTTCCGGTGTGGTCACGATGAGCAGGACATCTGCATCTCGAAGTGCTGTCCGGACAAACTTCATCATGCCTTCCTGAAGCTTGTATGCCGGGTCGAGAACCCCGGGAGTGTCGGAATAGACAATCTGCCAGTGTTCTCCACTGACAATGCCCATGATGCGGTGACGGGTGGTCTGTGCTTTGGCGTTGATGATGCTGAGACGTTCGCCAACGAGGCGATTCATCAGCGTGGACTTGCCGACATTGGGAGACCCAATAATGTTCACGAAACCTGAACGGTGGGGGGAGTGGTCATTCGTTGTCGGCACGGGGCATATTTTCTCTTGCAAAGAAAGAGTCCAGCACTATCTTCACCGTCCCTTACGAGGGAAATGTAACGCGGTGTGGAGCAGTTGGTAGCTCGTCGGGCTCATAACCC
>Ga0209503_10001320_pt1 | contig 12861 bp, 9 predicted proteins | sample SouAtlMetagenome_2_FD_187448 | JGI IMG/M metagenome (GOLD analysis project Ga0209503, IMG submission 187448) | Marine eukaryotic phytoplankton communities from Atlantic Ocean - South Atlantic ANT15 Metagenome (SPAdes) (version 2) | ecosystem: Environmental > Aquatic > Marine > Oceanic | place... | reverse complement strand
GATGAACAACGAGATATGTCTCCCCAGCTCCAATGGAAGCGTCGGTAGAGAAAATGTCATTCCAGTAGTCCCACTCCGCTGCTTCAGAATCCGTGTTGTTTGCTCCATTTGACTGGCTGGCCATGGAATACAAAGCCAAACTGACAGGGCCATTTGTCGGGTTGTAAATCTCGAGATACTTGTTGTTCGAGGACCCTTCAGCATACTCGCTAAAGAACAGATCACAAGGCTCGCTTCCCGTGCAGGACCCGTCGTTGATGTCGGCACCTTCGGTGTAGTTATCCGCATTGGGCAAAGTGCACCCGTAGAGCAACACATCGTCGCCGCTTCTTGGAATCAACTTGTAATCTCCAAAGCCATAGTGCAGTGGACCGGTCACCTGGAACTGGGCGTTGATCACCACTTCACCGGTGGCTTGGTGGTCCCATCCGCGATCGTCAATCCGCACTTCACCAGTGCCGTCGTCGATGCCCCATTCTCCATTGCCCAAATCAGGGGAAGTCACCGTTCCCGTGCACTGGACGAGAACACCTTCCCACTCTTCCGCATAGGCAGCGGCCGTTCCGAGCACTTGAGAAGCAGGCAAATCATTGCCTTGACTGATGATGTTGGTCACCAAGGGGTTCCCGCCGACACCTTGGATTTGGGTCAAGCCAAAAAACTCAGACACAACACCCGTCAAGGCCACAAAATCCCCTTGTGCAACAGCGACTTCTGGATCAAAACCGAACATCCCGCTGTATTCCCCAGTGCCTTCCTGCAGGCTAAACAGGGTGCCGTAAACGCCCGTTACGATTCCGCTAATGGTCACCAGTGAGTCCGTAAAGACGGCAGGATCAAGCGCCTGACCCTGCTGGATGGTCGCAATGGAAATGGCACCGTCGACCACCTCACAGCTGTCGTCGTCGATGATGGCACCCGCGTCGTAGTTGTTTGCTGCGGGGTTGGTGCACCCCAACTTTTGAAAATCATCCGCATTTCGAGGCTCGATGCTGTTGCCGAACCCGCCGTTGATTGCGCCGGTTACCCGGAAGACATCACCCAACATGGCGCCCTGCTCCGTGTATCCGTCGTAGCCCATGTCATCCACACCGTGGCTGCCGGACCCGTCATCGATGAGGAACTCACCAAAGTTGTTAGGTTCTCCCACAATCGCACCCGTGATCTGGCACAGCACGCCTTCATACTCCTCGAGGTTGGCATCGGCTGTAGAAATAACGGCCGGCGCAGGAAGTGCGTTTCCGCTGTTCAAAATGGACGCAGTGGCGGAGGTCAATTGCGTGCCGCCATTGTAGCTACCTACAACGCCCTCCACGATGACACTGTCTCCCATGGCGACCTGTGTCGTGTCGTCGAGCAAGCCCCCTCCGACGTAGACGAAGATGCCGCTCCATGCGCCCTCACCATCTTGAATCGAGGTGTTGCTGCCGTATGCTCCTGTGACAATGCCACGGACAATCACGGTCTGTCCATTGTAGGTGCCGTCGTCGTCAGCGCCCATGTCCTGTTGGATTGCACTGATCGTGACTTCGGTCGGGTACTCGCAACTTCCATCATCGAAGGTGGCGTTGGAATTGTAGTTGGTTGCCGACTCATCCATGCACCCTCCGATGTCGATGCCATCCAGCGTGCACTCCGCCACCAAAAGGGCAATGTCCGCTGCAGTTTGTGCCTGACCGGAATTGTGATCAACGCAGTCTGTGGCGTCAGACCCATCGCAGTAAATGGTCCAGTTGGCCCCATTCCAGAATTCCCCATCTGGGGCCGTCGTAGTCCTCAGGGCGTATCCATCCTCAAATTCGTGACAGGTGTTCGAGCCGTCTTCTCCAATCACGCCAAAGAAGTCCACGATGACCCCTGCCGCATTGTAAAGGGCGATTTGGTCGTCGCCATTGCTGCCGGCCACACCACTTGTTCCCGCGACAAGGTCCGGGGCAAATCCATAGGCAGCTTCAAAATCAGCAGCGGACGCAGCGATGTAGATGCATCCTCCGTCATAAAGCGTTCCATAGTTGGTCAAGTAGAATTGAGAAGAACTGGTTGGCTCCGCATTGTCATTGGTCCACCGAATCAGGTACCAATCGGTCATATCGATGTTGGAACCGGAGTTATTGGAAACCTTGACAAATCGAGCACTCGCGTCATCTGTCGGGTCTGCAATCATGGCCAAGTGGGCTGATTGCGCAAAAAGGGATCCTGTCAGCAGGACCGAGAAAAGCACGGAAGTAAACTTCCACATTTCATGTCGTTTCATGTTGTGGTTTTTGGCTGCATGCAAATTAGGCCCTAATTGTGTCCCAATGTGATACTAAGGGCAACCTTAACGCTTTAGAAACAGGTAATGAAGACGGGGTTTAAACTGGATTCGCTAAGGAGTGAATAATGTCCCCTGTACACCGCGAAAAGTTCTTCTGTGATGTACCGTATGCCCATGGCGGAGAAGGGCCGCTTTGTGAACTGGTGTGGGGTATCCTTTGTTCCCTTCCCATCCGTACTCAGGATGTTGCAGAGCCAGTGCCTCCATGTGCTCATCGCGATGGGTCTTGGCCAATATGCTGGCCGCCGCGATGGAGAGGAACCGACCGTCTCCCTTGACTTCACAAGTGTGGGGTATGGAATGGGCCCGAAATCGGTTTCCGTCAATCAGGAGGTGATCGGGACGTCGGGCCAAGCCATCAATGGCCCGATGCATGGCCAGATAAGTGGCCTGCAAGATGTTTATCCGTTCAATTTCCTCGACGGAAGCCCATCCCACGCACCAAGCTGTTGACTGAGACTCAATGGCTTGCCGCAGCAGGTTTCGCGCATTCACATCAAGCCGCTTGCTGTCGTCTAGCCCCATGTCCATCCAATCCATGCCGCGGGGTCCCGGAATGACTGCTGCTGCCGTAACCGGCCCCGCAAGACAGCCACGTCCAGCTTCATCAACACCGGCTTCGATCCGACCGTCAACCAGAAACGACAGAAGCCTTCGCATTACCCTGTGCACTCTGTTTTTTCCGTCATGGGCACACCTGCAGCCTCAGCAGCCTTCTCTAAACAGCTCCACAACAAAGACGCCGTGCGCTCCCAACTGAATTCTTCGGCGCGGCGCTTGCCCTTCTCCACCAGCTGCTCGCTCAGGGCAGGTTCCAACTCCAACCTGAGCATCGCCTTGGCCACACCATCGGTATCAGCAGGGTCCACCTCCAGTCCAGAACCGCCGGAAACTTCAGGGAGTGATGTTCTGTCCGAATGAATGGTGGGCGTCCCTGCTGAGAAAGCCTCGAGGAGTGGAATTCCAAACCCCTCAAACCATGGAATGAAAACCAGTCCTCCTGCAGCTGCCAGAACTGAAGACAATTCATCTTGGGGAAGCCAACCCGTCTTGTGGATGTGCGCACGAACGTCGTCGGGAACATTCTCCATGGCATCTCGGACATCAAAGCCCCGTTTTCGCCAAATGGCCTTACCCACCAAAAGAAGGCCCCAACTTCCGCCCTGTCTTCTGTATTCGCCGAATGCATCCAGGAGCCCCTCGAGATTTTTACGGGGGTGCTGGGTTCCCACAAACACGAAAAAGGGACGACCTCCAGTCAAACGGATCCGAATGGACTGTGCTTCTTGCTCGGCATCCAGCACAATGGGCTTGTGATATGCCGCACCAGCACCGTTGTACACCACATCAATCTTCTCGGCATCGACCCCATACTGCTGCTCGATGTCTTTGGCACTGTACTGGCTCACCGTGGCCAGCCGAATCGCCTTTCTGGCCGCCTCCGGGAACCGCCGGCGGTAGTGCCGCGCAACACGGGCAGGAAGCCACTCGGGGTGATGTTCAAAATTCAAATCGTGCTGAACTGCCACCTGAGGCACGGTTGTTCGTCGACTCAAGAATCCATCCGGAGAAAGGAAAAGATCTGCCTTGACCCGCTTGAGCATCCACGGGATGCTGTAGTCCATCCAAAGGCTAACCAGAAAGGGCCGTCGGGCGGGCGGCAAGACCCAATGAAGGGTCACATTTTCTCCAGGGAAAAGGGCTTCAGGCGGTGTTCGGTCAAAAAAGAGATGGAACTCGTGCTCGGGGTGTCCTGACACCATGCGCTGCACCGTCTCAAGCGTGAACCAACCGATGCCGTCCAACCGACCGGGCACAACTAGGCGCATATTGATCGCGATGACGGCCATGGCGGCGAAACTAAGCTTCACAGACGGGTGGTGGAAAGAACCGGCATACTGCATCACCCAAACCGTTCGTTGTGGTCTCGTCCCGGTGCATCTTGCACCTAGACCTGAACCGCCAACGACCACAACCATGACGGACCATCAAGCCCACACCTCAGAAGGCGATGCCGCCCTATTGAAACGCATTTGGGGTTGGCGAGGACCCCTCATCATCGCCAGTGCCCTGGGGGGCATCATCAGTGCTGCCGCCACTTTTTTAATCGAACCGGAATTCCAATCCTCAGTGGTGCTCTTTGCCTTACCGCAGCAGAGCATCGGAGCGCAATTCTATGAGGCGGAGAAGCGGGAAGACATCCTGGCTTATGGCGAAACGGAAGACGCAGAGCGGCTGTTGCAAATCCTCAACTCCGATCGGGTCCGCCGTCGCATCATAGAGAAGTACGACTTGTGGAGTCATTACGACATCATCAAGAAGGAGTCAGGAGCGCAAGCGGCCATGGCCAAAGTCTATGCCGGCAAAGTAGATGCAGCCCTGACCCGATACGGATCCATTCGAATCGACGTGTTTGACACGGACCCAAGCATGGCACGCGACATCGCAAACGACGTCGCCAACCTGACGGACTCGGTCTCCAACCAATTGAGAAACGACCGGGCCATGGAGGCTTTTCGCTATGCAAAGCAGAGCCTGGAGCAACACCAAGCAGGAATCGAACGGATGGAGGGTCGCCTGGCGGCCTTGCGCAGAGAAGGGGTGTACGATTACCCAGTTCAAATCGAAGGGTTGAATGACCAGTATGCCACTGCCTTGGCTGAAGGTTTTCGCTCCCGAGCAGCTGAAATCTTGGGCAAGATGGAGCGGCTCACGCCCTACGCCAACGAATTCAACCAACTCACCACCAAACTGGAAGACGCCTATGAACAGGAGGCGGTGCTCAAGAAGCGTTTCGACCTGAACAAGCTGGATGCCGAATCCCAAATCCCCGCTGCATTCGTGGTCGATCGCGCTGCTGTGGCAGACAAAAAGGCAAGGCCTGTGCGCTGGCTCATCACGGTGATGGGCGCCATTTCTGTCGCCTTGGCGGGATTGGTCTTTTTGTTGTTCCGGGACGCCGTGAATTGATGGGCGCAACCGGGACGACCCCTTCGACCCGGAGCCAAGGGTCCAGTTCGTGGCGAACCGGACCTGAAGGCACTGCAGTGGCTTTGGCCGCTGTCTATGCCGTGGTGCTCGGTGGCGCGATTGCCGCCAAGGCCTATCCCGTGGCCCTGCTGCCCATTTGTATTGGCATCGTGGCCCTCGCTTTGGCGCGGCGCGACCTTCTCCTTCTGGGCCTGGTGGCCAGCGTCCCCCTGAGCCTCAACCTCGAACAACTGGACATTGGCGGCGTCGGACTCTACCTCCCCACCGAACCCCTGCTGTTTGGCTTGCTCCTCTTGTTCGGACTGGACCGGTTGCGCGGACTGCGCCTGAACCCCGGCCTTGAGGCCCACCCCATCACACGGTGCATTCAGTTGATGTTCATCTGGCTGTTCATCACCACCCTGACCTCAGAGGACCCGCTCGTGTCGTTCAAATTCCTGATTGCAAGGGGGTGGTTTGTCGTGGGGTTCTTTTTTCTGATGGCGCCCTTGGTTCGCATCGAGAGGCACCAAGAGCGGTTTATTCTGCTCTACCTCGTGCCCCTCCTTGCGGTCATCGTCTACACAGTCATTCGGCATGCGGGATACGGTTTCGAGAAGCAAGCCGGACACTGGGTTATGGACCCCTTTTTCAAAGACCACACCAGCTATGGGGCGGTTTTGGCCATGTTCTGGTTTCCGGCGTTGGTCATGTTTCTGAAGCCGCGGAAAAACAGCCTCAAGAAATTCGCTCTGGGCGGGGCCTTTCTCATTCTGTCCATCGGGCTGATTCTGTCCTTTACGCGCGCGGCGTGGGTGTCGGTTGTCGCGGCCGGCAGCATTGGAGCACTGATGATGCTCGGATTTCGCCTCAGGACCTTGCTGGCTGGCGGGATTTTGGGGCTGTTCATGGTCCTCTTGATTTGGGACCAACTCATCATCACTTTGGAGCGGAATGACCAAGACTCCTCAGATGATTTGACCGAACATGTAGAGTCCATCAGCAATGTCTCAAGCGACGCCTCCAACCTGGAGCGCATCAACCGGTGGAGCTGCGCGATTGCCCTTTGGAAAGAGCGGCCCATTGTCGGGTGGGGACCGGGAACCTACCAATTCGTCTACGCCCCGCACCAGCGCTCGGAGCACAGAACCATCATCTCAACCAACAACGCGGACCGCGGCAACGCCCACAGCGAGTATCTCGGACCCTTGGCGGAGCAAGGCATTCCAGGAAGCCTCGTGATGGTTCTGTTTTTGTGGCTGTCCACCGTTTTGGGATTCCGGGTCTACAACCAGCTGCGCCGCACGGACCGATGGGGTTCACTGTGGGCCTTGTCCGTCTTTCTCGGGCTGTTGACCTATTTCATCCACGGGGTCCTCAACAACTATCTGGACACCGATAAGGCAAGCGCCCCTTTCTGGGGGTTCCTCGCCATTTTGGTTGCCCTTGATTTGAGCCTCAGGAAAACCGAGTCGTCAACAGGGCCGTATCGTCCGCTGGACTCGCCGTCCCCCGATGGCGCTCCCACTCTAAAATAATGGCGGTATTCATTCCCTCGGCACCGACCGTTCGGTCCGATTCAACCAAGCGCTGAAGCCGATGCTCGCCGAAGTCCTCTCCGGCTTCGTTTTCCTGTTCGACAAGCCCGTCAGTAAAGCAGACAAGCGTAGACCCTGGGAGTGCATCCAAGGTGCCCACACCGACGACTGGCAAAAGGTCGAGCATGCCCAGGCCGGGGCACCCTGCACCGAGAAACATGCCAGGCCCCTTCTCGGGCACGAAGAGCGGCGGATTGTGACCGCAATTCACATAGTCGATTTTGCCCTTGACAGGGTCGTGCAGTGCAAAAAAGAAGGTGATGAATCGCTCACCGCGGGCGCTCCTGAAGACGCGCTGATTCAACGACCGGACCAACACTTCGAGGTCCACTTCTCCCCGCTCGAGATGGGCGTGCAGATGCGCTTGAAAATTGGACATAAGAAAGGCGGCAGGCATCCCCTTTCCGCTCACATCTGCAATGGCGATGGCCATGCGTCCGTCCGCAAGTCGAACAGCGTCATAGTAATCGCCTCCCACATGATGGTGAGGCCGATAGCGCGCTGAAAAGCTGCGTCGGTCGTCGTCGGGAAGCACCCGGGGCAACAACATCGACTGCATCTCGCCAGCAAGCTCCAGTTCCCGCTCCAATCCCGCCGTTCGAATCCGCTCCATCGTGAGCAATCGGTTTCTCAACGCCACCACAAGCACATTGGTCAGGGTCGTGATGAACCGGACGTGCCGTATGGAAGGGCTCATGCCACGGCCCTCCTCACGATCGCCCATGACCACATAGGCAATGACATCTTCTTCGTGCTCCACGGGAATGGCCAAGTCGAACTCGACTTCGGTGTCCCCGGCAACAATGGCATGTGCCTTGCCGCCTAGCGCGGCGTCCGCATCCTCGAGTCGGGGCAATTTGGCGGGATAACCCCACTCCACCGCACAACGCCAGGATGGGCCTTCCGAATCGCGGCAAAACAAGGCCAGTTTGCCGACGCCAAGCGATTTCAGAACCCGCTTGTAACTCCCAAACAGCGCTTCATCCGGCACATTCCGGTTGATGGCTTGGGTCAAATCCAGCAACGCATCCGCCTGCTGACGCAGGCGTTCCAACCGCTTCGTTGTCCGGAGATCAACGGACATGGACCTTACTTCTTGACCCTTTCGGAATAGTCACCTGTGCGGGTGTCCACCTTGATGCGATCGCCAATGTTGATGAACAATGGCACCCGCACCTCCGTGCCCGTATCAATCGTAGCGGGCTTGAGTGTATTGGTGGCCGTGTCTCCCTTGACGCCGGGTTCCGTGTAGGTCACCTCCGCCTCAATGTGACTGGGCAACGTGGCGCTCAACGGTCGCTCCTCGTCGGCATGGAACACAATTAAGCACTTCATCTCGTCCTGGAGAAACTGGGAGTTGTCGATGAGGTGCTTTTCCAAAATGATTTGCTCGAACGTCTCCGAATTCATGAAGTTGTACCCCATGTCGTCCTCGTACAGGTAGGTGTGCTCTCTGGTTTCCACGCTAATCACATCAATCTTGGAGCCGGTATTGTAGCTGTGCTCGATGATTTTCCCGTTCTCGAGGTTCTTCATCTTCGTCCACACGTTGCCCGCTCCCCGGGCCGTCTTCTTGTGGAGGAACTCGATGACCTGGTACAATCCGCCTTGGTGGCGAATGCAGAGTCCATTCTTGATATCTGACGTGGTGGCCATGGTCTTCTTTAGTTTGCTTTGGGTGCGAAGAGGGAACCCCAACTCCGTGCGCGCAATATAGCGCTGAGCAGAACCCCGACGTCGACGGCTTCCCGGTCTGAATTCCAATCCAACCCAAGACATCGCCCTCGAAAAAGGCCGCATTCGGCGGCGCAACTTGGAATTCCGCTCGCCACGAACGCGGAGGCTCCAAAGGAGACACCTCCATTGCCCAGGAAAATGGGCACGGAAACAGGCAAAAGAAAAAGACCATTTGCACGGGGCTGAAAATCAGCAGACACCACCGACGACAAACCCGCGGTTTGTCCCTGCGTCCCATCACTTCGTCCCCGCCGAGATGAGGCCTATCTTCGCGTTCCTGCGGGCGTGGTGGAATTGGTAGACACGCCAGATTTAGGATCTGGTGCCGCAAGGCGTGGGGGTTCGAGTCCCTTCGCCCGCACTTGCAACTTTTACGAGCGCAACAACATGGAAATCACCCAGGAAAAAATTGACGACCTCAATGGCGTCCTGACCGTCAAGGTTCACCCTGAAGATTACAAGGAGAAGGTGGATGGGATCCTCGAAGAGTATCGTAAACAGGTGAAAATGCCGGGATTCCGCCCCGGTAAGGTGCCCATCCAACTCGTCCGGAAGCAGTACGGAAAGGCTGTGCTTGCCGACGAGCTCAACAAGTTGCTGGGCGAAAAAATGGACGGATACATCCGCGAGGAGAAACTTCGCCTGCTGGGACAGCCCATCCCCACCGAGGAAAATGACAGCGACGGAAACTGGGACAAACCCAGCATTTTCACATTCCGATATGACATCGGTTTGAGTCCCAAAGTGGACATCAAATTCGGGTGGTTTACCAAATTCGTTCACCACAAGGTGCGCATTGATGACGCCCTGATTGACGAGCAAATCGGAGACCTGCGCCGACGCTACGGAAAGATGTCGGAGCGGACGAAAATCGGCGAGGACTGTCTGGTCGTTGGAGAATTCGTCGAATTGGAAGGGGAAGAAGCAAAGACTGGAGGCGTTACCCATGAAGGGACCATCAGCATGGATTCGGTCAAGCACGCCAAGACCTCAAAGTCCCTCATGGGACTCGGTCAAGGTGCACAAGCCGTCGTCAAGCCGGAGCACGTGAGCCGCGATGCCGAAGACCTCGCCCGGATGTTGGGCATCGATGCCAAAGCCGCCGCGGAATTCAAGAGCCCGCTCCGGTTCACGGTCAAAGAAGTTCGACACATCGAACCCGCCGAGCTGGGAGAAGAGTTGTACGACAAGCTCTTTGGGGAGGACGTCGTCACTGATGAAGCCGCATTCAGAGCCAAGGTCGAGGAAGACCTGCAGCGCATTTTTAATCGCGACGGAGACCGGGTCTTTCGCCGCAAATTCGTCGAAGAGGTCGTGGACAAGCTCAACCCGCCGCTTCCTGAAGAATTCCTCAAGCGCTGGATTCAGATTGCCAACGAAAAGCCCATCACGGCAGAGGAGATTGAATCTGAATTCACCGAGTACGCCAAGGGCATCAAGTGGCAAATCATCCAGAACCACATCATTGACGAGCATGAAATCAATGTGGAGGGAGAGGAAATCCAAGAGGAGGCTGGAAATTCGATCAAGGCCCAGTACTCGCAGTACGGCATCCCGCTCGAGGCTGAGCAACTGGAACCCATGGTCGCTCAAATGCTGACCGAACAAAAGGAGGTGCGCCGCATTGCAGAGATGATTTACGAGCGCAAGTCCATCGACAAGCTCCGGGAACTGGCCAAAATCAAGGAGAAAGAGGTTTCCCACGATGAGTGGATGGAAATCGTCCGATCACTCTGAACTTTCCGCTCGGCGCTGTGCCCGACCGGACCTAACTTTCCATTCATCATGATGAGCACCCGCAAGGAATTCCTGAAGTACGCCGTCAAGGACCGCGGCTTCACCAGTCACCACGTTGAAGACTACATCTCCGCCGTCCACGGTCCGGAGAACATGACACGCACCGTGATCGAAGAAAGGCAGATGCCTTTCCGTGAAGTGGATGTCTTCTCCCGTCTGATGGCCGACCGAATCATCTTCCTCGGCACCGGGGTCGATGACTACATCGCCAACATCATTCAGGCACAGATGCTCTTTCTGGAGTCCACGGACCCGACCAAGGACATCCAGATCTACATCAACTCCCCTGGAGGAAGCGTCTATGCCGGGCTCGGTATTTATGACACGATGCAGTACATCCGACCCGATGTGGCGACCATTTGCACGGGAATGGCAGCCTCCATGGGTGCGGTTCTTCTCTGTGCTGGTGCCGCTGGAAAGCGCACAGGGTTGAAGCACAGCCGGACCATGATTCACCAGCCACTCGGTGGGGCCCGTGGTCAAGCCAGCGACATCGAAATCACCGCCCGTGAGATCATGAAGCTCAAGGAGGAGCTTTACAAAATCATCGCTCACCACAGTGGTCAGGATTACGAGAAAGTCTACGAGGACAGCGATCGGGACTACTGGATGATTGCCGACGAGGCCAAGGCCTATGGTATGATTGACGAAGTCCTCGAGCGAAAGCAAGATTGATTCTAATATGGCGGACCGCGAGATCAACTGCTCGTTCTGCGGGCGCAAGAAGTCGGAAGTCGACATCCTCATCGCGGGGGTGACCGGACACATTTGCGACCACTGCATTGAGCAGGCTGGCGCGATTGTCAAGGAAGAAAGGACCCAAGGAGAGGAGGCCGGATTTGATCCGGGCGTTCAACTTGAGCGTCCGGCAGACATCAAGCGGTTCCTCGATGAATACGTCATCGGCCAGGAACGGGCAAAGCGAACATTGAGCGTTGCCGTATACAACCACTACAAGCGTCTCGCGCACCCTGCGGGAGAAGGAGAGGTTGAAATTGACAAGTCCAACATCGTTCTCGTCGGGGAAACCGGAACAGGAAAGACCCTGTTGGCCCGGAGCATCGCACGGTTGCTCAAGGTGCCATTCTGCATAGCAGACGCCACCATTCTGACCGAGGCAGGCTATGTGGGAGAGGATGTCGAAAGTGTTCTTTCCCGCCTGCTTCAATCCGCCGACTACGATGTTTCCAAGGCGCAGCGGGGCATTGTCTTTATCGATGAAATCGACAAAATTGCCCGCAAGAGTGACAACCCCTCTATCACCAGAGACGTCAGTGGAGAAGGGGTGCAACAAGCGCTGTTGAAGCTCTTGGAAGGCGCTGAGGTCAACGTGCCCCCGCAAGGCGGCCGGAAGCACCCTGAGCAAAAGCTCATCTCGCTGGACACGCGCAACATCCTCTTCATCTGCGGCGGGGCATTCAGCGGCATCGACCAGCACATCGAACGCAGGATTGCGACGTCGAGTATCGGATTCAACACCGGCGCAGACAACATGCCGGAGAACCTGCTCTCCGCCATTGCGCCTACAGACTTGCGCACCTTTGGGCTCATTCCAGAACTCATCGGTCGCTTCCCGGTCCTGACCAACCTGGATCCATTGGACCCCCACGCCCTTCGCCGAATCCTGACCGAACCCAAGAATGCGCTCATCAAGCAATACGAGCGCTTGTTCGAACTCGATGGCATTGCGCTGAAATTCGACGCCGAAGCATTGGACTTCATCGTCGAGAAAGCCGTGGACTATAAACTCGGGGCGCGCGGCCTGCGCAGCATCTGCGAAGCCGTGCTCAGTGAAGCAATGTTCGAATTGCCGGGCAACGAAGACACCACTGAACTCCGGGTCACGGTTGAATATGCCCGTGAGCACTTCGATGAGAGTGACAAGGGACAATTGAAGGTCGCTTCCTGAGCCAATGGCCAGGGCAAAAGCCAAAACAACGTCTAAGAAGGGGGCCAAAGAGACCCCCTTGATGGCCCAATACAACAAGGTCAAGTCCCAACATCCGGACGCCCTCTTGCTGTTTCGCGTGGGCGACTTCTACGAGACATTTGGGCAGGATGCCGTCACGGCTGCCAAGGTGCTCAACATCGTTCTGACGGCGAGGAAAAACGGGGCCGCCTCGGAGGTGGAATTGGCGGGGTTTCCGCACCACGCCCTCGAAAATTACCTGCCCAAGCTGGTCCGTGCCGGTCACCGCGTGGCAGTCTGTGACCAACTGGAAGACCCGAAGACCGCCAAAACCATTGTCAAGCGTGGGGTCACAGAGATGGTCACGCCTGGCGTGGCCCTCAACGATCAGGTCCTCGACGCCCGAGAGAACAACTGGTTGGCCGCCGTCCATGTGGCGGAGGAAGGCCGAGGACAGGCCAAGAGAGAAAGGGCCGGAGTGGCCTTTCTCGATGTCTCAACAGGTGAATTCCTCGCTGCGGAGGGTACCCCCT
>Ga0209503_10001316_pt1 | contig 12899 bp, 13 predicted proteins | sample SouAtlMetagenome_2_FD_187448 | JGI IMG/M metagenome (GOLD analysis project Ga0209503, IMG submission 187448) | Marine eukaryotic phytoplankton communities from Atlantic Ocean - South Atlantic ANT15 Metagenome (SPAdes) (version 2) | ecosystem: Environmental > Aquatic > Marine > Oceanic | place... | reverse complement strand
GAAGAAAAAGCACTTAACGAGGGATATGATATAAAAGTTGGTAAATTTCCTTTTAGTGCTTCTGGAAAAGCACAGGCTTCAGGTCAATCTGATGGATTTGTTAAAGTAATTTTTGATTCAAAGTACGGAGAATGGCTTGGGTGTCACATGATTGGTTCTAATGTCACAGAAATGATTTCAGAAGCTGTCGTAGGCAGAAAGTTAGAAACTACGGGACATGAAGTACTAAAAGCTATACACCCTCATCCAACTCTAAGCGAAGCTGTTATGGAAGCGGTTGCAGATGCTTATGATGAGGTTATACATTTATAATTTTAGTCATTTAGAAAACTCAAAATAGCTAAGTCATAACCATACAATCCAAAACCTTGAATTACTCCTTTTGCGTGTGGACTAATAAATGATTTTTTTCTAAAATCCTCCCTCGATTTAGTGTTTGATATATGAACTTCAATAACAGGTGAAGTAATTCCTCTAATTGAATCTGCTATCCCAATAGATGTGTGTGTATATGCTGCAGCATTTAATATAATACCATCAAAATCAAATCCAACATCTTGAATTTTATTAATTAACTCTCCTTCAATGTTAGATTGATAATTAAATAACTCAATATTTTTAAACTTGGTTTTGAGTTTTAGAAAATATTCATCAAATGATAAACTACCATAAATATCTTTTTCTCTAACACCCAGAAGATTTAAATTAGGACCATTAATTATTTGTATTTTCATAACAATAATTGATAAACTTATTTATAAAAGTATTATTTATTGACATGAAATGGAATACATCATCAAAAGAATTTGAAAATTTTTTAAAATTTGAAAGAAACCTTTCAAAAAATACCATTTCAAGTTATCTCTCAGACTTAAAAAAACTAATAGACTATTTAGATCTGAAAACTATTAAATACAAGCCAAATCAAATCAACACTGATTTGATTAGAGAATTCTTGTATTCACAATCAAAAAAAATAAAATCAAGCACGCAAGGAAGATTAATTTCTAGTTTAAATTTATTTTTTGACTTTATGATTCTTGAAAAAATTATAATTGAAAATCCACTTGAAAAAATTGATTACCCAAAGATTGGCACATCAATACCTACAACTCTAACAACTAAGGAGATCGATTCATTAATTGCTAAGGCAGGATTAAATAAAAATAATGGATTAAGGAATGAAACTATAATTGAAATTTTATACAGTTGTGGTTTGAGAGTATCAGAATTAATAGATTTAAAAATATCGGATTTATTCTTGGATGAAAATTTGATTAAAGTATTGGGAAAAGGGAATAAAGAAAGGTTTGTGCCTGTTAGTAAAACTGCAAAAAAACTAATTGTTGAATATATTGAATCAATTAGAAATTTTAAGAAAATAAAAAAAGGTTATGAGGATACTCTTTTTATTAATAACAGAGGAAAAAAACTAACCAGAGTAATGATTTATACGATTTTGAATAATCTTGCTAATAATATTGGACTCAAAAAAAAGATTAGTCCACACGTTCTTCGACATTCATTTGCAACTCATTTGATAGAAAATGGGGCAGATATAATAAGTATTCAAAAAATGATGGGTCATGAAAATATTGTCACGACTGAAAAATACCTACATGTGAAAAGCAAACACTTAATTGATTCTGTTTTAAAATATCATCCAAGAAGCTAAAATTAAACAGAAAACCTGAACCCTTTTCCATGAATATTTTCAATCTTTATTTTGGGGTCCTTACTCAAATATTTTCGGATTTTAGTTACATATACATCCATGCTTCTAGATGTAAAATAGTTCTCGTCATTCCAAATTTTTACTAAAGCTTCCTCACGAGTTGTCAAATCATTTATGTTGTCTAACAAAAGTGTTAATAATTTGCCCTCCTTTGGAGATAGAGTAACAGGATTATCTTTTTTAAATTGTAGTTCTCTAAATTTTGAATTATATGTAAAAGATGAAAAAACATAATCGACTTTATTATCAGTTGGTTTTTTTGAGGATATTTTTCTTTTAAAAATTGATTTTAATTTAAATAATAGTATTTCCGAATCAAAAGGTTTAATTAAGTAATCATCGGCTCCAATTTTAAATCCTTTTACAACATCCTGTTTTAATGATTTTGCCGTTAAAAAGATTATTGGAATTTCTTGATTGATTGATCTAATGTCTGAGGCCAATGAAAAACCATCTTTAAAAGGCATCATTACATCAAGAATACAAAGATCATAATTATACTTCCTAAACTTTTCTAAACCTTCAATACCATTTTTAGCTAAGGTTGTTTCATATGAGTGTAGGGTTAAATAATCTCTAAGAATTGATCCAAAGTTATGATCATCCTCAACTAATAATATTTTTTTCTTTGCAGGCATTATATTTTAAAAATAATTTTAAATTCTGATCCTTTTCCTAACTCACTTGATACAGAAATTGTACCATTATGTAAGTCAATAATTTTTTTAACAAATGACAAGCCTAATCCATGACCTTTAACATTGTGAATATCACCCTGGGAAACCCTATAAAACTCATCAAATATTTTTGATTTGACCTTATTAGACATACCCATACCATTATCACTAATGCAAATTATTATATTATTATTTTCATTTATTGTTGCGACATCAATTTTAGGTTCTGAAGTTGAATATTTTATAGAATTTTCAAAAATATTAACAAATACATTTGTTAGGTCTTCAAAAGATAAATCAATTATTGATTTATCAGCATTATAATTAAAGTTAATACTACCATCTTTGGTTTTAAGTAAAAGAGATATTCTTTTTGCAGCCTCATTAATTACTTTGTGTAAATCATTTTCTTTTTTTATTAAGATAATTTTATTTTTATCAAGTTGAGATATTTTTAATACATTTTCAACTTGTTTGTTCATCCTTTTATTTTCTTCATTGATCACATTTAAATACTTGTTTTTTAGCTCCTCATCTTGTTTTACTTTTTCATTTTTTATAGCATTTAATGCTAAATCAATGGTTGCTATAGGGGTTTTAAATTCATGAGTCATATTATTAATAAAATCTGTTTTCATCTCAGAAATATTCTTTTGTTTGATAGAGTTTAATACAGTGAAATAAAAAGATAAAATAATAGTTAGTGTAAATAAAACAGATAAAATAATCAAGTATGAAATAGATGATCTTAAATAATGTGTTCTATTGGGGAACCCCACAACAAGTGAATATTCACTTACACCTACATCATCATCAAAAAGAGGCATACTATATTTGTCCAAGCCCTCCAAGTTTGTATACCGATCTGAACCAACTTTTGTGGCTAATTCACCATTAAACACCCTGTAGTCAAAATCTAAATCTAAATCTCTATCGTTAAATTCTTTTTGAAGTAGTAATTCAATTTCTACATTACTAACTCTTTTGTGAATGGGTTTTAGAGCTGCTAAGTCACTAAAAATTGATGAATACTTTGCTTGATCAATTAATGACATTTTTTCAACTCTCTGTAATCTTTCAATTGAGGTCATATTCTGCATTTCTCTATCAAAAGCATCATCAATAATTGTCGTCGTTTTTAGCTTAGTGTAGTCAATAATCGATAAAGAATCATCACTAATTGGTTCTATCAAATTAGAGGTGATATTATAATCGTCCTCTAAAATACCTTGAGAATATATGTAGGTCTTATTTGTATTTCGATTCCTGTCTACGTACTGGAATACAGAGGTCAATTGAGATTCTTTTGGACTACCTATACTATCAATCAATTTCTGATATACTGCCAAATAATCACTCATTTCTCTACTTTTTATATCATCGTTAACAGATTTTAATGCTTGATTAACATTCAACGAAAACTGTCTTTCCTTTGTGTCAATGGTAGTTTTTATCCAGAAGCTCTGTACTAAAATAATACCAATCAACGCAGTAGTCATCAAAAAAATCAATAATGAAAAACTAATTTTCTTCATACTTAGACATAATATTACTCATTAATTTTTTTACTTTTTTTTCAGTTTCTAATTTATTAATATTCTCAATTACAAAATCAGCAAGTTCTATTTTTTTGGAATCTTCCCATTGAGATTTAATTATTTTTAATACATCTTCTTTATTTCTTTTATCTCTTACAATTAGTCTTTGAAGTTTAATTTCATGAGGAGAAGTAACGAGAATATTAATATGATTTGATAAATACATGCCAGTCTCAAACAATAAAGCAGATTCAACAATAATTATTTTATCGGAATATTTTAATTTAAAATCTTCAAAGTCTTTAAAAACAAATGGATGAACAATGCTGTTCAATTTGACGAGTTTATCAGGATTATTAAAAACTATTTTAGAAATAAATTTATTGTTGATTTGATCATCTATGTAAGACTTTTTACCAAAATTTAAGATTATACTTTTTTTAACTAATTTATTTTTTTGAATTATATCTTTTGCACTATGATCAGAATCAAAAATTTTAATATCAAAGTTGGCTTTCAGTATCTCTGCAATAAAAGTTTTTCCAGAGCCAATTCCACCAGTTAGACCAATTGAAAACATTTTAACAAGATGAATTAACTATTCTTTGAAACTATATCAATAACTTCTTGACTTACTCCAACATTACTAAAACCACCATCATGAAATAAATTTTGTAGTGTTACCTTTCTTGTCAGGTCTGAAAAGAGAGTTATAGTATAATCAGCACATTCATCTGCTGTAGCATTTCCAAGTGGAGACATTTTTTCAGCATAATTTATAAAACCATCAAAGCCTTTAACTCCTTGTCCTGCAGTTGTTGGTGTTGGTGATTGGCTTATAGTATTTACTCTTACCTTTTTTTCTTTACCAAAAAAATAACCAAAGCTTCTTGCAATGGATTCCAGGTATGCTTTATTGTCGGCCATATCATTATAATCTGGGAAAACTCTTTGAGCCGCCATATATGAAAGAGCTACGATACTTCCCCATTCATTCATAGCATCTTTATTGTAAAGTACTTGCATTAATTTATGAAATGAAACTGCTGAAACATCCCATCCTTTAGTCAACCAATCATGATTAAGGTCTGTATAGTGCTTTCCTTTTCTAACATTAACTGACATTCCGATTGAGTGTAAAACAAAATCAATTTTACCACTAAAATGTTCAAGAGTTTTATCGATTAAGTTTTCTAAATCATCGTTACGAGTTGCATCAGCCGCAACAACAATAGAATTTGTTTTTTTAGCTAAATCATTCAATTTGCCCATTCTTAGAGCAACAGGTGCATTAGTAAGGATAAATTCTCCACCCTGAGCTTTTATTTTTTCTGCAGTCTTCCATGCAATAGAATTCTCATCCAATGCACCAAAAATGATTCCTTTTTTATTTCTTAATAAATTATTACTCATTTTTTTTTTAAATATAGTGTTATTTAAGTAACTCTTGTGCTTGATTAATTGCTGACTCTGTAATATTTTCGCCTGAAATCATAGATGCAATTTCTTCAATTCTGCTTGAAGTATCTAATTTTTTGATATTTGTACTTATGTTTTTTTCTTTCTCTATTTTAAAAACTTTATAATGATAATCAGCTAATGAAGCTACCTGTGGAAGGTGAGTTATAGCAATAATTTGTATTTTTTTTCCCATAATCTTCATCATCTTACCAATAGCATTTGCTATTTCACCCGACGTTCCAGAATCAATTTCATCAAAAACTAATGTGGGTAAATCAATTTTTTTAGATAAAATAGATTTTAAAGCAAATAATATTCGTGATTTTTCTCCACCTGAGGCAATTTTTGAAAGTATTTTAGGACTTGACTCTTCACTTGGTCTGTATAAGACCTCGATGTTGTTAATACCATTCTTATTAAATTCATCATATTCTGTAAGATTAAGATCAATTTTAGAGTTTTTCAATGCAAGATTTTTGAATGCTGATTCTATGCTAATCTGAATCTTAGATTTTGATAGTTTTCTTGCTGAACTTATTTTTTTTGAGACATTGTACATCTGTTTTTTAATAAGTTCTATTTCATTTTCCAATAACCTTATCTTATCATTGTGATAATCTGAATTTTCTAAAAGCTTTTTAATTTCATTTTTTTTATCAATTAACTCTGAAAGTGAAGCTACATTGTGCTTTTTTTCAAGTTCATTAATTTTATATAATCTACTCTGAGTCTCTTCAAATTCATTTTGATTGAAGGATAAATTTTCGATGTAATTGTTAATTGAAATAAATAAATCATCTATTTCAATATTTAATTTATTGAACCTATCACTAAAACTTTTAAACTCATTTGAATAATTACTTATTTTTTTAGCAATATTTGAAAGTTTTAAAAACCGCTGATTTATGGCTTGATCTTGGAATGATGAAAACATTTTAAATTCATCCAAAAGATTACTTATTTTATCAAAATTTCTCATATCATTAAACAACTCTTCTAATTTTGTTTTTTCACCTTCGACTAAATTCATTTTATCAATCTCATCAAAAATGAATTTATTGTATTCTAAATTGCCTAAAAAATTATCTCTATCAACCTTAAGTAAATTGAGTTCTTTATTGATTTTATTGTAATCAATTAATAAGTTTTTATAAATTTTTACTTTATCAACCTGATTAGCATAAATATCCAAAAGATTATAAAACATATCATTATTCTCAAGAATATGTGATTGATTTTGGGTATGGATATTTATTAATTTTTCAGAAAAAATTTTTAATGTTTCTAATTTTACTGGGGAATCATTTATAAATGCTCTAGACTTACCATTATTCAATATCTCTCTTCTAACAATTGTTATTTCTTCATAGTCTAAGTCATTGGAATCAAAAAAATCAAAGAATAAATCCTTTTTAATTTTAAAATCTCCCTCAACAATACATTTCTTGAATTTAGGACCCACAATTTTATGATCAACTCTTGTACCTGAAAGCAAATTTAAAGCGGCTAATATTACTGATTTTCCGGTACCTGTCTCACCTGTTAAAACAGAAAAACCATTATTAAATTTAATAGTTAGATTTTCAATTAAAACATAATTTTTTATGGATAATTTTAATAACAAAATATTTTATTCTATAGTTTCTCCCATTTATTTGTATAAAAAGGAGCTACACTGATTAATAATTCTTTGAGCCCTTTAATCTCACTTTTATTTTCAAAAAATAAAAATAAATTAAATATTTCATCACTTTTAGATTGAAAAAACATTTGTTGTAAGATTGAATTTGGTCTAAACCTATTTATTAATTTGAAATTTTTTAAAGTAGCTATAATGTTTTGTTTTGCTGTAACTTCATCTTCAATTAGTAAATCAAGACCATTCAAGTGGTAATTATAGTTAATTTGTTTAATTGTTTGATAATTCGATGAAGTTAAGTTGTCAATTAGCCAAAACTTGTTAATTCTTCCACCACCATGCGATGGTGTCCACATTTGGGAATTTGAAAAGCTAGAACTAAAGTCTAATACTTTTTTTGCATTTAAATAATTTTCCATTCCTAAATTTTTTGAAAATGTATCATTATCATATCCAATTATTATTAAAGAATAAAATGCGAGTAATGATGATAAATCTGATTCAAATTTAGATTCTGAAAATATAATTGATTGGTTTGTGTCAAATTTAAAATCTAGTGCATTATCTCTAAATAAAAAATTATTAGAAGCAAAGGTTGAGTTGAGAACTGGTCGGAATGAATTTATTTCAAAATTTACACGAAATAAACTGTTGGAATAATCTAAAATTGTAATAAAAAATGAGCAATTAATTTTTTCAAAATCTTTATAACTTTTATTAGTCCATTTCTTTGAATTAACAAATTCCTTAATCTTATTTTCAAGTTCTATGAAAATTTTAGATTCTGTCTGATTAACCAGTGAATAATTTACAGTAACATTACAATTTAATTCTTGTGAAAGATTAATTTGACTAAATATAATTACACTATAAATTAAATATTTCAAGTAGGACATCTTTAGCAACATTTCTTTTATTCTTTAAGGGAAAATCTTTAATATAGTTTGAAGTTATGAAACTTATTTTATTTGTATCGGAATTAAATCCAGCCCCATTAATATTTAGTGAATTTAATACAATTGCATCAAGATTTTTATTTATTAATTTAATTTTAGCATTTTTTATTTCGTCATCGGTCTCTAAAGCAAAGCCGATTAATTTTTGATTTTTATCTTTTATGGAACCCAAGGTTTTAATTATATCCTTATTTTGCTTTAATTCGATTTGTAAAGACTTATTTGAACTTTTTTTGAGTTTATTTTTATATGATTCAGAGGGTTTATAGTCAGAAACAGCTGCAGACATAATACAAATATCTATGTCAGGAAAAATCTTGATACATTCATCATACATTTGATCCGCAGATATTATTTTTCTTAAAATAATATTTTCGTCATCCACAATTTCATTAGATGGGCCTGAAATTAAAAATACTTTGGCACCCATTATACTTGCTTGTTTTGCGATTTCAAAGCCCATTTTTCCACTTGAAAAATTACCAATAAACCTTACTGGATCAATCATTTCATATGTTGGACCAGCTGTAACTAAAATTGATTTTCCGTTAAAAATTAGTTTTTTTTTAATGTGTTTTTTAAATAGTTCTAAAATTTTTTCTGGTTCTTCAACTCTTCCTTCACCGGATAAACCACTAGCAAGAGGACCTTTTCCAGGTTTAATTAAAATATCACCTTTATCTTGAAGTGCTGAAATATTATTTTTAGTTGAAATTGATTTGTACATTTCTAGATCCATAGCAGGAGCAAAAAAAACTTGGGATTTACATGATAAATATGTTGCTATAAGAAGATTATCTGCATTCCCTGAAACCATTTTTGAAATAGTTGATGATGTTGCGGGAACAATTAAGAAATAATCAGACCACTCTGCTAAATCAACATGATTATTCCAAGTTTTATTATCGTCCTCTTCTTCAAAAAAATTTGTTATAACATTTCTTTCAGATAGAGTTGAAAAAGTAAGTGATGTTACAAAATCATGAGCTGAACTAGTAAAAATAACTTGAACGTTAGCTCCATTTTTTTTTAATAACCTAAGTAACGTAATTGATTTATAAGCTGCTATTCCGCCAGAAACACCAAGTAAGATGTTTTTATCCTTAAGAACTGACATACCCTCCTTACTTTTCTTGTTCAGGTTTTCTGTGATATATTTTTTCAGACAACCAGTTGTCGATAGCTATGGCATGAGCTTTAGGGAGTTTTTCATAAAATTTAGAAACTTCTATTTGTTCTTTATTTTCAAAAATTTCTTCAAGATTTTCACTAGGTGTAGCAAACTCTTCAAGTTTACTTACAAGCTCTTTCTTAATATCCTCATTTATTTGAATTGTTCTTTTTGAAATTATTGAGATTGCCTTGTAGATATTTTCTGATTGAGAATCAATCTTATCTCTATCATATGTTACTGTGGATGTAGGGGCATTTGTTTTTTTAAAGTCCATGGTTTTATGATTTGTCGGCCGCAAATATAGCAATTTCTTTCTCTATTGCTGTAATCTTCTTATCAGATTCACTAATAAATTTAGTTTCAGGATAATCTTTAATTAATTCATCATATACTTTTACTGCATTATTTAATCTTTCCAGTCTCTTTGATGGTATACTATTAACAGCTAATTGATATGAGGAATCAAATAAGTAATAAAGTGCATCTTCACGATATGGTGTTCCAGGATAATCAGAGATAAAACTATTAAGTACTTTTATAGCTGATGTATAATCTCTAATTGTATTGTACTGTTTAGCAATCTCAAATTGTTTATACTCCAATTTGATTCTTAATTCCTGAACTAAATCATTAGCCTCCGAGAGTTTTTCAGAATAAGGATAATAATTAATAAAATTTTGTAGTTTTTCAATAGCAGTTCTAGTTTCTTCTTGATCTAAACTATGTCTAGGTGATTGTTTATAATAACAATATGCACCTAAAAATGCTGCCTCTTCAACTTTTTGGCTAATAGGATATGATTTTACGAAACTTTCAAATTGAAAAGCAGCCAAAACATAATTCTTTTTATTTAATAAACTATTTGCATAAAAAAATGTAATTCTTTCTCCTTGTGGTTTACCTCTATATTGAGGTTGGATTTGTTCAAAAAGTGTAGCAGCTCTTCTCCACTCTTCATTTTCATAATACTTTTCTGCCATCTCATACTTTAATTTTACATCCTCATTTCTTAAAAGCTTTTGAAAATCATTACATGCGTTTAAAAACAAGAATGAAAAAACAATAAATATTTTATTTAAATTTTTATTCATCAGAACTATTTTTATGAATGAAGCATGAAATTCTATCTTTTAAATCCTCTGAAATTCCAGTCAAAGGTAATCTAACTTTGTCATTACACAAATTTAAACATTGCAAAGAAAATTTTATGCCTGAGGGGTTGCCTTCTTCAAAAATTAAATCAAAAAAATCATTTAAAAGAAAATTAGATGAATCTACAGTTCCTAATTCTTTTATATTATTAGGCACTTGTTTATCATTCTCCCAAATTAAAGATATATAAGTATTATTCATTATAGAAGGGAATACATTGGCTGCTACAGAAATTAATCCATCGGCACCATTTCTAACCGCATCAATCATAGTAAAATCATCACCAGAGATAATCATGAACTTTCTTTTAATCTTTTTACGTAATTCTATTATCCTTTTAACATCTCCAGATGCCTCTTTTATACCAATTATTTTATCAGAATACTCACTTAATCTTATGATTGTTTCATTAGAGATATCACAGGAAGTTCTGCCAGGGACATTATATAACAATAAAGGAATTGGTGAAACATCACATACACTTTTAAAATGTTGATATAAACCCTCTTGAGAAGGTTTGTTATAGTAAGGACAAACTGACATAATTGCTTCAAATCCTGTTAAATCAGTTTTTGAAATTTGTTGAGTTAAATAGTTTGTATCATTAGAACTTATACCTAGAATTAAAGGAAGACGATCTTTAAAAGCATTAATAAAAATAGAATTAACTTCATTTTTTTCGTCAGGATTTAGGACTGAGGATTCACCTGTTGTACCTTGCACGACTACATAAGAGACACCATTATGAAATAAATGGTCACTAATTCTGTGGATGGCCTGCTTATCAATTTTATTATTTTGATCAAATGGAGTAACAACAGCTACTCCTATACCAGCAAATGGAGATTCATTTTTTTCAGTTATATATGGGTTAGTTTTATAGTCTCCTTTCAAATTATTATAACTCACTTTATGTAATTTAAATATTTGATTAGTTGTTTTCTAAATTTTTCAAAATTATTAAAAATATCAGTAAAAATTATATCATTAATATTTTGGTTAGAACAGTCAAAACCAACTCTAAATTTTGCATTTGTTTTTGATGACAATAATGTTAGTATTCTATTTTCTCCAAAATAATTAATAAGTATATCATATTTAGATGAGGTGAACTCCTCAGCATCAGCTGATATTATATTTCCATAAAAATTTACAGATTTATCAGATATTCTCATTTTACAAAAAGGATCATTATAAATACTATTTGAATAACTAATTATTTTTATATCCTTTTCTTTCAAACCCATTTCTACTGCTAAATCTAAAATGTCAGAATAATCCAAATCAAGATTAGCATCTACTATACAACCAATTGACTTAATTGGTTTTGTTGGAGATCTGTGAGAAGATTTTAAAATTGAAATAGACTCATCTATTTTATTTTCTAAAAATCTTTTTCTTAATTTATTTAATAGTTTTTTAAACATTAAATTTCAATTTTATATAGACTAATAAATTCTTCAATATTTTGGGGTTTTAAGCCAAGCTTATCAGCTTTAGCCATCTTTGATGGTCCTGGTGAATTTCCAGCTATAATTTGAGATTTTGAGGAAATGGCACTTGTAACTTTTCCTCCGTTACTTATTATTATTTCTTTCAATTTATCTCTGCTTAAATTTTCAAATGTTCCTGTAACTACGAAAGACAAATTCTTAAGTGAATTACCAGATTTATCGTTTACATTTTGATAAAAATTTAGTTTATGATTTTTCAATCTTTCAATTAGTCTAATATTTGATAACATGCCAAAGTATTCTTTTAAACTCATAGCGATTTTTTCTCCAATTTCATCAACGTTCATAATCTCATCATAACTGGCATCTATTAGTTCATCAATGGATTTGAAATGATTTGCTAGTTTTTTAGATACAGTTTCTCCAACATGTCTTATTCCAAGACTAAAAAGAACCTTATCGAATGGTTGCTTTTTAGAATCATTTATAGCATTAATAAGATTTTCAGCTGACTTTTGTGCCATTCTATCTAAATCCAACAATTGACTAAGTTCAATCTTATATATATCATCAAAGTTTTTAATAATATTTTTATCTAATAATCTTTCTATAGTTTCTGAACCAAAACCATCAATATCCATCGCCTTGCGTGATATAAAATGCTTAAATCTTCCAACGATTTGAGGGTGACAAGTTGAACTATTTAAACAATAATGTTGTGCTTCATCATTACTCTTTTTTAATTTACTATTACAATAAGGACATTCTTGAACAAACTTTACCTTTTTTTGTAAAATATCTCTAGACTTTTTATCGACAGAAACAATTTTGGGTATAATTTCACCACCCTTTTCTACAAAAACTTTATCATCATAATACAAATCAAGTTTTTCTATCTGCTCTTCATTGTGTAATGAAGCTCTCTTAACAATTGTTCCATTTAATAATGTAGGACTTAAATTAGCTACTGGTGTTATTGCTCCAGTACGCCCTACTTGGTATGTTATATCAATTAATTTTGTACTTACTTGTTCGGTTTGAAATTTAAAAGCAATAGCCCAGCGAGGAAATTTTGAAGTAAATCCTAATTCCGTTCGCATCGCTAAATTGTTT
>Ga0209503_10001315_pt1 | contig 12905 bp, 16 predicted proteins | sample SouAtlMetagenome_2_FD_187448 | JGI IMG/M metagenome (GOLD analysis project Ga0209503, IMG submission 187448) | Marine eukaryotic phytoplankton communities from Atlantic Ocean - South Atlantic ANT15 Metagenome (SPAdes) (version 2) | ecosystem: Environmental > Aquatic > Marine > Oceanic | place... | reverse complement strand
GAATGGAAAAAGTTCACTAGTGGTGCAATATAATGGATCATCAAAAGGTATTTCCTACACACATATTTGTAAAAGATAATTTCTTAGCACCTCAAAGAGTAAATGTTATGCAAGAGGAGATGAGAATATTATATGAGAAAAGAAAACACAATAACAATTGGCAGACAGGTCCTGATCTAGATAAGTCACAACCTTTCTCATGGTTCGCACAAGACATAGGTAAATCTGCCTTCGATATATTTGATAAATTAAATTATGATGTAAAAGACATTGAGATAACTGGTATGTGGGGTAATGTATTGAGACCTGGCGAGGCACATCAATCCCATACACACTCTAACAATTTTTTAAGTGGCGTTTATTATTTAAACTCCGATGCTGAAACTGGTATAATTTTTTCAGACCCAAGACCAGCGGCAGATGTACTAGTACCAAGAAAGAAAACAAAGACTAACGAAAATTCAAACTTACTATCCTATATTTCAAAACAAAACAGACTAATAATATTTCCTTCATGGTTAGTTCATTGGGTCCCCATAAACAAGTCTAAAAGAGATCGTATAAGTATTTCTTTTAATATACAAATAAAAGGGCAGATAGGTGAACACCATGAATTTCAATCAGCAAATATCTGATTATATCTATTACTATCCAGACGCAATGGATCGTGATACTTGTAATAAAATTATAAATCATTTTGACAAAGAAGCCGAATGGAAACAATCTACATTTTCGGCAGCGACAGTTAATACAGGATCATCTAAAGTTTCTATGGAAGAATATTGGATAGGTTCGCCTTTGCCATATTATAAAGATATAGAAAAAACATTTAAGTTTTGTGTAGATGATTATATACACTTTCACGATAATATTAAATCAACAGAATATACAGACTTTAGAATGAATCGATATGGCGAAGGTGGGTTTATGAAAAGTCATATTGATAATATACATCATAGTCATGGACAGAAACAAGGATATCCTCATCTTACATCATTAATATTTTTAAATGATGATTATGAAGGTGGTGATTTTGTTTTATGTGGTGATAAATCGATAGAAAAAATGCAAGGATCTGCTATTGTTTTTCCATCTAATTTTATGTTTCCTCACGAAGTAAAAGAAGTATCTAAAGGAAAACGATATAGCATTATGACATGGATACTTTAATAATAGAAAAGAAAAACGAAGTCTATATAACCGTTGATTGTGACCCAAACATTCAACGAGAGATATCAGAATTTTTTACCTTTTATGTGCCTGGCTATAAGTTTATGCCAGCGTTTCGTAATCGTATGTGGGATGGTAAGATAAGACTATTCTCACAAAAGACAAAAGAGATATACTTTGGCCTATATCCATATATCAAAGCATTTGCCGAAGAACGAGGATATTATATTGTTTGTGGCAAAGATGTAGATATAGATAATAAGGTTGATAAAGAAGTTGTCACTAAATTTTCTAATAGTCTAGGCCAGAAGTTTGAGGCGAGAGATTATCAGATAGACGCAATATTTCATAGTTTAAAACGCAATAGGGCCCTCCTGGTGAGTCCTACGGCGTCTGGTAAGTCATTCATCATATATTCGTTAATTCGTTATTATTCGCACCTAATTAAGAATGAAACTAACAATAGAACATTATTGATAGTACCGACCACATCCCTAGTAGAACAAATGTACAAAGACTTTAGCGATTACGGTTGGAATGTAAAGAAATATTGTCATAGATTGTATAGTGGATATTCTAATCAGACAGATAAGAAAGTATTGATATCTACATGGCAGAGTCTATATAAGTTGCCAAAAGAATATTTTAAACAGTTTGGTTGTGTGTTTGGCGATGAGGCACATCTATTTAAATCTAAATCATTGACAGAGATAATGACTAAACTAATCGATTGTAAATATCGTATAGGTCTTACAGGTACACTAGACGGCACCCATACACATAAGTTGGTGTTAGAGGGATTGTTTGGCGCCGTAAATAAAGTGACATCTACTAAAAAACTTATGGATAAGAAACAGTTAAGTAATTTGGCCGTAAGATGTTTAATATTAAAACATAGTGAGTCAAATTGTAAGATGATTGCGAGTGGTAAATATCAAGACGAGATAGATTATCTAGTATCAAGTAATGCGAGAAACAACTTTATAAAAAATCTAGCACTTAAAATAAAAGGTAACACTTTAATATTATTTCAACTAGTAGAAAAACATGGAAAGGGATTACATGAACTTATACGAAACAAAGCAGAAAACAGAGATGTCTTCTTCGTCTTCGGAGGAGTTGACGCCGAACAAAGAGAACAAGTCAGATCAATCACAGAAAAAAGCAATGATGCCATTATCGTTGCAAGTTATGGGACTTTCTCCACAGGCATTAATATACGGAACTTGCATAACATTATTTTTGCTAGTCCTTCTAAATCAAGAATAAGAAATCTACAATCAATCGGTAGGGGATTAAGATTAGGCGACAATAAAGTCAATGCCACCCTATATGATATAGCAGATGATATGCAATATAAATCTAAAGAGAATTTTACCCTTAAGCACTTCCAGGAAAGGATAAATATTTACAATGAGGAAGAGTTTGATTACGAGATACATAATATTAACCTAAAGGATTAAAATGGAAAAAGATTATCGTATGGTAAGACTAACTGACGGAACTACTATCATGGGTAGTATCGTTGTTGATAAAGATTTCTTACGAATCACAAACGCATTAGAATTAAATACAGTAAAGAGAGAAACAGATTTCGGCATGAAAGATGATTCTACTCTAGCACCCTGGTTGCCATTTACAGATGATAAGACATTTGTAATCCCTAGAGATAAGATATTAGTAATCACCCAAGCGGACGAACACATATCACATTATTATGAAGTTATTTTAAGAAAAGTAGAAAAGGCAAAACAAAATGCCAAACCAGTCTTATCTGCCGAGGAGATGGAAAAAATATATAAGTTGGCAGATCAGATGGATAGAATGAAAGCGGTTGAACCTAAAGAACAAATACAATGGTCAGAGGATGATTTGATCGAATTATTTGGCAAAAAAACTATACACTAGATACTACCTATAGCTGGTTCCCCAAGCGACTACATAGTCAGTATAACATGGGATACCCAAGTCGTCAAGCGTTTTCAAAAATAAATTTATTAATACAACCTGCTTTACATTTAGCTACAAAAATGTTATAATTATTTTATAATCAAGAAAGAAAATTATGGAAAAAATAAAAGCTAAACTGAAACCACACTACGTTGATAATAAGAAGTTTCTTCAGGCCATGGTTGACTATCGATTAAAATGCCAGAAGGCAGAAGAAAAGAAAAGAAAACAACCTGAAGTGACTAACTATATAGGCGAGTGTTTTTTAAAGATCGCTAATCACTTATCCTATAGGCCGAATTTTATAAACTATACTTATCGTGATGATATGATATCAGATGGTATAGAAAACTGTTTACAATACATGAGCAACTTTAATCCAGAGAAATCTAATAATCCATTTGCATATTTCACACAAATTATATACTATGCATTTATCAGAAGGATACAGAAAGAAAAGAAACAACAAGATGTCAAGGCAAAACTAATTGCTAATTCAGGCACAGAGATGATGATGGATTCACTAGTAGGTGATGACGCTCAGTATAAGAATCAGATGTTAGAGTTCTTACAAAAGAATATAAAAGAGAGCACTCCAGCAGAACCAAAAAAGGCAAAGAAGAAAAAATAGATAATGAAAATAGCGTTGTTGAATGATACTCACTTCGGTGTGAGAAACGATAGTATGATCTTTGATGACTTCTTACATAAATTCTATGAGGAAGTATTTTTTCCTTATCTAGAAAAACATAATATCAAAACACTAATACATCTAGGTGATGTAGTCGATAGAAGAAAGTTTATCAATTTCAAAGTGGCAGATAACTTTAGAAAGAAGTTTCTACAAAAATTGTGGGATATGAAGATAGATACCCATATGTTAATCGGTAATCACGATATCTATTATAAAAATACAAATAGTGTTAATGCCTTACAACAGTTGTGTACTGCACCTGATGGTATTAATGAACCCTGGATATACGAAGAACCTAGAGTAGTTGACTTTGATGGTTTAAAAGTATTAATGTTACCTTGGATCAATCCAGAGAATCAACAACATTCTTTCGATATGTTGAATACGGCACAGGCAGATGTCTGTATGGCACATCTAGACCTAAATGGTTTCTATATGCACGAGAATATAACACAAACACATGGTTATGATAAGAGTATCGTAAAGAGATTTGAGAAGACAATCACAGGTCACTTTCATTCTAAAAGTGATGATGGCCAGATATTCTATCTAGGCGCCCAATATGAAATGACATGGTCAGACTATGGTCAACAGAAATACTTTCATGTATTTGATACAGAAACAAGAGAGATAGAGGCGATACCTAATCCTAATACAATCTTTGCAAAATTAATGTACAATGATACCGAAACAAACTATGATGACTTTGATATAAGTCCTTATCATAATAAATTTGTCAAGTTAATTGTAGTATCTAAAAAGAACAATGAGATGTTTGATAGATTGCTTGATAAATTATATAACAAAATAACGGTACACGAGTTAAAAATATTAGAAGATTACTCCGACCTCAATGCCAATCTAGTAAGTGATGATGTTGTCGAGGGCACGGAAGATACAATGTCATTAGTAAATAATTATGTAGATCAGTTACCAGTTGATTTAGATAAAGAAAAATTAAAAAATATGATTAAAGAAACCTTTATAGAGGCACAAGATACAGGTATAAAACGTGATAGTATTTAAAAGAGTAAGATATAAAAACTTTCTATCGACAGGTCAACAGTTCATAGAGATACAATTAGATAGATCATCAAAGACATTAGTTGTAGGTGAGAACGGCGCTGGTAAATCAACAATGTTAGACGCCTTATGTTTTGGTCTATTTCAGAGGGCATTTAGAAACATCAAGAAAGATCAGATGGTCAATAGTATCAATGAGAAAGATTGTGTCGTAGAGGTAGAGTTCACGATAGGTCAGAATGATTATAAGATTATAAGAGGTATCAAACCTAATATATTTGAGATATGGTGTAATGATGTGATGTTAAATCAAGACGCCGCCGTAAGAGATTATCAGAAACATTTAGAACAGACAATATTAAAACTAAACTTTAGATCATTCACACAGGTTGTAATACTAGGTAATGCCTCATTCGTACCTTTCATGCAATTGAGACCAGAGTATAGAAGACAGGTCGTAGAGGAAATATTAGACATAGAGATATTTTCTAAAATGAATTTTATATTTAAAGACAAGGTAAAAAATCAAGATGAGTTAATAAAACAGGCAGACTTTAATTGTCAATTGATTGATAGTAAGATTGAATCACAAAAGAAACACATAGAAGATATGAGTGGTAATAATCAACAGTCCATCGATAAGAAGAAACTAGAGATACAAAAGGCAGAAACAGACATAGATAACTATCAACTAGACATAGATAAAGTAAATATCGAAAAGGCAGAATTACAGAAACAGATACTAGATGAAAGTAAAATAAATAGTAAGTATAAACAACTTCATAATCTAGAGGCAAAACTAGAGAACACCTGTAGCAAACACAAGAAAGATTTAGGTTTCTTTCAGACACATAACGATTGTCCTGTCTGCCAACAAGCGATTGATGAGGCATACAAATCTACAATGATTAGTAAAAAGGCAGAGAAGATACAAGAGTTAGAGATTGCATTAGGTCAGATAGAAAAAGATATTACATCTACCGAAGATAGATTAGATATAATCAATAAGACAATGGTCACGATAAGAGAAAAAGAATTATTAGTTAATAGATATGAAACATCCATATCAGAGATTAAAAAATATATTACAAGTAAACAAAATGAGATAGATGAGTTGTCAGATGATAAGTTTACGACAGGTGTTGCCACTGGTCAACTAACACAACTACAAGAACAATTTGGTGATGCCGAAGTAGTTAAACAAAAGTATAGAGAAGAAAAAACATATCTAGATACCGCCAGATATCTCATGCAAGATACAGGTATCAAGACAAAGATCATCAAACAATATCTGCCGATAATGAATCAGTTTATTAATAAGAATCTAGCAGACATGGATTTCTTTGTTAATTTTACTCTTAATGAGGAGTTCAAAGAAACAATTAAATCTAGACACCGTGACGAGTTTAACTATCATTCTTTTAGTGAGGGTGAGAAGTTGAGAATAGACTTGTCGATATTATTTACTTGGCGAGAGATCGCTAAACTTAAAAATTCTATGAACACAAATCTATTAATACTAGATGAGATATTTGATAGTTCACTAGATAGTTCAGGCACAGATGAATTTATGAGAATACTAACAAACAAACTAGCAAAAGAAAATGTTTTTGTTATCTCACACAAGGGTGATACCTTATTAGATAAGTTCCCTAGTATATTAAAATTTGAGAAATACAAAAACTTTACAAGGATGGCATAATGGCAGAGAAACTAACACCAGAAAAGATAGAAGAAATCGCTAAGAATTTTGAGAAGATACAAGAGAATAAGATTCCTATAATCAAAGGCGAGAAAGAAACTGTCACACAAAAGATAGACCCTAAAATATTACAAGAAAAGAAAAAAGAAAAAAGAGTATTGCCTCTAATAAAACCTAACGATCCTAGATTGTTAATGCAAATAGCACCTTTTATAGATGATACTCTAAAAGAGTTTGATTTTAAAGACAGACTTGATCTATCAAAAGTAATGTATGATACAATGGTCAAGTATGGTGGACTAGGTCTTTCTGCTAATCAAGTCGGTTTGCCATATCGTATGTTTGTCATGGGTGGTCATCCAGAGATAGAAGATGGTAAAGTAAGATCAGTATTTAATCCTCTAATCAATGATGTAAGTAAAGAAACAATAAACTTCAAAGAAGGTTGTCTATCTTTTCCTTTTCTATTCTTAACTATCAATAGACCTAAATGGTGTTCAGTAAAATATACAGATCAACATGGCAAAGAGATAGAAGAAACACTACACGGAATGTCAGCGAGGGTATTTCAACATGAAAACGAACATATGAATGGATATGTATTTACCGATCTAGTGAGTAAGTTTAAACTAGAACGTGCCCAAAAATCGAGAGCAAAAATGTTAAAAGATTATGCGAGAGGCGGTGCGATACGATAATGCCAATACCAAAGAAACAATATAAAGAATTAAAGGCATACTATGACTTTCAAAGAAAGATATCATATAATAAAGAGAAGTTAAGAGGGGCAGTAGAAGTAATGTTAGAACAACCTGATTTACTATTTGATGATATATGGAGTAAGATGAAAGAAGAAGAAATGCAAGAGGCACCAAAAGATTGGGTACCTAAAGATGATAAATTAAAAATAGAAGGAGAGGAATAATGTACGATTACGATCCAGATCAGAAACCTAAAACATCAAAAGAAGATCGTGACCTAATGATGAAGAAGTTTTTAGAAAAAGGCGGTAAAGTTCAAAAACTAGAAGCAGGATATCCTATCAATGTAGGTAGCCTTGACAAGAGTAGAAAACCAAGATATACTAGAGAAGAAATAAAAGAAGGTAAAAAAAGTGCTGCCCCTATGCCAGATTATAAAACAGATAAACCAGGACAAGTTCCTTGTGGTGACAGACCACCTCGTTGGGAATATCAACCACCTAACAAATTAGCAGGCAAATGAAGAAAAGAATACATATCAACCAACACAAAATTAGAAGTAATAAGAAACACAATCTAAATGAACCTGTGATTACAGTTAAGACTTCTAAATCAAATGACTATGCACATGAGGTTGAAATAAATGGTCCTAGTAAAGTAATATATAGTCCAGATAAACCATTAAGTTGTGGTGCAAAAGTTTGGATAGAAACAGAATCAGAAGTTAATTTAAAATGAAACCATACGAATTTCCTAAACTAATTATAGAAGAACACGAAGGATTCCATGTAGTTCGTGATGATCTACTAGAAGGCGGATCAAAGAGAAGATTCGTTGATAGAATGATGAGAGATGAGATCGAGAATGGCATTGAAGAATTTGTATATGGCGGTTGTCCTGCAAACGGATATGCCCAATTATCATTAACACTACAAGCAAATGCTTATGGTAAGAAGGCAATATTTTTCATGGCACAAAGGTCTATGCAGAACCTACACCCATATCAACAACAAGCACTAGACTACGGTGCAGACATTCGTTGGGTGCCAAACGGCATGCTACAAGTCACAAAGGCGAGAGCAAGAGAATATGCCAATCAGGATCCTAAAAAAAGAATACTATTACCACTAGGGTTAGAACACCCTAAAGTACTTGAAGATATACGAGAGCTTGCAAAAGACATTGAAATAGAGTATAATATTAATATAAGTGAAATTTGGTCAGTAGGATCAAGTGGCACATTGACAAGAGGATTGCAAATGGCATTTCCTAATAAAGATGTTAATGTAGTGTCAGTTGGTCACAAAATGAAAGAAGGTGTAGGTCGTGCTAAGTTATATCTATCAAAGTATAAGTTCACACAAGAGGTCAAAGAAGAAGACAAACCACCTTTTCCATCTGTGCCTACTTATGACGCCAAGGCGTGGCCAGTAATGAGAGAGTATGCTAAAAAAGGAAGTTTGTTTTGGAACGTAGGAAAATAACAATTGCAAGATTAAGAAGTGGTGTAAACTATAAGAAACCACTAGATCATATCATAGATTCATTCTGTTATCTATTAAAAAGATTTCAATCAAGACATGAAGAATTTGACTATGGAGTTTACAACTATAACTATGATAAGGCACATAGAAGAAATCCAGAACACATACCTAATAGTGATATCATCATAATACCTAGTGAGAACGAGTTTCATTATCACATAAAAAACAAAGAAGGCAAATCAACTTATATCGATCCTAAAAATTTAGAAAAATCTGATACTGCAATCAAAGAACATTTTGTAGATTTAAAAGATAAACATATCATCATATTGAGATCAGACAGAGGAGATGATGAAAATCTATATAGAAATTACACATTCAAAGACAAACCCATTCGTAAGGTATCTATACTAGATGAAACAGATATACCTGGCAACATACATCAACTAAAATATCACTTCATAAAAGACGAAATTAAATCAAATGATGTAAGACCTTTTCTATTTACATATTGGGGAACAGATAAAAGAAACGATCAGAATGGCAAGAGTGGTGACAATAGACATGATATATTGAAACAATTACAAATGGGTATGGGAAACTATCATACAAGATTTATAGGTAGATTTTCTACTGTCAAAAGAGATATGAAACCAGACACTATGAGAAATATAATGCCTATACTAAATCAATCAAGATATACATTATGTTTTAATTGGAAAGATAACAAGGCAACTACAAGTAGATATCACGAGGCATTGGCATGTGGTATCGTACCTATGGTTTATAAAGACTATGATTCGACTGGTATACTTGTAAAAGACGATTGGCAAAGAGTAGAGAGTGCCGAAGAATTAGATGAAAAGATAATGAGTGCCGATTATTTAAACAAATATAAAGAGATATATTACACATATAAACAATCGCTATTGACAAAAGATCAAATCTATGATAGCTTTGAAAGTAAACTATTGGAGATTATAAATGAAAATTAAATCATTTAAACATATAAACGGTTGGCGTTGGGTAGGTTTTATTCTTGCAATGATAAGTGTATCCATACTATCAAATGCTAATATTGCTACACAATGGGTAGGGTGGACTTTTAGTGTTATCGCCTGTGTTATGTGGGTGTATTTTGGATTGAAAGATAAAGATTGGCCTAGAGCATTGATGGAGTTCATGTATCTAGTATTAAGTATGAGAGCAACATATAACTGGTTATTGATATGAATTTACAAGAAGTACACGACAGTTGGAAAGAAAAAGGTTTTCCCTATTATCCTAAAGATAAGAAGTGGCGAGATCACATATTCAATCAACTAATAAATTTTAAAAGAGATACCTTAGTTGATAGAAGAAACAAAGTGATAGGTCAGGCTGCACATGGTCTTAATCTTGCATGGTCTTATATGGAACACGCATGGGGTATTAAGTGTGGTAAAATGAAGACACCTATGGAAGTTTGGCATGATGAGGAGCATCTAAAAAAAGGCATAAACAAAATCCTATCAGGCACCTTTTTTAAACAGAAACCTGCCCATGAAATTACAGAATCAGATATGCGATCTATGTTGAGAAGATATAGTGGTACACAAATGGTTTCTAACTTTAGACCTACGGCTGCCGCTGCCTTATATGATATCTTTGTAGATAAAGACAGTCCACTAGAAGGCACAACAGCAGGTACAGTATGGGATCCTAGCATGGGTTATGGTGGTAGATTATTAGGTGCCATATCGGCAGGTGTAAATTATATAGGTACTGATCCTTGTATACCTACATTTGAAGGATTAGAAAAGATTAGGGATGAGTATGGTCATAAACATTTATCATATAAACTATTAAGACAAGGTAGTGAAACATTTATACCTGAAGACGAATCACTAGACTTTGTATTTACAAGTCCACCATACTTTGGTTGGGAAGCATATGGCGATGAACCAGAACAATCAAGTATTAAGTTTTCTACAAGTGATATGTGGAAAGAGAAGTTTTTAAAACAGACTATTGCCAATGCATATAAAGGTCTGAAAAAAGGTAAGTATCTAGCACTTAACGTTGCCAATACAAAACAATATAAGACATTTGAGGAAGATACAGTTGATCTTGCCAAACAAGTAGGATTTGAACATACAGATACTTGGTGGTTATCACTATCTACACAACAAGGTGGTAGTGCCGTTTCTACATTAGACGGAGATACTACTGAAATGAAACAGAAACAACAATATATGGGTGAATATACAAGACCAGATATACCAGGTCGTAAGTTTGAACCTACATTTATATTCAAAAAATGACAATATCATTAAGAGTTGCTAACGATAATACATCAAAAGAATTTATCAAAGAAACAATCACAAAATATCATAGTTATGTACCATCGACAAGTTCAGTTGGTCGTAGAATAGATTGGGTAGTATTTAATGATGATGTTCCTGTAGGTATGATTGGCATAGGGTCATCTGTATATCCACCACCTAAAGATATATTAACACATACTAAATTAAGTATAAAAGAATATAAAGATAATTTTAATTCATTTGCTAGCAATTGGCGTTTCTGTATGAGAGAAAAGATTAAGAACGCAGGCACTCAAATACTAAAAGAATTAAGAAGACAGGCACCACTACAATGGAAAGAAAAATATAATGACGATTTAAAGTATTTAATAACATTTGTGGCTGGGGGTAATAACGGTGCCGTATATAAAGCAGACAATTGGTCTATGATAGGTGAAACGGCAGGTCTACCTAAACATAAATCAGTATCTATGAAATGGGATGATAAAGAATCACTTAAAACGAAGTATGTAAAACCTACTGGAGAGAACAAAAAATTGATATTTTTTAAGAAAATAGAACAAAACAAGAACATAATGTATCAAAAAACCTAGTGTTTATGCGCCTTTTTTAGTGCTTGACTTTTATGCCAAAAGGTGATAGCATAAGTTATACATTATGAAAAAAAATAAATCACAACTTGCTAAACTTCTCGCAACAGAAAATATTGAAGTACAAGAGAACGCTGTAAAGACTGCTTCTTTTGATGTAAAAGATAGAGTCTTAACAATCCCTATATTCAAAGAAGAACACAAATCAAAACACGTTTATGATATGTTAGTTGGTCATGAGGTATCTCATGCATTACACACGCCATCTGATGGATGGATGAACATGAAAGACAGATCACAAGAATTCAGATCATTTGTTAATGTTATCGAAGACGCTAGAATTGATAAACTTATTCAGAAAAAATACCCTGGTTTGACTAATGACTATCTATTAGGTTTTAAAAAGATGTACAAAGATAACTTCTTTGGCACACAAGATAAAAATTTACAAAAAGATTATACGCTTATTGATAAGATCAATATGTATTTCAAATCATCAAAGACTCTAGATTTTGATTTCAATAAAAAAGAACAACACTTTGTAAAACTAGTTGACGCTTGTAAATCATTTGCTGATGTACAAAAACTTGCCGAAGATATACTAGGTTATTGTAAAGAAGAATTAAAAAAACAACCACAACTTAAAAAGACTTATACACCTAAACAATCAAAAGGTGATGATAAACAAGAAGGTGACAATCAAGATTCACAATCAGACAATTCAAATAATAGTGATAGTGAAGATCAAAAATCAGATAAGTCTACCGAAGATAAACTACAAGACTTCTTATCTAAAGAAGTTGGCGAAGATAAACAAGAAGATAAAAAAGAAGAAGACACAAAAGGTGCTTCTGCTAACGGCGCTGACGGTGATATTCAAATCGTATCAGTTACCAATGAGGCATTTGATGACGCAATCAAAAAACAAGTTGATGATAATGCCACTTCAAGATCATATGCTACTGTACCAGGTGTTAGATTAAACAAATTGATTATACCTTATAAAGAATATATTAGAGATTTTGCTAGAGAAGACGCTAAACTAATGACAGGTGAAAAAGAAGATTTACAAAAATGTAAAGATAAGACTAAAAAGTTTATGGATGAGTCTTCTAGTGTTGTGAATTATCTTGTTAAAGAATTTGAGATGAAGAAGAATGCTCAACTACACGCTAGATCAACGATATCAAAAACAGGTATTATCGATCCTCTAAAATTACACTCATACAAATATGCCGAAGATATCTTCAAAAAGATGTCTAGTATACCTAATCAGAAAAATCAC
>Ga0209503_10001314_pt1 | contig 12907 bp, 11 predicted proteins | sample SouAtlMetagenome_2_FD_187448 | JGI IMG/M metagenome (GOLD analysis project Ga0209503, IMG submission 187448) | Marine eukaryotic phytoplankton communities from Atlantic Ocean - South Atlantic ANT15 Metagenome (SPAdes) (version 2) | ecosystem: Environmental > Aquatic > Marine > Oceanic | place... | reverse complement strand
TTGACGTGAATGGATGATCACAGCTTTCGTACCTAAAGTATCAACGACAACATTTTCGTGGATTTCGTAGGTTGCATTCTTGGGTCGATTCAAGGCTGCCATCTTGTTGCACTGAGTTCAGTTTACAGGTCACTCTTTCCTTTCTTCGCTTTCTTCGTTCCTTGATTTCCAATTAATCTACTAGTCAGGTACGAGAATTGAATGTAAGTAGCCGACTTGTGCTTTCTTTCTGTATGCTTTGGGTGATACGTGAAAGTAAAGAGAGAATTCTCTTTTACGTGTAGTAAAGAAAAAATTCTGTTTTGTATGCTACTACGGAATCGTTGCCTACCGGTACCGTACCACTATCATTCTTTAGTAGCGGCACTTTTTTAGATTCAAGATTTTTCGATGACACATCAATGCGCTCAAGAGGCCTAAAAGAAGGGTTCTTTGTATTAAGGTTAGGGTTCAAATATTTTTCAGCGAGACGTTGGCTTGCGCGCACTTGATACAAACGGCCAAGTGGGATGATGTTTTTGATGGCAATCGTGATCGTAATCCCAAAATCGGACATGAAATAATCACAAATCACAGCTTTTCATTCTAACCATTAATGAGAATCAGCCCAAAAACGTCCAAATTGAAATATCAAATAGAAATTTTTTGCATCGAATATCAATGACACGAAATCAAAATCAGATCCGCTTGTGTTGGCCAATATGCCTTGTTCTTCTCGGACGTTGTGCATCGCTTGTAATACCGAGTCGGGGGTTTCAACATCGTATCCCGAATTCTTTTTCGTTGGAATTATCAAGGGTATTCACTTCTAAACTTCACTCAACTTCCCCTATGTCCTACGAAGAACTCTCTAATGAGCCACTTGTGGAACAACAAAAGAGCACTGTCATCGACAATAAATTATCATCATCTTTCATTGGCAATACGGAGTCTACCGCGATATGTATACCTCTGATCAACCAAATCTTTACCAATCAAGTTTTATTGTTACTACTCGCTTCATGCACTACTGTTATGGCATCGTTCTTCGGAGATACTCCTTTCGAAATATCCAGTATCCATTGGAATGGTGTGCAAGAATTTCATTCTCTATTTGACTGGCATCCATCATCCTTTCGAATTGCAACAGGTGTTCTTTCAGCGATTCCTCTTATTGCTATGGAGCAATTCATTGCCAAAACTGATAATAGAGACGCTTCACGTGTCAATTTTGATACGACTAATATGGTGATTAGCCTATTCGGAAGGCGGCAGTCGGAGTCTGAACTAATCTCATCAGCACCTTTCAAAGTAATTCTTTTCTCGGCATTGATTGCTATCTCTTCGGGTCTTTCCGAAGAAATAATTTTTCGGGGCTACATTCCCACTGCTCTATCTACGTTTACAAATTCATTGCCGCTAGCCCTCTTTCTTCAGGCAGGTCTATTTGCCAGTGGACATAAATCTAAGAATACGCGACAAGGAGAAAATGAGTTTTTTCCCTGGTCTTTGGAGTTTATCAATGGTCTATGGTATGGATCAGTTTATCTGATGTCAGGAGGTGATATTCTTCCTTGTGTTATTGCTCACGTCTTGAATGACATGCATATCATCTATTCGACGTGGCATCGCGTCAACAACCAGATGGATTACACTCAAGACAAAACTATCCAATGTATGACGGAAGGAGAAAGTAACGTAGAGGATCGGCTTCAAACGAGGACTGGTATCACATTGAACTCAGAAACTATCTTATTTGCTCGTCAATTCTTCTATGCCTTTGATGTTGATCATACTGGTAGCCTATCTTTGCATGATTGCCAACGAGCAGTAAGCTACGCATTCATGAATGATAATATTGCACCAGACACGAATGTCGTAAGAGACTTATTCAACCAAGCTCAGGAAGAAAGACATGACAATGACGGTTCTGAAACGTCACTCGATCGATTGAACTTCTCGGAGTTTCTCCACCTCCTATTCGTGCTTCGATCAAACACCCGGGGAGTCCCTCTAATCTGACTATTAAAATAAGGGATATAGTTTGCTTCAAATAGAATTTATTTTGATTACAGCCGCACATCTTGTGCTACTTGTATATTTTATGTTTGGATGTCAAGTTCAGAAGAGTCGATTTGTCGCACTTCGATCTTGATTCTATCGGTAATAATTCATTTTTGAATGTTCCTAAACATTCTCGATTCATGCTGACACCGCGAAGGATGAATTTGCCGACACTGTTCAAACTACATTTGAAATGAAAACAACGTAGTTATATACGACAGAAAATGGTTCGCCTTTAGATTGTCGGCGAAATAAAAATGGCGATTGGAGGCTTGTTTTGCCGCTCTTACTATCCGCATCTTTTGCTCTGTTTCTTTGGTTGCTCCCGATGTATATTCATCTTTCCCAGGAAATGAGACAAACCTCTACGTGGGTTGAGATACGAACTCAGACGAACAGAGGAATCGTCTAAACAGCTCACTTATCAGAGATAAATAGAGTTGTCATTACTTGATGTCCAGCTTTCTTGACTCTGTTTTGGTTCGGTGCTTGTCCCCTTTACAGAATTTATGAGGTCCAAATGTTCACACAAATGTTTCGCATTTGCACGTTTTGTTGGATTTCGGACCATGGTGCGGAGACGCTTTTTTGCATTTTGAATATGTGTCTTATAGTAACATCGAATTCGATCGCGAAGGCTTTTGTCACAAAAGGAATCCGCGAATTCCCACTGCTGTTCGTTCGCAACTCTCTTCACTACCTCCACCATGTAGTTGTTGAAAGCTTGTTGTCGCCTTGACTGGCATTGATGCGTCGACAACTCGTAATATTCAGCCATGTTCTTTTTTAGTTCGGACTCTAACGGAGGATAATGAGCCTAAATCAACAAAAGTAGAAGTGTGAGTTGTACTATACTTGCACGATTCCATTGATTTTCCTAAAAATTCTAAATATATTCGACTTACCCAGAAGAAACCTTCTTGAATTACATGCCCTTTGCCTGGCAAAGTTTTCGGAACACTCCTAGGATTCTCTCTTGCTAATGCCATACTAAGTAATAACTTTTTGGCGACGTGAGGATCTGTGATGGTTCGCTCAGCAAGCATTGCTGCGTTTCTAGCCTCGGCTTGAGATTTTTTGTTCTCTTGTTCGATTTTTTCTCTTCGCAATCTCTCCTTCAATTTCTGCATTTCGCTCTTTCGCTGTTTTGAAGCTGAAACAGGTTTTGACATCGAGCCTTTGCGTTTCTTTGAGGTCTTGTTACAATCGTTTGAAGTATTGTTTGAAGTAGTTCCAAGCATTTCTGGTACGGCTTGCCCGTTTTTCGAGAGTTTTTCTGATTCCTCTTGTTCTGTAATTTTAGCAACTGCGTCGAGGAGTGATCCAAACCCGCTTTTCGCGATAATATCGCAATTGTTGTTCGGCGTGATCGTTGTCGTAGATAATGGAGAAACTCTAGAAGCTTCGTTGATTCCTACTTGGGTGAGGAGGTCAAGACCAGAGAGTGGCCCTTTTTTGGCTACTGTTTTCGAATTGTCACTTGTGAGTGATGGTGTAAAATTTCCTTTTGTCATTGGATATGAGTGTTCCTGCTCATGCCGTGTAGATAGTATGTTTGATGTACTTTCAGGATAGTTATGGTGGTGGGACTCCTTACTTTTCTCGATGGACCCGTCCATCGACGCCGGTGCTTCTTCCTTTCTATTTTCTTGTTCGCTTGACACTGTAGCTTCCTCCTCATCATCGTCGTCTTGGGATGGAGCCAATAAACCTATATGTTTAGCTATACCCACTGAAGATTTTGATTGCAACTCTCCTGACAAACCGAAACCTCTCAATGGAGAATCGTCATTCTTGTTATTAGGATCATGGTCCATGAGCTCTTGTGATAGCATTGATTGTGATCCAGCGACTTCGTCCAAGCAGCCATTTCTGTCGAGTTGTTGAATATGATCATCTGTTTGGCTATGATGCCGCTGAAGACCATATCCCACGTGCGACAACGAAACCGAAACCTCATTTTTCGATAGCTTCTTGGTGCTGCTGTCCCGTGAATTAAAAGTTGTGTACACGCTAGAGTCGGGGGTAGAAGCCTCTGTTCTCGGCGTCAGCACTAGACTAGGATGACTATCCTTGCAGGTTTTAACATTGACATGGTCGGTCATTTTTGTGGTATTGTTGTAGAGTCCACCAGATGATGTGTTCCCGTGCATTTTTGAATGTAACAGTTTTACGCTTTTTGTTTCAAGACACCGTTCAAAGTTGGTGTGAAATTTTGGCTGCGATCTCTCTCGTAGAGGAGCTTGGCTCGCTCGATTCCTCGTAACAATGCTTGTTGCTGTTGATTGAGTCCAATGAATCAACCATTGGTCACTTCATGACGCGCGTACTGCCCAGAGGTTCATCTACGTGTAATTTTGTACGTATCCGCTTGCACAGTAAGCACTTCGTCATCCGATCCGAAAATTGAGTAAAAAAATAGTCGTTTCGATCTTTTGCAGGAACGACAACACTATCGCTCTTGATCTTTTGAAAAGTTGTGATTCCGCCATTGGCAATAAAGAAAACTAAGAATAAAGAAATTCAACCTTTGATTTGTGAACAAAGCCATGAAGTACCCAAAAAGTCTCGCGCTGTCCACCGTATTGGCGTCGTCGTTCGCCAACGCATTTACAACATCTCCTATCAATCACGGTTCGGGGACAAGCAATTCGGGTGTTTCTCTTGCCGCTCAGCGACGTGATTTTCTAGAGACCGCTTTTGCATCGGCCACCGGGATGGCTACTTTATTTGTCGCTCTTCCTCCACAGGGAGCCATGGCTGAACCACGTCCAATGTATCTCTCAGAGCCTACCGACGAATTCAAGGCGAATGAAGCCAAGGCTATGGAATTCAAGCGCGCGCAGCTGGCAGCTAAGAAAGAATTCAACGCTGTAATTGAAAAGTTCCTAGCAGAATCGAATAATGAAGATGCAATAGTGAGAGATTTGAAAGACATGCAGAGACTTGTGGCTAAAGGCGGTGGTCTTCCTCTTGGGATAAAGAAGGATGAGCTCTTCAAGATAATTCGATCAAAGAAAGGAAAAGGTTTCTGGCCTACCAATTGTGAAATTGCCTACCAGAGCTTGCAAGGAGAGATCAGATTTCAACAAAGCCCCAATTTGGATAAGGAAATGGGAAATCCATTCCAGTGAAGTAGCAGCCTGTGAGACTGGTATGGCTGTTTACTTTTCATTGTTGTGTTGGGTTGAAGCTATGATTATTTTGCTAATGAATAAGGTAGAATCAATGTTAGGCAATGGTACAGAAATACAAAGCTGTTCTTTCTTCATAATCACATGAGGTGCGTGCCTGCACCCCCAAAATTTAATCAAACATACAGGCCCCTTGGCAATACAAGGTGCATAAGGGCCTAGCCTGGTTGCAATGGTGTGGTGTTTTGCTGCGCCATCCCTCTCCCAAACTGGCATGTGCAACTCCCCAGGGCGAGCTACACTCTAGTGTGCCCCCAGTGCGCTCTCGTGCGATCTCGTGCGCTCTCGCCCTGCTGTTTGCGTCGGCTGCTCTTGCAACTGCCCAGGCGCCACTTGCCACTCAACAAGTGGGCCCTGCCACAAGGGGCCTCATGCTGCCGATGTGGTGCTTTGTGGTTGTCACCAGCAGCTCATCAACCAAAATGCCCCCCGCACAGATTCTGTGTTTTGTCACCCGTCTCGACGACAACGGGGATGGAGAGCACGCCTGGCTGCTGCCCAGGGCCCAAGGAGGGGGCGGTGGGTTGCAGCTGCTGTTGCAGCGCGTGGTCAGCATCGCTGAGCCCGCCAAGCGCCTGCCCCCTAAGGGAGGCTATCTGGCAGATGGTGGGCCTCCAGAGTTGCAAATTTGCCACAAGCAATGACTGGTGCCATCGTCTTGAGTGCCCCCCATTGTGCATGGCCCAATTGGCTGTTGGCATATTGCATTTTTTGGGATGCTTCTGCGCGCCAACTCGCGTGCTTCCATGCTCGGGGCTGTCATTCTTTAGCTTCATTCTTGTTTATGACCCGTCTTGATTTTTTGCTGGTTTCAAAATTATTTTTTACTCGGAACGGTTTGTCAATGGAATCAGGTTAGGCGTAGACACAGCAAACAACCTGGAGATTCAAACTCAAACAAGGTAGCATACAATCCTATCTTCACTTGGCAAAAGAATAAAGCCAAAAAATGGATGGTTCTGATGGTTCTGAATCAAACGACAACCAAGACTACGCACTACGGTTTGAAGATTTGACAGTCGATGATGACCTTCCGTTGCTGGATCGAATTGTTCGATATTGTCGATCAGGCATCGCATTGCAACGATTAGTCCATGTGAAGATGTTAGCCGAGACTGCTGAGACAGTGGGGTGAGTTCGCAACAAATTTCATCAGTGTAGCACGGCGATTGGAATTGTAGTTGTTCGCGATGCAATTTGGTTGTTTAGCATCGTGCAATGCAACGCAAAGAGATGCTAGTCCTCTCGGTACTAACGCCAATCAGGACATCTTTGCCGCTTCGTTCTTTCCTCCCCCAATTTATCGCTTACAATTTCGCTTCTGCCCATCTGTATTGCCATGAATCTTTTAATTTGCAAATATCTCGCTATTGATTTCAAAATTTCTGAACGGCTGTAAAATATAATCAAACTAATATGAAAAAAGAACAAAGGCGACCTTGTCAACTGTGATACCAATTTTAGGTTCCCTCGTAAATGATCAAGAATCAGTAATTCGACAACACCTCGCTTCGCAGTTGCTGCCGGTATCACTTGTGTCCATGGTAAGAAATGTAGGATTAGGACAGAAACACTCAGTCGCCGATATGCTACAGGACAAAAGCTTGCCAAAAATCTATGATTCCGAGGGTTATCGAATTATTACGACAATTGTGATTGGTCAGTACCTGCAAGCGTTGATCACGGATGTTGACGTGGATGTGCGACGATCGGCATCAGATTCATTGGCGGGGTTGGCATTTCATGTGCGACGTGACGATGTCGCTTCGGTAATATTTCCAATACCCATTCGGTTGGCTCAGCAACAACACCAACCAAAAAGTAAAAAGCATAGATCAGATCAGCAGCAACAGCAACAACAATCATCACCCGACGAAGCTTTAACTGAAGAATTACGAATCACAGCGGCAAATTTACTCGCTGAGTTGGGCGGAGCAGGAGAGAATGAATCCATTTCACGATCACAGATTCAGGAGCTGATTTTACCTGCAGTATTAGCTCTTTGTCATGATCCTGGCTTTCGAGTGCGAAGAGCAGCGGCTCAGGCCTTACCTCGTGTTTTGGGTGGGACAACCGTAGAGGAATCGAAGAGCAAAATTTTACCAGCCTTTGATGTTCTCAGCAAAGATGAGGTATATCGAGTTAGAAAGAGCACCGGAGAATGCTTAGTTGATATGAGCCGGTCTCTAATGATTCTTGCGAAAACAAATGATCCCTTCAATATTAATGCGCTAAGACGGGAAACTCTCATTCCGATCGCCGAAAATCTTCTCGCTGATGCGAATAAATTTGTGAGACACGGAATGATGCAATTTTTGGGCCCATTCCTAGCATCATTTTATCCTTTCGTCTATTCGGCGCTTCGCACGATACTACCCGGGACTTCAGAATCCGATGGGAGCAATCACTCCGGTATTGTTGCGCAGTTTTTCCCTCACGCAAGTAGTATGGTCAGTCGTTTGAATTCGTCAGCCGCGGCCACTACTAGTGCCCCAACACCAACCCTGACCAGTATCGCATCCAAACCTGAATTTACTACGACTCAAGAATTGCTACGAGCGCTACCAACTTTTGTCAGAGTAGACCGGTCATCTTCTGTTTCCCTGAAGGCAGTTGTGGCGCACAGAAGAAAGGATCCCCCCGATCCGGAGGACATTACAGCAGTCATAGGGAAGTTATTAGACCATTTTACTGGTTTAGCTAAAGTTAACACAGGGGACGACAACACTGATGCCGAAATGAGAGTCTATTGTGCGTATTCATTTCCTGCAGTCGTACTACTATTGGGACCCGAGCATTGGGAGGGTCGTCTTAGCGATTGCTTCAAAACTCTTCTCAACCCGAATTTTCTATCAGAAGACAAAAACGTGGGGCCAGCTGCCCCACCGCTTCCTGTGAAACGGTGCTTGGCATCAAGCTTACACACTGTGGCACACATCTTGGGACCTGAAATTACAGCGAAGGATATAATGCCTATATTTCGTGATCATTTCTTGAAAGATACGGACGAATCAGTTCGATTAAATATGATCCGCAATTTTTCCACATTGGTCTCACTATTGGATACCCCACTGAGGTATCAATACATTTTACTATGGTGTGAAACAATCCGAGGGGAGGAAGTATTGGGTGCCATGAAACGTAGTGCCACGAACCCGCTGGTTTTGAACTGGAGACAGAGAGATTACGTGTCAAGGTGTTTACCGGATTTGATAGTAATGGTTGATGCAGTCTTTGTATACAATCACTTATGGCCAATCCTGAAGCTCCTTCTGACAGATACCGTAAATTTGGTGAGGGAAGATGCAATCTGGGCGATTCCCTTGCTATTAAAATCATTTGCCGTCGAAAATATTCTCGACCTGGATGAAGGTTCGAGCCAAAAAGCAAAGGAAATTTGGAGTGATAGAGCGTGCAAAGAAGTTACGACATGGCTGAAAGACACTATACCTAAAGCATCATCAATGTCTACCAAAGGAAAAGGATCATCTGGAAAAATAGGAAACTTCAGTCAAAGGCAACTATATTGCCAAATGTGTTCAGCTATGGCTCTAGCCATACGCTTAGGCGATGATCTGAAAGACCCCGAGGACCCTGTTGTCGAGTTGGAATCACAATTCTCAAAAACTTTGCAGATTAGTAATTCATCCGTAGCAATTGACGAAAATGGACCGTATCGGAAGATTACAAACGGAGAAAAGAAACATCTTTCACGATTGCTGATAGACGACTTACTGCCGTTGTCTTTGGAATTCAAAGACGATAGAGTCACGAATGTTCGTCTTAGTTTGAGGAAAGCATTACTTTTGATTTCGACGGATGTTGCTCAATCTTCAGCTTTTCAAGAAGCGTCAAAGAGTCTTCTTGAAGAGGTCGAGACTTGGGAAAGTTTTGACGGAGTTGAAACCCCACTACCAACACCACCATCGATACAATCCCAACGAGGAAATGGTTCTAATTCTAACGTGAAACAACAGGTTGGTGTAGCGACGACCGTGTCTAGTACCACGAAAGACGCTTCCGTTCCTGCCACGAAAGGGACTAAGAAAAGGGCGTCGAAACGCGAGAAGAAAATGGCAGCAGTTTGATGACTATTTTTACAAATCAGTTCACGATACAGAGACAGAAAATAGAAATTTAAATTATAGTTACAAAAGTACAGAGAGCACTGTGAAACGTGCTCTGAGTAATGTCACTCTCTATGATGTGCAAAGAGGATACAAAGTAAATATGTTCTTATTGTAATATAAGTCTTTTTGAGGTAGTTCTATGCATTAAAATATTGTGCTTTCAAGATCCAGAACATCGCTTTTAATTCAGGTTAGGACGTATCAAACTCTTTGCAACAATACAGTTGATCCGCATAGAAAAAGATTTACATCAACGATAACTTCAGTGCTAATAGTAAATGACTAAGTCGAAATTTTTTAATTATTCGTTGTCTAGCGCATAGTAATGAAGATAGCCACAAGTTACGGCAGCCCAAATAGTTTTGACGTTGGGATAGATAAGAGTCAAGGCTGGCCAGATAAGATTGTACTTCGCCATTTTACTGGTAGAAATTACTTTTTGATTGAAGTTATGCTGAATTCCGTGGTGGTTACCTAATCTCGCAACACACTTAACGAATACTGTAAGAACCAGTAGATGTTTCTTGTAGCTGGTTATTCCACTGTAAAACTTTCGTTTCTTGTGATAGCCTTTGTCTCTTAGTGGGAATTGAGTTGGAATCTTCGTTGTCGTCACTATCGTATACCGGGCTTGCTCGTTTTAAAACCATAAATCCATTTTGGTCATTGTAGTCTCTCGTTTCCCGAAAAATTTGAGGTGGTAAATCGCTGAGTATCTCATCTGTTTCTTGTAGCTGGTTATTCCACTGTAAAACCTTCGTTTCTTGTGATAGCCTTTGTCTCTTAGTGGGAATTGAGTTGGAATCTTCATTATCGTCACTATCGTAAACCGGACTTGCTCGTTTTAAAACCATAAATCCATTTTGATCATTGTAGTCTCTCGTTTCCCGAAAAATTTGAGGTGGTAAATCGCTGCGTATCTCATCTGTTTCTTGTAGCTGGTTATTCCACTGTAAAATCTTCGTTTCTTGCGATAGCCTTTGTCTCTTAGTATGAATTGAGTTGGAATCTATATTATCCTCACTATCGTATACCGGACTCGCTCGCTTTAAAACCATAAATCCATTTTGATCATGATAGTCTCTCGTTTCCCGAAAAATTTGAGGTGGTAAATCGCTGCGCATCTCATCTGTGAGATTTAACGGTGATTCTTCGGCTGGCAATATCTGGATCGCTCTCCCATGTGTTCTATTTTCTAAAGCGTCATCGTCCCTTGAATCTTTTTTGATTAAAGTTGTTTTTATTTTGGAGGATGTGATTGGCTTGCTTGGTTTCAACGTCTGTGTGTAAAATTGTCAAAATGTTCGATGCATCAAACGATGAATGCGATTTCCATTCCGTTTCAGTTTAAAAAAGTAAGGAAAACACGAGAGGATATTCGATTGTTGTCAATGGAATGAAATTCATTAAATTGGTGCATTACATGCGTTCGGTTTTCGAAAAATAATGATGGTTAGAGTGTGCAAACATTATTAGTTGACAATCGTGCTAACGCGAGATTTTGAACCAGCTTACAGAATGTGATGATCCCTTGGAAACATTTATCACGTTACCCTGGCGTCGGGGGAGCGGGGAGAGCGGCAATCGTCGAAGTTTTATAACTTTGTTCGTGGCAACACTCCCATTTTCATCATTGATATGTTCTTGAACGGTGTTCATTGTACCTGTTAACTTTGATATCTGACGGTTTTTCTGTGACTACCTGGTAAACTGTACTTTGCTACTTCGTAACAAGTTTTGTGAGAGATCTTCGATCGGAAAAAATTAAAAAAGAAACTAACGACAAAACGCCGGGCGAGAATAACGTTTTTGCGCGGCTGCCGGCGACGCCGCGACCGACAGACGAAAAACTTCTGAAGCCACCAATTGCGGGCATTTCGAGATTGGTGGCATTGTTCCCGCGCTGTGAGATCTGAAAATGCTTTTTTAGTACTTGGTGACCGTTAGCAGCACTGCGTAAGCCATACATTCCTCTTTCGGAAGACCAAACACTCCACCTCTCATCAAAATCCTTGATTAGCGTTGTATTCTTAAAACCAATTGAACAACCTGCCCAATTGAGAATCAACATGACCGCTCTTTCTGCAGATGCCACATCTATGGCTGGCTTTCTGACTGCCTTGACGCAACCAGATACTGAAGCTATTCGACAGGCCGAAATTGCCTTGAAACCTATTCTCAAAGATCCTAGATCTGTTCCTGCCCTCGTTGAAATTCTGAAGGCCAGAGAGACTCAGGTATGTCATTCGTATGTAACAATTCAATTTTGCCGAAAAATGAAAAATGGTTGGCCGACAGTCTTTCTCAAACTTTCGTTTTTCTCTTCTCGGTTTGTGTTTACGCTTTTTTATCAATGATGACATAGGCACCCGCCGTACGTCATGTCGCTGGGATTCTTTTGCGGAAGCGATTACCTGGACATTACGATGGGTTCGATGTTGCAACCCGAACGGCTCTGAAATCGGAAATCCTTGTCGTCTTGGCACAAGAGCCGGAACGATCGGTTCGAAATGGGATGATCGGCGTGGCTGCATCTCTCGGAAAACTCGAATGTACGGCGGGAGGAACATCTTGGCCAGAGCTTTTCCAGTTCATTGCTGCTGCGGGTGCTGAACAACAACCAGATGCTCGAGAAATGGCATTTGGTCTGTTGCAAGAAATGACCGATACTATTGGTATGCATTTGAAAACTCAATTTCAACCTATTGCTGGACTATTTGCAAACGCTTTAGTGCCTACTGAGGACCCGAAGGTCCAAAAATCTGCTGTGAAGGCTGTTGGACAGTTATTGTCATTCTTGGCGGATGAACCTGAGATTGATGTCTTCGCTGTTTTAATTCCTGCTATTCTTGAAGTTGCCGCTCGGAACGTGAACGACGATGAGCTCATGGCAACTGTATTAGATGTACTGTACGACTTAGCATACTCTCCATCTCAATCAGTAACAGTTCATATGTTACCAATCGTCAAATTTACCCTCCAGTGTATTCAAACACAGGATCTTGAGATGGGAGTGCGTGACTCTGCAGCGTTGGTCATTGCAACTATGGCGGAAGCAAAGCCAAAAACATTCGGTAAAGAAGAAGCAATGCTAGCTGAGATTTTGGAAACTTTATTCACATTGATCGAGAATTCTCCCGATTCCGCTGCAGGTGCACTATTTGAATCGAATCCAGCGTGGAGAGAAGATCTAGAAGGCAACGACGATGACTTTGACCCAGATATTGACAGCCCGACCGAAACTTCTATGGCGCAAGGCACTTTAGATATGCTAGCCTGTGAGATACCTAAGAAGTATATCTTCCAACCTGTGGTATCACGATGTGTTCAGCGGTTGAATTCACCACAACCTAATCATAGAAAATCTGGTGTTGCGAGTTTGGGAGTTATCGCTGAGGGATGTGCCGAGCCTTTGTCAAATCATCTGAGTGAGCTGATGCCATACGTGCTGAATTGTGCCCAAGACCCTGACTCGCAGGTTCGAGAATGCGCTTGCTTTTGTCTTGGTCAGATTTCTGAGCATTGCCAACCAGATGTTCT
>Ga0209503_10001313_pt1 | contig 12911 bp, 12 predicted proteins | sample SouAtlMetagenome_2_FD_187448 | JGI IMG/M metagenome (GOLD analysis project Ga0209503, IMG submission 187448) | Marine eukaryotic phytoplankton communities from Atlantic Ocean - South Atlantic ANT15 Metagenome (SPAdes) (version 2) | ecosystem: Environmental > Aquatic > Marine > Oceanic | place... | reverse complement strand
ACGCGGCGCACGCGTCCGTGCAGCTCTGGTCGTCGCCGCCCAGGGTCCACTCGTACTCGAGCGTCTCGGGCGGGCACGAGGGCGGCGAGGGCGGCGGCGAGGGCGACGGCGGCGGCAAGGGCGGGGGCGGCGAGGGCGACGGCGGCGGCGGCGAGGGGGACGGCGGCGGCGGCGGCGGCGAGTAGTGCTTGCAACAGCAGAAGCGCTTCTGGTGAGCCTCCACCGTCCTCCAGCCGATGTAGGCAGCCTTGGTGCCCCAGTGGCAGGTGTCGTCGGTAGAGTCGTATTTCGGCGCGAGATTGCCCTGTGGGTTGGGTTCCTCAACCATGATGGTGCACGGCGCGGGCGACGATAGACCGTCGTTGATCGCGTTCAGGCACTCCGCCGAGCCGGCCGTGATCGGGTCGTAGTACCGGTTGTCCGCAAGTGCGCACGTGTCATCGCAGTTTGCGCCAAACGCGCCGAGCCTCCACTCGCACGCCTGCGCGTTTGACGGGCAGGCCGACGCCAGAGTCTCCGGCGGCGGCGGGGGCGGCGGCGGCGAGGGCGGCGGCGGCTTGGGCGGCGGCGGCGCCGGGTTGCAAAACTTGACGTTCTGCTGGTTGGTGGCCGGGTCCAGGCAGTAGTAGCTCAAGGTCGCATCGGTGCAGGCGTCGGCGGCCGAGGAGTAGACGCCTTGGCCGTTGATGCACCCCACGCTGCCGACGCCGCCGCCGCCCATGCACGCGCTGCAGTCGTGCGGCGGCGGAGGGCGCGGAGGGGGCGAGGGAGGCGGAGGGGGCGCTGGGTTGCAAACCGACGTGGGCGAATTCCCGGTGGCCGGGTCTCTGCAGTAGTGCGTTCCCCCGGGATTGACGCAGCCGTTGGCGGCCGAGGAGTAGACGCCTAGGCCGCCCTCGCAGCCCTGAATGTTGCCGGCGGTGCCGCCAACGCACGCGCTGCAGTCGTACGCCGCGCACCCGCAGGCGTCGTAGGTGCGGTAGTCGTTGGAGCTGCTCCCCGCGTGCGTGTTCCAGTAGAGGCGGCTGTTGCCGCCGCCGCCGTCGGACCACCAGCAGCCCGGCGGATAGTTAGAGAGGCTCACCGTGGCCGTCAGGTCGGCCTCCTTGTGCCAGAAGGGCGCGCCGCCGCCGAACGTGCCGCGCAGCGCGACGCACTGATCGAACGTGGCGTCCTGCAGCCCTTGGGACGCGCACGTGTTGCCGGTGCTCAGGAAGGCATTGCTCAGGATCGTCGGCGTGCACGACATGGCCTTGCGCGCACCGCTTCCCCTTCTCTTCACGTTTCAACTGTGGATGGTTATCTTACACACACACACGCACACACCCCCAAACGCACCGTACACTCAATGCCCGACCCACGCGCGCCCCATCACCCACACCCGCGTCTATTTCGACTTCGGGTTCCACCGCAGCTGCGCCTCGCGCTCATCCTCCTCATCGTCGGGGTTGCGGTCATAGCTCCAAGTGCCAAGGTCGCCCTGCGCTTCCTCCTCCGCTTTTGCCTTTGCGAGCGCGGACGCCGCCCTTTTCGACTGGGCCTTGCCTTCCTCGGCCATGCTCTCCATGGTCTCGCGGCGAGCCGACTTCCCCGCCTCAGCCTCCGCAGAAGACTGGGGCGACGGATCGCCGCGGACCTCCTTGTCCAGCCGCACGAGCTCGATGGGCGTCATGGCGGCCCACTGGGCGGCATTGGGATTGATGTAGGCCACGTCGCCCCCATCCATGTAGTGCCTGGCCTGGTTGATCAGGCCGAGCGCCTTGGTCCGCTCGCCCGTCGCATCGTCGCGATCGTGGTGCAGGGCCTCGCGGAGGAGCTGCCGGGCCCACATCCGTTTGAGGCGATTGTTGCTATTGGTCGTCGTGGCGATAAAGGCCAGCGCGACGTACATGTCCTCTTCGCGCAGGAAGTCCATGTCTTTGGCATACCTGCAGGCATTCAGGATGTTGTCGAGCTCGGCCTGGACGAGATACTGCTCATCGGCGTGCCGGCCAGCCGCGATCAGCTGCGCCAAGCGCACCCTGTACCTCCCCACCAGCACCCGAAGGTCGACCATCGAACCACCGGGAGCCATCACGTTGGGATTGTAAGCGTACGGGTCGTTGTTGGGCGCGAAGTAAGCGTTGTGCGCGCTGCGCGCATACCCCGCCACGTCGGCCGACTTGCGCTGCTGTTCCTCCAGGTGCTTGGCGCCGGCCGTGAGCACGTGGCTCAGCCGCGTCGCGCCCGGGAGCTGGGCCACGAGCGCCCGTATGGCATCGCCGCCGAACGACCCGGGGTCGTCGATGCGACGCGTGCTCATGCTCGGGCCCTTCCAACCTCTTCCTCCCTTACGTCCTGTGCATGCGGGACTTATTTCTGGGGGGAGAGGAAGCTCCCCGCGAAGCTCCCAGCGAAGCTGCCCGCACAAGAATAGGGACCCTGCGACTGGTCGTAGGGTCTCTATTCTCACGACGCGTTCAAATTCGCATCCGGTGCACGCTCCCGATCCAGTGCGCGCACGCCCCCCTTGCGCGCACTCGCAATTGCAAGGCCCCTTTTTGTGCTCGTACGTGCGCGCGCAACTTTGCAAAAAATGGCCGACAATGGGAAACTGGGAACCGAGTTTGTGGGCAAGAAGCGGAATGGCAGGCCGTATGGCATGCCTGGCAAGCGCCTGTGCACGGCCACGTTTGCCGACTGCGGCGAGAACGAGCCGGGCATGGAGATGATTGGCAAGATGGGCGGCGAGGAGGTGGCGCACACGGTGGCCGACCTGGAGGCGATGCGCGACGAGCTGGTGGCCAAGGGGGTGGACGCCAAGGTGCACAAGTTTGACGCGCTGGCCGAGGGCAAGGTGCCCTCGGGCCTGCCGCCGATGCCGGAGGCGGCGGTCCTTGTGATCAGGCGCCACGATGCGCTCGTCACCGCGGGCGACGTGAGCACCATCGAGCGGGAGCTGTGGAAGACCCCGATCGACACCGTGGCGATGATGGGCCGTGGCAAGCGCCGCGCGATCATGAATAAGAACGCGCGGCACAACAATTGCATGACGGACGACGCGGTGCGCCCGGCCTCGGTCGCAGCCAAGGAGGACTATGCCGAGGGCCGGGGGTCCGTCGCGGACCTGCAGACGATCCCTGAGCTGGTGGGCCTGCGCGACCGCCTGGCCACGCTGGTCAAGCGCGACCTGCCCGTGGTCGAGAACAACTTTTACTACGAGATCGGTTCCAAGTGCGGCATCGGCTGGCACGGCGACAAGGAGCGCCGCGTCACGGTGCTGATGCGCTTTGGCGAGGCCTCCAAGGAGATGGACCTCAAGTTTCAGTGGTTTTGGAACTACAAGGCGACCGGAACGATCTTTCAGTTCCACCTCAAGAGCGGCGACATTGTCGTCATGTCGCGCGTCGCCAACGGCAAGGACTGGGACGACGCGCCAATGAAGCGGTGGACGATGCGCCACGCCACCGGCAAGTCGCACTCGAAGCCCAAGGACCCCGTCAACGCGGGCGAGCACGTGCTTGTCAACTAGGAACGCTGGGACCCTGAGTGTGCGTGTGTGTCTGTGAGAGCAGCCCGTGTATGTGACAACCATCACCACCATCACTAACACGTATCACGTTTCAAAAAGCGCGCTCGTACGTGCGCACCCTGACACGCGCGACCAAAAATGTCAGACCCCGAAGCGGACCGGGAGCCCCCGTACCTGACCGCCCTTGCGCACCTCTTTGACCACCAAGACGAGCTGCCCAGCGACCCGGCCGCGAGGCTCAGGCGCATCGGGTGGGTCTTCGCGGAGAAGTGGTACGAGTACGGCGAGTCGGAGGCGCACAGCCTGGACGACGAGCTGCGGCTCGTGTGCGACAACGTTGCGCGCAGCAAGCTCGTGTGGAGCCCCGTGAGCTTTGCGCTGCAGCACCCGTACGGTCGGACTGGTCTGCGCGGGTGGCAGATCGACCAGCTGCTCCACATGGACCACGACGCGGCCCGCAGGAATGCCAAGTTCACCTACAAGTACCACAGCCCCGTCACCCACAAGGAGCACCACCTCGGCTTGAGCATCCGGCTGCAGCACCACGAGTTTGCGCACTTCACGCTCAATGCCCAAAACTACTTTTGGCACTTTCACGATGGCTACGTCGCGATCACGTGGCACGATGGGCGCGTCACGGACCTGATGGAGGCGCTCCACATCGTGACCTTTCGCGCGGCCGCTGTGACCTACGCGCGGTACGACGTGCCCAACGCGACCAGCCTCATCCACTGCCTCTTTACCACCTCGCACGAGTCGTGCGTGAGCATCAAGCGCTTCGTGGCCCACCGCGTGCCCCAATTCCACCACTGGAGCTTTTACAACCAAATGTACTACAACCCGGAGCACGACGCCATAGTCGACCACAACGGGGGCGCGGGTACGACGCGGCGCCGGCTCGAGCAACTGGCCTTGGACGTCAAGGAGGTCACCTGCAACGGCACGAGGGTGCCGTGGAAGGAGCTGCCGCTCCTCTCCGCGCGGCTCTCGCGCCAGCGCCGGTCGCGCTTCGTTCGCATCGCGCGCACCCTCCTGCTCGCCAGGGCGCAGGCGCGCGAGGAGCGCGTCGCCTCCGACCCGGTCAAGAAGTGCGCCGCGTGCGCCATTCAGGCGGCCAAGAGCCAGCTGGTGCTGGGCCTCGGACACAAGCGGCCGCACGAGGAAAGTGAGTCTTGTTAGAAAACTAAAAAGAAATTACACGGACGAGATGCCCCAAAACAGTGCGCACCGGCGCGCCACTGCGTAGTCCCGCGGGATCAGGTGCAATGCGGCAGCATCGCGCGCCTCCAGCCGCCGCCGCAGGCGAAGGTAGTAATCCCACCTGGCGGGGCTGAACATGAGGGCCTGGCGCAGCGTGATTCCGGCCGCATGCACAACGGCTTGCACCTCGCGCGGCTCGCCGGGGTCGGTGCCGAGGAGCGAACTCGCGGCGTTCGTGACGACCAAAAGCATGCGCTTCATTGCCGCAGTGGCGGTGCTCCGAAACTGGCGGCAGACGAGGCGCGCGTGCGTCACGGCCACCTTCATGTCCTCGGCAGAGTCCATGTTCTGCGCAATGTGGATGGAGAGGGCGCGCTCCACGACGTCGTCGGGGAGATCAAAGGGGGCGCAACCGTGTGGCAAGCGCGCTCTTGCGCGTGCGCGCGTACCAGCCGCGGGCCCTTTGGGTCGCGTGTCGACGTCGCACGGTGCTGCGGGGTCCTTCTTGTGCAGAAAGTTGCGCAGCTGCGACTGGTCCTTGTCGCGCAAGGCCACGGCCCACTTGTCGGCGGACGACCGGATCGAGAAGGTCGACGAGTGCGGCGTGAGCGAGGCCACAAAGAGGCGCTGCGACACGGTCATGTCCCTGGCACCGACCCGTTTGAGGGGTCCGATCGCGCTGTTCTTGTCGAGGTCCCGCGGCACGAAGGCCAGCGACGGCGGGTGCGCCTTGATGGCGTTCACAAACGTTTCCTGGGACGACTCGTCGTTGCCGAGGCGGCGCGCCTTCTCCTTGAAGTTGATGTACGCGTTGATCGCCATCGGCACCGGCCAGAGGAAGAGGAACTCCTCGCCGAGGTACGCCTCTGGAATGGGCAGCTCGTCCAGATTCCTGACGCGGATCCGCGACGCCCACGCCCAGCCGCAGTCCCCGGTCAGCTGCACGAACACGAGCGTCTCGGCGCCAACGCGAAAGGCTGGGAACTGCGCCGCGAGGAAGAGGCTGCAAAAGTGCGAGCGCGCCGTGGACTCAAAGTGCTCGTACGCGATGGAGGGCGGCGGCGTGGTTCGGTGGCTAAGAATCTCGTCCGCCACCTCGTAGACGGACAGGTTGGACGAGTCGAGAAGCAGCATCGTGCGCGGGCTCACGGGCCGCAGCGCGCACGCCCCTTTAAAACGGTTTAAAAGTTGCAAAGTTGCACACTCTCAAGCATCCACCGCTGCAGTGCTTCGGCTGAATCAAACGTGGCCTCGTGCACGGTGGTGGTAAGCGTGCCCGCCTTTGCGGTGATCGTGGCTGGGAGCATGTCCTTGCGGTACTCAACCACGAACCGGTCCGCGTTCGCGGGCCTCGGCGCGGAGATGTCGATGATGATGGTGTTGCTCCCGGGGAGGGTGCGGCGCACCACGACGCGCGCGTCCGGCGACTCGATTGCCCAATCCGACAGCTTGGCGTGGAGCTCGTCGGTCATGTAATCGAAGAACTTGCGCATCGTCACACGATCGTGGTGGGGAGGGACTGGTAGGTTGCGCGGCGGCGCAGCTGCGGCGCGTCGAGGAAGGCGTCGCGCTGGCTACGCGCGCACCGCCTGAAGAGCTGCGTGACCAGCGCGCAGAAGGCGACAAAACTGAGCACGATCGCCAACGGGTGCATGCGCCCCGCTAGCGGAGGCCGCCTCCCCGGGGCTGTCTTGCGATGCGCGCGCACCGCGGCGTTCCCGATAGCGCGGCACCATGTCGGAGAGTTCGTCCGAACAGGGCACCAACCGCAAGAAGCGCACCGTGGCGCAGCTGGTGGACCGGTTGCGCGACAAGACGTCGGCGGAGCGTCTGTCGCTGATGGCGCACCTCTCGGTGGGGCGCACGCTGTGCCGGTTGCGCGACGCCATTGCCAACGGCGAGGAGGTTAACAAGAAGGCGGCGATGGCGCTGCTGTGCTGCGGCATCAGCCTGTACCGGCGGCACACGCTTGGGGACAAGGAGGAGGAGGAGGAGGACACCGAGGAGACCAACGCGCTCATCAGACGGAGCACGGTGCTCATCTTTGTGCTGCTTGCCGCAATCGAGGCCTCGCGCGGCGAACGCATCGACGTGGACAATGCGCGCGAGGTCGTACGGGCGGCCAACGCCGCGACACTCGCCGACGTGCTCAAGATCCCTCGAAGAAAGCGCAAGGCGGCGGCAGCGGTGGCGGCGCCCGAGGACGAGGCGCCCGATGCCGAGGAGGCCGAGCAGGCCGAGCAATGGGCGCGCGTCATGACCGTCTCGTCGGGCGAGCTCACGATGAGCGTGCTGCAGTTTGTGTCGCACACCATCGGCAAGAGCGACGCCACCGATCACGAGACGCTTGCCGACCTGTTCTTTCGCAACTCGGCCGCGTGCATGGCGCACAAGCTGCTGCTCAAGGGCGGCACGAGCGACTTTGTCTCGCTCAAGGCGGCGTCGTCGGCGTCGTCCAGCGCGATCCCGCGCGAGAAGCGACTGCTGTCCCTCGCGCAGGCGGGCGAGTCCGAGGCAGGGCAGCAGATCCTGCGCGACCTGCTGCTCTCCTTCTTGCTGCCCTCGAGCGTCGTGGGCGTGCGCCGCAACCTGCTGATGAGCCGCGCGGCGAGCACGGCCGCGGGCGTCGATCACGCCGACGCGGTCAACACGGGGCACAGCGTCGCGATGGCGGGCGCCGAGTTCATCTGGCAGCACTCCAAGGACGAGCTCGAGCGCGCGTGCGCGCTGCTCGCGGGTGTGGCCATCCTGACGACGCGCGGCGGCGAGGACCCCATCCGCAAGAAGGACGCCTTTGTGGGCCGCGTGAGCCTACCCTTTTTGGAGACGACGCCCCCGCCGCCCGGGGTGAAGCGCCTGGCCCTGATCCCCGACCAGAAGCGGTGGGTGCTCTACAAGATTGGCAAGGACGGCGCGCCCAACGTGCAGTGCAACCTGCGCGGGTTTGAGGGCCTGTGCGACTGCCTGTTGGAGTTTGTGTAGTATAGCCGGTATAACTTAGGTGCTTTGCAACTTGTGGTCCCGTCGGCGTGCAGTCCGCTGCCCACAATGCCGACATACTACGGCAACGAGTACCAGGAGGCGTCCGAAGTCGCAGAAGCGGTGCTGGACAGTGCGCTCAAGTACGTGGATGGGGTGCTCTTCACAAATGCGGACTACGCTCACGTGGACACGCTGATAACGCAGCACGTCAAGATCCAACTGGTCAGCCTGCAGAGCAGGTGGTCGCGGGAGCACAAGGACAAGACCGTCTCGGCCTTGGAGGACATGGGAAACGGGCTGCAGGATTTGGGCGCAGCGGGTGGCAAGCACAGCCTCCACGTGAAACTAGTGCAGTCGTAGTCAGCAGTTGTGTTGTTGCAATCATTTCTTGCAAGTTGTGACACCCTTGGTGGGGACCGATGGCGGCGGCGCAACTGCCCAACTTGTCAAACCTCAACGTGCAGACGGCGGAGCGCCAGCCGCGGAGCGCGCTGAGCGCGTCCGAGCGCGTTGAGGACGGCCTGTACTGCCTCGACAAGCGCGACGACATCGACCCGTGCCGCTCCTACATCATCCTCAAGCGCGCGGCCATCCAGGCCACCCCGGAGGAGTTTGCCGAGGCCGAGGCCTTCTTCCTCGCCAACTACCAGCCGTTCAAGTTCATGACGACCGTGATCACGCGCCGGCAGTGCACCTTTGGCACGGTCAAGTACAAGAACTACGACCTGGTGGAGCCGGCGCGGTGGCCGGCGCTCGTGTGCCGCACCATTGCGGCGACGCAGGCGTTTGCGACCCAGCTGGGCATCCCGCACGCGAACGAGTACGACTCGGTGCACGGCAACTACTACCCGGACGAGGGCGCGGGCGTGATGGCGCACGCCGACGACGAGCCGCAGCTCATCCCGGGCGCGCCCATCTTCTCGTACACCTTTCTGAAGGACGACGACAACACGCGCGCGCGTGAGTTTGTGATCAAGGCCAAGCCCAAGAAGGACCACATCGACAAGACCACGGGCGGGATCAAGGTGCGGCTCGAGTCGGGCGACCTGCTCGTGATGGCGGGCGACATGCAGGTCGACTTTGTGCACGAGCTGCCCAAGCTCAAGGGGCAACCGGAGGGCGTCTACGCGCCGAGGCTCAACTTTACGGTGCGTCGGTTCGTGGCGGCGGCGTGAGCTTTAACTAATTCACACGTTTTTTTTACACTCAACCACACGACCACACGCACGCACGCGTCCCGGTTCACGAATTGTACACCACTCGCGGGGGCGGCGCCACCTTGCCCTTCCACGAGAGCTTGCCCTCGGGGCCGATGTAGCGGTCCTCGTTGCCGTCGCCAAACGTTCTTACGAGGGGGCCGCGCGTGCCCTCGGGGTAGAAGCACCGCTGGACGCAGCACACGACGCCGCAGAGAAAGATGACGAGCGCGACCACGATCGCGGCGAGGATCGCCGGCACGCTCCACCACATGGTGGTGGCCGCCTCACCGTGCGTGCGCGCTCCTTAGCTTCTTCTTCCCAAGTGGGCAATATGTTGCACGTTTATGCGGGTGCCTGCGGCTCCTTCTCTTCCCCCTCCCCCGTCGCCGTCCTTAGCGCCGTTGTGAGCTCCAGGTTGCGCGCCGTCTGCTTTTGGCACTCGATGGCCATCTCGGCAACGTGGTGCTGCGCCGACGCGAGCTCCGCCTTCAGCGCGTCCACCTTGCGCTCCAGCTTGGCATTCTCGACACGCAAGCGCGCCACCTCCGCATCGGCCTTCGTCGCCTCCGGCGTGGTTGTCGGTGTCTCCTTCTTGCGTTTGGGTTTCCCGCTGATGCGCTCAAGCGCCGCCTTCACCTGTTGGTAGTGCTCGCTCGCCGCGTCCTCCACGTCCAAACGCAGCCACGGCACGCCGTTGCGCTCCTCGGCGCCGCCGTACACAAGCGGCACAAGCACGGGTTTGCCGCAGCCGTCGCACTCGCCGCTCGGGTGCGCCATGTCGCAGTGCTGTACCCACGGCGTGTCAAAGGGCACGTTGCCGCGCTGCGCCAGCCACTCCTTGGTCACCAAACCGCCCGGCGGCACGCCGAGCGCATCCACCGCGCGCGTGCGGTAGTGGGCCAAGGGCAACCACTCCTGGATCGACCAGGATTCGGTGAGCGCTGGGAACCAGCTCTCGAGCTTGTAATGGGTCACCAACGCTTGCATGCGCCGCACGTGACCCAGGGACAGCACGTGCAACCGGCTTCGGTCGTGGTAGCCCGCGATCGACGATTGGTACGTGGCCCCCGGCGCCCCCGGCGTCTTGTCCGATACGATGCTGGCCAGGCACGCCATCATCGCCGGTCCCCGGTCCTTGCACAGCACCGGCGGCACCGCATCGGCGTACACGAGGAAGAGCTTGCTCAGGTTCCGGCCGATGACCTGGCGCTGCGTTGCGTACGCCTGCTTCTCCTCCGCGGTGGACTTCTCGGTCGGCGTGGGCAGGAACGTTGGGTTGCCCTCGTTCAGAAAGACGACGAGGAAGAGCGCGTGGTTGGAAGGCGCAAGCGCCTCGCCGCCGGCGTACCGCGCAAGCACGTCGGCCGACGAGCAGTACTGGTGGTCGCTCACGTGGAGCTGCAGCGGCGGTGCACCGGCATCCGCCGAGGCGGGGCGTGGCGGCGGGGTGCCGCGCGGGCGCCACTCCGACTCGTTGATCTGCTCGCGCATCGGCACGAACTCGTGCTCGTGGAAGCACTTGCCTGCCTGCGGGTTGGTCTCGGTGGGCCGACCGGCGTTGACGATCAGCGGCAAGCGCCCGCCAGCGCTGCGCGCCTGATCCGCCACGACGTCGACATTCGTCAGGCGCATCGATACGATCTGCTCCTTGCGGATGCGGTGCGTGCTCGTGCCCTGCACGAGGAACAGCTGGTCGGGCGCCTCGGGTCGCGGCCCGTGCAGGTCCACCTCCTCAAAACTGGGCAGCCTGACCTCGGGCATCACCAGTCTCCTCGCGGCACCGCCGCGACCGCGTTTGGGTGCCATGCGTTCACGACGTACGAGCGCGCACGTGGGAGGTGCGCACAAGTCTCAAAAAACGCAATTGTCAAATACACGCGCACACGAGGACGTGTCACTTTGACAACTTCTCGGCCGACTCCCAGATGTGCTTGATGGCATCCATCATGCCAACGTACGCGCCCTCGCTCAGGACGACGCCGTTGTTCGAGTTGGCCATCTCCGTGTCCAAGTGCTCCTGCACCGCGCGCAGGCTGCCCTTGATGGCAGACGCCAGCTCGGCCACGCTTTCCCGGCGCGTCAACCCGAGGCGCACGAATGCGCGCGGCTGCGCGTAGGCCCCTGCAGTGGGGGCCTCGTTCTCGTCGTCCTCGGACGAACCCAACTCCTCTGCCAATTCTTCGGGGAGAACGTACTGGTCCTCGGCGTCGTCGGATTCCACATCCGACGTCTCCGACCCTTCTCGCTCGCGCTCGGTCAGCTCGGACGGGATCGCGTGCTCGAGCGCCCTGCTGTACGTGAGCGTTGTGTTGTGACGGATGTACGTGTGTATGATCGCAGTGGCCCCACTGGGACGAGTCGCCGCATTGTTGCGCATGTCCGCTGCGGTCTGCCGCGCCCGCGAGGCCGTCTGTGACTGGCCCCGGGCGTCCGCCAGGCGCGCGAGCTGCTCCGTGGCTCGCGCCGCGCGGCCCACGTGCGCAGGCTCCATCTCCATGCGGCGCTCCCACCCCTGCTCCGCCGAGTACGTCCACCGCACACCGTCCGGTGTCAGAAAAGAGGGCAGATTGGGAGTGCGCGGTCGGGCAACTAGCGGGCTCTGCGCGATCGCCGCCGATGCCTCCGGCTGCATCTGGCCGTAGCGCTCGCGGTAGATGAGCGCCAGCGCAAACACCGTGCGGATGCGCAGCCGGTGCAGGCAGCGATCCCTCATGGGCTCCTCGTTCCGGCTCCGCGCGGTCCTTTGGTGGTACTCCACAACGGCGTCGACGATGTCGCCCTCCGTCTGGTCGTAGCAGTGCTCGGCGTGCGCGCGCAACCCGCCCGGCTGCATCTCCATGAGAAAGTCCACCATCGCCTCGCGATCGGCGAGCAGCGTCGCCATGCGTGCCAATGGCAGTGCGCGCGTGACGTCCTCCCGGCCTTGGTCGTAGGCGCGCTCGGCGTGCGCGCGCGTGCACCCCGGCACCTGGCTCTCCAAGAGCCAGAGGTCGAGCTCGCGCGGGTCGGGCTCGGGCTCCTCCTCCTCCTCGCTGCGGATTCCGAGCGGGCCATTGTTGGTAGCCGCCGCCTCCATCTCCATTGCCTGCTGCTCCTGCTCCATCACCATCCGGAACCGTTCAAGCTCCCTGGGCGTCAGTGGCGCGCGCTCGCGCTCCTGAGTGTCCTGCTCCGCCGCCTCCGCCTCCTGGCGCTCGGCCAGCTCGCGCTCGTGCGCACTTCGGATAGTTGGCGTCGTCAGATGCACGATGGCGTTGACGATGTCTCCGTCGTTTCGGTCGTAGGCCAGTGCTATTAGGTCGGGTGACAAGCCCAAGCCCCTAACGCTTGCGTGGCTCGCGATCATCTCCAGTTCTCGCGCGCGGTCACGAGCGCGCACGTGCGCCAACATGCGGTCAGAAAGCGCATGACGAGGGGATTCCTCAGGAAACGGCTCGCTGCGGATTCCGAGCGGGCCATAGTTGGTGGTGACGACCCACTCCCTGAATCCGTCGCTTGCCATCAGCAGCTGGCGTGCGCACGTACGAGCTTGCTACCAGTTGCAAAGGCGGCAAGCCTAGAGGCCCACGCCACCACCCTTTTTGGGCTCGTACGTGCGCGCGCACCTCAAAAAATGTCAGACATCCGGACCGGCCATTTTGTGATGCTCCAAAACTTGGTGTCGCGGAGCGACCTCAACCTGCGCACCGCGCGCGTGCTCTACAAGTCGTGGACCGAGGCGGCGCAGCACCCAGGCCGCGTGCCGGTGGAGATGGTTGTGAGCAAGGAGCCGATGTGGGTCAAGCTCGACAACCTCGCGGGGCCCATCCTGGACCCGGCCGACATGACCGCGCCGCCCTACGACGCCATGACGCCCGAGGAGCGCACCGAGGCGAGCCTTCGGATGCTGGAGCCGCCGAAGCCCGCGCCCGCCACCCGCGCGCCCCAGCCCAACGAGCCGGCCAACCTCTTCCAAGACATCTACGAGTCGATCGAGGCGCCCGCGCCCGCGCCCGCGCCTGCGGCTGCCGCGATCCCCT
>Ga0209503_10001312_pt1 | contig 12912 bp, 12 predicted proteins | sample SouAtlMetagenome_2_FD_187448 | JGI IMG/M metagenome (GOLD analysis project Ga0209503, IMG submission 187448) | Marine eukaryotic phytoplankton communities from Atlantic Ocean - South Atlantic ANT15 Metagenome (SPAdes) (version 2) | ecosystem: Environmental > Aquatic > Marine > Oceanic | place... | reverse complement strand
TGATGACGGTGCTGGAATTGTGCACAGTATAGAGGTCATGAGGTCCCTGATGGCGCTGGGGTATCAGCCGAGGCATACGCTTCGGGTCGTACTCTTTATCAATGAGGAAAATGGAAACAACGGAGGCAAGACCTATGCCCGACGGGCCCGCGAGAAGGGCGAGTGGCATGTTGCTGCACTGGAGAGTGATGCGGGAGGGGATGCGCCGAGGGGTTGGTCGATCGATGCCACAGATGCGGGGACTGCCGCGGTTCGCGCTTGGAGAGAATCGTTGGGTGATTACGGTATGGGCGACCTTCGCCGCGGTGGTGCTGGTGTGGACATTGGTCCACTCAAAGAGGAAGAGCCTGCAGGAAAGCGGCCATTGATGGTGGGATTAAGGCCCAACAGCCAGCGGTATTTTGACTACCACCACAGCGAGCGGGATGTGTTTGAAAACGTCCACCCGCGTGAGCTTAAACTGGGCGCTGCGGCCCTGACTTCGATGGTTTACCTTTTGGATCAGCTGGACTACGATTCGATGAACTCAATTTCCGAATGACATGCGGTACAGCATTAGTGACACAAGCACTTTGATTAAGGACAGACGGAGTATTCCGCCTGAGAAGTATTCTGGACGACGGGTACACAAGGAGATTGTGGAGCAAGTCCTTCTACATGGAATCTGGGCGCCGAACCATGGGTTGACCCAGCCCTGGCGTTTCCGCGTTTTTCTTGATGGTGCGGCCAAGCAATTGATGGCAGATTTATCCGATGCCTACCGGGCCCATGCAGGTGAGCGGGCAATTGATGGCAAAGCGGAGAAAATCCGTAACCGAGGCGTTCGTTGCAATGCCATTGTGGCGCTGGGGCTGTCCCATGACGAAGGGGGGAGGTTCCCGTTGTGGGAAGACCAGGCAGCGCTGGCAGCAGCGGTGCAGAACATGCACCTCATGTGCACGGCGCATGGCATCGGGGGCTTCTGGTCTACGCCGGGGTTTTTGTCTCACCCTGATGCTCGGAAAGCGTTGGGCCATGAACATGGCGTCTTGGGCATGGGGCTGTTTTACATCGGTTACCCCGAAGGAGAATGGCCTAAAAAGGGGCACCGCAAGCCGCTCGAGTACGTCACAGATTGGATCGTCGACTGAATGCGCTGGACCAATTGGTATTCACATCCTGGTGACAATCGCTACCATGTCTTCGAATTTCGAAGCAAGGCGTTGGCCGATGAGTTCCAGCGGGATTTGGAGTTGGCTGGCATTGACTTCGAGCGGGCGCCGTTGGAGCCGGGCGGTTTGGAGCGCTTCGGTGTTCATCGCACCGAGTTTCAGGCGGCTTTGCGCGTGAATCACCTTCTTCACGGTCGCCATCGGCGGCCTTTCATTGCCAATTCGATATTGCGCTGGGCCATGCTGTTGGCCACGGCAGCAGTGGTGGGTTTGGCTGTAGTTGGATGGATTTCATCATGAAGGTGCGGGCATTTGTACTCTTCCTCGCCGTGATTTCGGTCACCACTGCAGCTGCGCAGTCACCATCGGTTTGGTCCATGGATGTGCACCTGCTGTCTTCTGTGCCTTTGGGGCGTCCTGCGCCCGGTGAAGGATTCGGTTGGAGCGGTCAGGCTTTGGCAGCCAATGACAGTGCACTTTTTGGCCGTTGGGGTCAACAGGGGACGCGCAGTTATGGTGTGTTTATTCGCCGGCAATTGGGCAAGGTGGGTCAGCTTGCCTTTGGCTTTGAGCAAATGAGGCGCATATGGACTGTGGAGGCGGATTGGATGCCAGCGTCCAGTTCAGCCCCATTGGCATCGACGAAGGTGGATTGGATTGTCGCCAGCTATGCCCTTCCGATTATATATCGAACGGAGGTGACGTTGACCCCAGGATGGCGGTTGGGAGCAGGCGGGGGCATTGTCATGGAGATTTTGCCCACTAATGCATTCTCGTCCGCGAGTGTTGCAGGGGGGGGCGATGTTTTTGCGGTTGAGCATGAATCGCTGCGCTATGGTTGGAACCGCTGGGGTATGGCCCTTGAGCTGGGCATCGTCAAGGAAGGGGACGATGCAGACCTTCACATTGGCGGGGTCCTGCGTCCATTGATTCAGCCTTTGATTCAAGGTGGATTGACGGGCCAATGGAATTTGGGTCAAGCAGATGCTGGTGCAGGTTATGTGGAGCGGGTACTCGACGGCAGTTGGTGGGGGCTGGACATCCGTGTGATTTTACGGTAAACGCGTTTGTCTGAAGGCAGAATCATCGGGACGCAAAAGGCCCCCGACGATAGACGCCGGGGGCCTTTGAATTTAGGGCTGTGAAATTATTTGCCTGCTACGAGTTCGAATCCGATGGTGAATTCATCGTAGATGAGTTTGTCCCCGAGCGCCTTTGCATCAAAAAAGGATTGGCTCCGGAATTGTACGTCAAACTTTGAGCGATCCAGGGTCATTTCTCCTGAAATGCGAGCCCCTTCATCGGATATGCTCACCGTCACTGGCAAGCTTACCTCATCAGTTCGCCCTTTGATGGTCACCTTGCCTGTGGCAGAAAAGTTGGCGCCGTTCTCGCCCCCGCGAATTGGATTGAGATTGAGCAGCTCGAATTGGGCTGTGGGAAAGGACTCAACACCGAAAAAATCGTCGCTGCTAAGGTGGCCATCGAGGCTGGTTTTTCCGCGTCCCTCAATATCCAGCGTGTTGATAGTGGTCATGTCAATGATCACTGTGGCCGCACTGATCAATCCGTCTGTCACGGTAACCAATCCATTGCTGATTTGAATGTCGCCGTAGTGATCGTGGGTGACTTGTTTTCCTGTCCAACTGACTGTGCTGGCTTCAGTGTCCACAGGATATCGGGCGGGGGCGACTTCATTGCCTCCGGCTAGGGCAAAACATGGAAGTAGCAAGAGGGACAATATGTACGTTAGTTGTTTCATGGTGTGGGGGATTGCATTGTGGGTTGGAACTCTGCAAAAACAACTGCAGACGTCTGGATAACAGATGGGTGCGCTCTGCGTTCAATTGCAGGTGCCAATTCAGGTCTATGGCGACTTCAGTCCATAGTGCACTGATCAATGCATTTGTTCAGGGAAGGAACTTGAGCTCCGTTTTTGTGGAACTCGATTGCCGTGGCACGTGAAACTAAAGCTGGATGTCAACTCAGGTGTTGTCTCACGAGTGTGCTGATGGCCTTGCCGTCAGCGCGGCCTGCAAATCGAGAGGAGGCGACGCCCATGACCCGGCCCATGTCGGCCATCGAACTGGCCCCCAATTCTTGGATCAGTGCGGCGACGGCTTTAGCGAGTTCGTCTTGGCCCATGGGTTGGGGCAAGTACACGCGGATGACGTCTGCTTGTGCTTTTTCTTCTGCGACAAGGTCATCGCGATTTTGCTCCTCGTAGATGGCCAAGGTGTCTTCCCGCTGCTTGAGTTGCTTGGAAAGAATTTTCGTGACGGCAGCATCGTCGAGCGTGGCCTGTCCACCAGATTCGGTGAGGGCGAGCATGATTTTGCTCTTGATGTCGCGAAGTGCGGCAAGCCGGACCTTGTCCTTGGCCTTCATAGCCTCCTTCATGTCGGCACTGATTCGGTCTTGCAAGGTCATGGCCGGTTCAGTCTACGTTGTCGTGTAGGAAGGGGTTGTCGGTCTTTAATCCACCGGTCTCTTCGTCAATACTGAGTCGCGTTGCCTGGGAGTCGCTGCTTGACGCCGTGGGCTCGAGTTGGATGTTGCGACGTTTGAAGGCGGGCTCGCTTTCCAACTCTGTGAGTCCGTTCGGTGTGCGGAGCCGTTTTGTCCGCTCTTCAATGTTTTGCTGGCGTTGTGCCGTGCGTTGCGCAAGCTCCTCCATGCCAATCTCCTGATGTGCCGGTGCCGGAGAGGGTACTGCTGTCGGTGCTGGTGCGGCTGCTGGCGCCTCGGTGGGTTCTGAAACTGGCGCGGTTTCGGTCTCCCGGTTGGTGCTGGCAGGCTGGGGAACGGGCGGGACGTTGCCCACGGTCTCTTCTGGTTGAGGCTCCTGTTCGGGGTTCACCTGTTGATCGGTGAAGGTGACGCCCGCCAATTGCTCTGGGGCAATGGTCTCTTCTGCGACTTCGTCGAGGTTCAGGACGGTAAAGCCACCCACTTGTTCCTCTTCTTTGATGAGGGGCTCTTCAACGGCCTCTACCGTGGCCGTCATGTCGGCAACGGTGTCTTGAATCTCTGTTTCCTCGTGTTTGAGCTTGACCTCCTCGCCTTGGTCATCATTGGGCTTTCCGAAGAGGTCCAATGCTGCTTTTGGGGTGTCCGAGGTGATGTCCTCGGCATTCCATTGGTTGGAAATGATGGTGGGTTCTGGTTCGCCAGGGGTCAAGTCCTCTGCGGTCTCAGTTTTGAGGTGAGGCTCAGACTCGTTCATGGCGCGCTGTTCTTCCCATGGTTCTGTTGCCAATGGGTTAGCGAGGGGTTGGGTGATCTCTCGAGCATCAGCGTCTAGACGAATTCTTGAGATAGTCGGCCCTTCTGGAAGGGTGGCTCGGGTCTCAAAGCCTGTGGCGATGACCGTAACACAAATCTTGTCGCCGAGGCTTTCGTCGTGGCCGTAGCCCCAAATGACCTCTGCAGTTGCGCCTGCTTGATCTTGGATGTAGTCGGTGATTTCCGAAATCTCGTCCATCAGGACCTCGTCAGTGCCGTAAGTGATGTTGAGCAGGACAAAGTTGGCGCCGGTGATGTCGCTGTCGTTTAGCAGCGGGGACTCAAGTGCTTCTGCCACGGCGGTCATGGCACGGCCATCGCCGCTGGCAGCGCCTGCGCCCATGATGGCGGCGCCAGAGTCGCGCATGACAGTCTTGACGTCGTTCATGTCGACGTTGATGTCACCGGTGAGGGTAATCACTTCAGCGATGCCCTTGGCTGCCGTGCATAAGACTTCGTCGGCATTGGAGAATGCCTCTTTGAGTCTCAAGTTTCCGAAGAGTTCGCGGAGCTTGTCGTTTCGGATGACGAGGAGCGTGTCCACTGCGGCACGCATCTCATCCATGCCTGCGCTGGCTTGGTTGGCTCTGCGGCGGCCTTCAAAATTGAACGGGACCGTGACAATGCCCACAGTTAGAATGCCGAGGTCTTTGCAGGCCTTTGCAATGACAGGTGCGGCGCCAGTTCCGGTTCCTCCCCCCATTCCTGCTGTGACAAACACCATCGTGGTGTTGTCGCTCAGTTGGTTCAGGACATCGTCGAGGTTTTCAATGGCGGCGTTCTTGCCAATTTCTGGAATGCTTCCTGCGCCTTGTCCCGCCGTCAGTGTCGTTCCCAGTTGAATCCGGGTCGGAACGGAAGAGGCTTCGAGTGCTTGATTGTCGCTGTTGCAGACAATAAAGTCGACGCCATTGATGCCCTGCTGGTGCATGTAGTTCACGGCGTTTGAGCCGCCACCACCAACACCGATGACCTTGATCGGAGAGTCTTGATTCTTGGGGAGGTTGAATTGCATCTTCGAGCGGTTGGGAAGGGAGGGTTCGTTCACCGTAAATCAGGGGTTTCCGCGGAATGCGGGTAGGTTACAAGTACGGCTTCCTCTTCCATCTTTTGGCGGTTGAGTTCGGTTTCCATTCACCATGTCATGGTTGAAAACGCGATTTGGACGGCGTCCTCTTGGGATTTATTCCTCGATTTCGTCTTCGAAGAAGTCTTTGATTTTTTGGAGGAATTTTCTCGGTCCAGACAGGGTTTCTCTGGCTTCTTCGTGCCGGGTGTCGCTGTATTCGGACGACGTTCCCGGTTCGTTTTCGAAGCCGAGAAGAACCAAGCCTATGCCTGTAGCGTAGGTCGGTGCAGTGAGTTCCCGGTTCGGTGCCTGAGCGAGGTGTGTGTTGGGGTATCCAATTCTGCAGTCCAGCGTGGTGACGTATTCGAAAAGTTGTCTGACATGGCGGAGTTGGCTTCCCCCCCCGGTGACCACGATGCCGCCGATGAGTTCACGTTCGAGGCCACTGTTTTTGATCTCGTAATGGACGTGTTCGATGATTTCCGCCATCCTCGCTTGGATGATGCCTGCGATGTTGCGGCGGGAGACCTCTTTTGGTGCACGTCCGGGAAGTCCGGGAATCACGACGATGTCATTTTTGTCGGTCTCCTGTTCCAGCGCCGAACCGAATTTGTTTTTCAGGGCTTCTGCATGCTTTTTGAGCACGCCACAGCCTTGCTTGATGTCATCCGTTATGGCGTTTCCACCAAAAGGAATGACGGCTGTGTGCCGAATGATGCCCTCTTGGAAGATGGCGATGTCGGTGGTGCCACCACCGATGTCCACGAGCGCCACACCGGCTTCTTTTTCTTCTTCGCTGAGCACTGCAGAGCTAGAAGCGATCGGCTCGAGAATCAACTGGTCGACCTGCAGGCCGGCGCGCTTGATGCAGCGGTAGATGTTCTTGGCGGCAGAAGTTTGACCGGTGATGATGTGGAAGTTGGCTTCGAGGCGCACTCCGGTGTGGCCCACGGGCTCTTTGATTCCGGTTTCACCATCCACAGTGAACTCTTGGGGCAAAACGTGCAGGATCTCTTCGCCTGGGAGAACCTTCAGCTTCTTCATGTCATCAATCAGCTGTTGGACGTCGGACCTGTTGATTTCATCCTCGGTTTCGGTCCTGATGAGTTGGCCGCGGTGCTGGAGGCTCTTGATGTGCTGGCCAGCGATGCCCACATTGACGACTTCAATGCGGACATTGGCTGATTTTTCTGCGGCTTCCACAGCGGTGCGGATGGATTGGACCGTGTGCTCGATGTTGGCGACCACCCCTCGGGTGACCCCGATGGACTCACTCCGGCCATACCCGATGACCTCGAGTTTTCCGTGGGCGTTTCGCTGTCCCACGATGCAGGCAATCTTGGTGGTTCCAATGTCTAGTCCGACGACAATGTCCTGGGGGGAATGGTTTTGGTTCATTTGCGTGTGGGATGGGGTCATTTGCGGGCCACGAGCTGTCCATTGTAGCGGAGGTCCAGCGTGTTGTAGCGCCGGAGGTCTCCACTGTCAAGCAGAGCGCGGTAAAACGTTTTGAGTTGTCGAAGCTGATCGGTCAACCTGTCGTTGAGTTCTTCACCCGTTCCGAGTTCCACGGTCAGGTCGCCAATTCGCGGCTGGAAAAGGACGTTATCTTCCTCAACCGAGACTTGATCGATAAAGCGATTCCAGAACGGATCTTCATCCATTGCCCGAAGCAGGGGCATGGCGCTTAGGGCATCTTCCCGGTACGCTGCATGCACCACAGGCACGGGAGCGGTGTATCTCTTGGACAGGGGCATCCAGCGCCCTTGGTCGTCGAGATACAGGCAGCTGTCGGGGGTCCATACCCTGGCGATGGGCCGTTGTTGCTGGACTTCAATCTGGAGCGTGCCTCCGAGTGTCGGGATGATGTCACAGGAGGCGACGCCGTGGTGGTGCAGGATGGCTTGATACAGTTCCGCGTAGGGAAGCTCGGCCATGGGAAGGTCCAACAGGGCAAACTGCTGGACGATGGCATTTCGCAGGGAGGGTGCGTCCACGAAATACATGCCGTCGAGCTGGTCGACCGTGATGTCGATGGCGCGACAGGGAACTTTGCGGGCTTCATTGTCTGCTGCAGTGAATGCCATCAGAGTGCCAACGAGCAAGGGCAACGTAATCCACCACGCGCCCAAGAGGGGCGTTTTTGCGGTGGCCTTTGCGTCTTTTTTGCGCGCGTTCATGGTGTCGTTTCCCTGTTGGACTTGGGTGTTGAAAGCCTTTCGATGGCGAGGGGAACCCAGCGGTCAAGGTCCCCGGCACCCATGAAGAGCAAGACCTCTGGTTCACACCTTTCCAGAACATCCAAAAACCGGCTTTCCGCGGGGCATTCCACCGGGCATCCGACCATCTTTTCCCCAATGGCCTGTGCATCCACGCCTTGGATTGGTTTTTCCCTTGCAGGGTAGATGGGAAGGAGGAGGCAGTGATCCAGATTGGACAGGGCTTCTGCGAAGCTGTTGAGGAAGTCTCGCGTTCTGGAAAACAGATGGGGTTGGAAGACCCCTACCACCCGTTGGCCCGGACAGGCAGACCGAGTGGCTGCGATGGTGCTTTCTATTTCACTTGGGTGGTGGGCGTAGTCGTCAATGACCGTCAGGCCCGCTGTTTGATGCCGGACTTCGAAGCGACGGGCGATTCCAGGAAACGCGGTCAACCCTTTTTGCACGGATTCCGGACTCAGCCCTGCGCGCATGGCCAAGGCCGCTGCAGCACAGGCATTGGCGGCATTGTGCGCCCCGGGCATGGGCCAGGTGATGTCCATGGGATTGTGCCCTGCCAAGTGCAGCGTGAAGGTCGATTTGCCCACGGCACCGGATGGAGATGTATAGCCGGCAACCCACCCATCGGGAAGGGGCTGATTCGGTTCCAGCATGCCGTACAAGCTGTGCTGGGGAACCGAGTCTGGTTGGCCAGAATCGGAGAGTGTCTTGGCCACTTCAAGGTGAAGGATCAACCCTCCGGGTTTCACTTGTTTGGCGAACTGGATCATGGCCGCGTGGAGGGCCTCGCCCGTGCCATAGATGTCCAAGTGGTCGGGATCAGCGGATGTGATCACAGCATGCCATGGGCGGAGTGTCAGAAAGCTTCTGTCGAATTCATCGGCTTCTGCGACCGTCCATGGTTCTCCTTGATTTGGGTCGGACAGAATGAGGTTGGACCCTGTTGATCTGGATATGCCGCCGAGAAACGCCTCTGTTGGTGTGCCGTCTTGATGCAGAAGGTGAGCCAGTAGGGTGGATGTGGTGGTCTTGCCGTGGGTGCCGGCGACGGCCAAGAGGGGGCGCCCGCTCGTAAGTTGACCGAGAAGTTCTGCGCGCTTGACAATGGAGAATCCGGCCTCTCTGAATTGTACAAGGAGGGGAAAGTTGTCTGGAACAGCGGGGGTGCGAACAATGGTCCAACGGTCATTTCGCCCCTGCTGGAGATCGGAACGCAGTTCCGGTGGCAAGGCGCTGGGGTCGCCGGACGTGTCTACTGGGATGCCCTCTGCCTTCAGTCTTTCGGTGAGGTCCGTTGCGGTTCGGTCGTGTCCAGCCACAGTGGCACCATGGTGGTGGTGCCACCGCGCCAAAGCACTCATTCCGATGCCGCCGATACCGAGGAAGTAGAGGTTTGGGTGCTTCATCCCGCGGTGGCTTCGGATGAAACGACGTTGAGTACCACGTCGGCCACGCGTTGCGCTGCATCAGGTCTTGCCGTCTGCGCCATGTGGCTGGACAGGGCGATGCACTTTTCCCTGTCTTTCAAGAGGGTTTCAACCTCTCGGCCAAGGGTCTGGATGATCTGGTCGTCGGTGATGAGAATGGCCCCTTGTCGGTCGACCACCGAGCGGGCGTTTTTCGTCTGGTGGTCTTCGGCAACGTGAGGAGAGGGCACGAGGAGTGTGGGTTTTCCCACCAAGGCCAGTTCGGCGATGGACATGGCGCCAGCGCGACTAGCGATGATGGTGGCGGCATCGTAGGCCAGGTCCATGCGGTCGATGAACCCGCACACCTGAATCCCCGCATCGCCGTGTGCCTTTGCCCATTCGATGTGTTCGTTGGCATAGCGGCTGCCGCATTGCCAAAGGATTTGGAATCCACGGTTTTCCAGAGGCCCCGATTCAAGTAGGTTCCTCACGGCGCTGTTCATGCTGGCGGCGCCGAGGCTTCCTCCCAAGACCAGCAAGACGGGCAGGTTTTCATCGAGACCGAAGTGTTTTCTTGCCTCAGCAGCGTTGGACCCGCGTTTTCCGTCGCCACTTAGGCGGTCAATCAGGCCCGACCTGAGTGGATTTCCAGTTTCGGTGATTTTTTCGTCGGGGAACCAACGTTCTAGCCCAGGAAACCCAGCACACACCTGATTGACGTGTTGTGCCAAAAGCCGATTGGTGATTCCGGGGAACCCGTTTTGTTCTTGGATGACCGTTGGGATGCCGGCCTTGGCGGCCACCCACAGCAGGGGACCGCTTGCAAATCCGCCTACGCCGATGGCGACGTCGGGACGGAATCGCCGGACGATGCGGCGGCTGATCCAAATGGAACGCGCAAGTCGGAATGGGAAGAGCAGGTTGCGGAAGGACAGCTTGCGGTCAATTCCCGTGATGGGGAGGCCTGTGATGATGTGTCCTGCAGCGGGCACGCGCTCCATTTCCATGCGCCCCCTGGCGCCGACGAACTCGATGGTGACATCGGGCCGCTTCGCTTTGAGCGCTTCGGCGATGGCCAAGGCCGGGTGAATGTGTCCGCCGGTTCCCCCGCCGGAAATGAGCACGCGCAGGGGTGAATCAGGCATGTGCGCTTCGGGTGGCCTGTTGTGGTTCTCGCGTCTTGGCGTGGCGTGGGCCGAGGATGTCGATGGGTTCCGCAGCTTCGGGATCGGTCAGGGAACGGCTGACGGCGAGAATCATGCCGAGGGCGATGCAGGTTACAACAATGGACGTGCCCCCCATGGAAACGAGGGGGAGGGGTTGTCCGGTCATCGGAAGCAACTGAACAGCGACCCCCATGTTGACCATGGCCTGGAGCGTCAGCATGAGGCCGAGTCCAATGGCGAGTAAGCTTCCAAACGGGCGGGGGCATCGGGTGCCGATGCGGATGGCCCTTGAAAAGAGAATGAGATAGAGCAACACCAAGCCGAAGCCCCCCAGAATCAGGCCCCACTCCTCGATGATGAATGCGTAAATCATATCGGCATAGGCCACCGGCATGGCGTTTCGGCTGACCCCTGAAGCGGGCCCTTGGGGGAGGATCCCTCCTTCGTGGATGGCCTGAAGTGCAAAGTCAATTTGCGTAGAGTCCGACCCCCCCTCGCCCCCGAGGAAGCCGGTTGCCCTCGCGACCCAAGTGCTGAAGCGCGGGAACAGCCCAGGGGCCATCGCGCCAAGCCCGATGACGCCGAGGATGGTGCCAGCTCCAATGCCTGCGGTGATGGCTAAATTCCGAACGGAAACACCGGCAATGGCCATGAGGAGGAAGCAGACGACGCCGAGGATGGCTGAGGTCGAAAAATCCGCTGGGAGAATCAGGGCACATGTGGCGATTACATACAGCAGGATCGGCTGAAGTCCATTGCGGAAATCATGGAGAACGAGTCTATTCCTGTCGAGCATGCGGGCCACATAGGCCACCAGTGCCACTTTGGCGATGTCGGAGGGTTGGAATCGGAAACCTGCAATGTCGACCCAGCGTCGCGCGTCATTGATTTCAGATCCCACCAGCAGTGCCATGAGCAAAAGACCAAGGCTGATGTGGATGCCGAGTTGACTGAGTCGGGAGAACCAGGCAAATTTCATTTTGTGCACCCCCCACATGCACGCCAACCCTATTCCGAGGAAGGTGGCGTGTTTGGTGAGGATTCCGAGCGAATCCCCTCCGGCCCGCCAGGCGAGTGTTGCACTGGCGGAATACACGCTGACCATCGATGTCAGCACCAGGAGAAAGACCACGACCCAAATGACGCGGTCTCCCCGGAGGTGTTCGGACAGGAAATCGGCGAACCTCCCCGTCATCTTAGAGGGAACGAACGCCTTCCTTGAAGCGCAACCCGCGCTCTTCGAAGGAGGAGAAAAGGTCAAAACTGGCGCAGGCCGGGGAGAGCAGAACTGCATCGCCAGGCTGGGCCACATTGTAACCGAGAACGGCAGCTTCTTCGGCACATTCGACCTCGAGAATCCGAGATACCGCTGTGCCGAACGCCTTCTTGAGCTTGGCGTTGTCTTTGCCGAGACAAATCAGCGTATGGACTTTGTCACCGACCAGAGGGATGAGCTCGGTGTAGTCGTTGCCCTTGTCCACGCCACCGGCAATCCAAATGGTGGGTTGGGTCATGCTGTCAAGAGCGTACCAGGCGGCGTTGACGTTGGTGGCCTTGCTGTCGTTGATGAAGCGGATGTCATTGACATCGGCCACGTGTTCCAGACGGTGCTCGAGGTTGCGGAAGTGCTGGAGCCCTTCGCGGAGGTCGGTGTCATTCAAATCGAAGAGCCGTGCGGCAACGCCGGCGGCCATTGAATTGTAGAGGTTGTGTTTGCCTTGCAAGGCGAGTTCCTGAATGCTCATGGTAAGGGAGGGGTTGAGGAAGGTGAATCGTTGTGTTTCGAGTAAATGGGCTGCTGTGGCCTGATGGCCGGCACGGGCGATGTCCGCCGTGATTTCGTGTACCGTCGCGGCGGTGTCCCTTCGCTTGCGCAGGGAGCGCAATCCGGGGTCGTCAGCGTTGACGATGAGGTGGTGTTCACTGGTTTGTCGAGAGGTGATGTTCCATTTCGCATCACCGTATCCATTCACGTCGCCGTGGCGGTCGAGGTGATCTGGGGTGAGGTTCAGAAGGAGGGCGATGTCCGGGCAGAAATCGACGGTGTCCTCGAGTTGGAAGCTCGAGGCCTCCACAACCCAGATGTCCCGGTCTCCTTCGGGGCGTTCGCGCGCATCGGCAACAGCGCCTGCGAAGCTGTCACCGATGTTGCCTGCGCACCCGGTGTCCAGTCCTCCTGTTTCGAGCAAGTGGTGAAGGAGCCCCGTGGTTGTGGTCTTGCCGTTGGTTCCGGTGACGGCTGCGATGCGACCGGTTGTGTGTCGCGCAGCGAATTCGAGTTCGCCGATGACTTCGATGCCGGCTTCCCTTGCCCATTGCACTGGGGGAGCCGTGGGGGGCACACCTGGGGATTTGACCAACAGGTCAGAGGCAGTGAGGGCATCCCGATCATGTCCCCCTTCTTCAATTTCGATGCCCATTTTGGTGAACCGCACAGCGCGGTCTGGTGCAATTGAGCCCGCGTCGGTCACCCGACAGTGCAACCCAAGACTGAGGCACAACTTTGCTGCACCTTCGCCGCTTTCGCCTGCTCCGAGTATGGTCACCTGTGTGGACATCAACGGACCTTCAGGGTGACGATGGTGACGACGGCGAGAAGGATGCCGACGATCC
>Ga0209503_10001308_pt1 | contig 12922 bp, 9 predicted proteins | sample SouAtlMetagenome_2_FD_187448 | JGI IMG/M metagenome (GOLD analysis project Ga0209503, IMG submission 187448) | Marine eukaryotic phytoplankton communities from Atlantic Ocean - South Atlantic ANT15 Metagenome (SPAdes) (version 2) | ecosystem: Environmental > Aquatic > Marine > Oceanic | place... | reverse complement strand
ATTCTCGACTTTTCCCCTACTAGAGAATGTTCGATGCGAAGCTATAGCCATTGATTAGGCAGATCGATAGTTGTTAAAGTTGTTCGTATTATAAATTTCCTGTACCCTTCCTTCAATTGCCGCATTTGAAATCCGCCACAAGATTCGTCATTCGATAACAATTACTCACATGCGGAACTTTTAGGCCAAGCGACATTGCAAACTAATTCACCAGTCAAGGCGAAAATCACTAAGGAATTATTGTTTCTCAAGATTGCCCCGCCCACAAGATGTTCTCTTGTTCCCACTTTCAATGTGACAGGTGTTTGCCCGTTCATTACGATGATTTTACCATAATCGCGTGATAGAAACGAACTCCAATCTTCCATTGTCTGCGTGAAGCCCAGAATGAGAACGTTGATGCTTGTCTTCGCGGCAGTACCCACTATAAGAAGTTATACTTTTGTTCGCCAGACAGCAACCTTTCATCTTTTCAATGTCGAGAGCTGTTCGTTCTTTGGTTTCATCGGCAGTGAGTAAATCTCTATGGTCATTCCCTCCGCCAGGAATGTTGCTTTGCACTGTTTTCGAAATCGATACACCACCTCGATTGATGTTTCCATCACGGTGGTGATATTTTCATTATCACACCGCCGATTCTAAGGGCTTACTATTTAGAAGTATATAACTAAACACTGTTATTGACATGATCGCAATAATCTGTCGAAAATGATAAGTATATAACTAAAAACTGTTATTGACAGGATCGTGATAATCTGTCGAAAATATGGTGATATTTTCACGATCACACCGCCGTGATGGAGAGTATACTTTTTCTATCACGGTGGTGGATTTGACTCCGAGGAGCCGCTTTAGGTTTTCGTGTGAACACCGATCTCCCCAGAGTTTAAGCCCCGATCGGACTCCGAGGAGCCGCTTCAGGTTTTCGTGTGAACACCGATCTCCCCAGAGTTTAAGCCCCGATCGGACTCCGAAGAGCCGCTTCAGGTTTTCGTGTGAACACCGATCTCCCCAGAGTTTAAGCCCCCGCCGGATATTTTCACGATCACACCACCGACCCACTATTTCCATCACGGTGGTAATATTTTCACGATCGAAGCGACTTGTTAGTAGGGCATATCGAAGGCATAGTATTTCTATCAAGCCTGTGTTACACTCCACGATCGGTAGTAGGGCATATCGAAGGCATAGTATTTCTATCAAGCCTGTGATATTTTCACGATTAAACCGACGTGATGGAGGTTTTATCACGATCGACCAGACAGCAACCAGACAGCAACCAGACAGCCCTCTATAGGTCTGGTGATCGGGATGAAGAGTTGGGAAACCGATCCGATCCAAACATCATCATGAATGAAAACTACTGCCCGCCCGGCGTTCGTCTTAATTCTTGTTTTGATTCCGTTCGCCGAACTTGGAGCGCGCGACACCTTCATTCCTCGGTTCTCTTTCGTTCTCCCGCCCATACTTGTAGTGACATCCTCGGACATTGACACGCACCAACGCGCGACCTGTATCTATTTTTTTCGTTGATCGGCATGTGGACGCGCGGGAATCCTTATAGTGACATTCCGTTAAAGAATGGTTCGTTTCGATAGTCAAAAATAGACAACGCACTCACTTGCTTTTTTGTTGGTAGGAGAATGGAAAACCTTGCGTACATCGTGTAGAAGTGCTACCAACACCGTAACAGAACAATCTTCAACACTTCGAATACTCTCACTATTCTATCTTCAATTCTATCTATAATCAGTCCCACTGTAGTTCTCACAGAAGCAGGACTCGTTAGTATAAAACACAGAGACACCACAGGTCTAGTTTAGCAATATGACGGCTTCGGCAACCGGAAGACGCCTCTTCGATCCAGCGGAGGGCGCCTTTGGAAAGGCCTTTCCTTCGGAACACAAGAGTCCCCATTCGAGAGACGCTCTGGAGTCGTTCTTCAGTGGATGGGAAAACCTCTTTTGTGCTCCCAAAAGCGTCGATGCGTATGCCAAAGATACTCTGCAGGAAGAACCGGACGCCTTCGATTACGTCTTTGAACAGGTCGAAAGTTTTACCTGCGCCGAAGAATCCCCACACAACGAAATCTTTTTGCCCAAACCGCCCCAGCCGCAGTTGGAGGGAGACAACTCCTATCACAAGGGAGAATTGGAAGAACTGAAACGAGAAAACTCGTTAGTGGAAAAGGGACCCAACGGACAGGTCCACTACGTCGCCACGCAGCAGGAGGGGGATATGCTCGATTACGTTTTCGAGCACGTCGAATCGTTCGTGTGTAACGACGATTCGACGCTGGGAACCTACGATACGGACTACACTTCATCTAAAAATAAGGGATCCACACCGCGGCGCAACACTACCAACAATCAAAACCGACAACGGCGATCTCCCGAATCGTCCCACCCGATTCCGAGAGATATTTCCTTCACCAGTGAGAGTGGATCACCGACGAAACGAAAAAAGAAACGTAGACAAAAGAAGAAACAAAACTATTACCCCGATGAGGAAGACAATATCTTGTTGTATTACCGACCCGAAAAGGCATAAAAACAACACATGGGTGCGCTATTTATTGTAGTTGCGGGGAACGATGGGACAGGGATAACGTAGTGATAGGGAAGACAAGGAACACACACCACCTGCATGCGGCGATATCAAAAATGATGGTTTGCTGTTGCTAGATTCGATATCGTGATCGAAACAACCGAAATAAGAAATGCATTGTCAACAAACAACTTCACTATCGATCCCAACCACTGCTAGAGATCGATAGTGATGCCTTCAACATTCGAGCCGAATCGTGTCGGTTCGATGACTTGTTGCTCTTAAGAAAATACATGCATTGTGTGGACCATACGTAAAATACACACCGAATGCGGTGTAAAAACGAAGGAAAGATAGAGACATACAAAGAGACACAAAAACCACGACGATTAATTTTGGTTGTCTCTTCCTCTCCTACCATATATAATAGTGAAAACGTCCAAGTTCGGATTTCGAATTTCGAATTTCATTTCTTTGGACATTGGCGATAGAGACGATCTCTTGTCCATAACAATAATTTTAATTTAGGGAAGCACAAAATTATACAATACAGAAGATTCTAATGAGATGGATTCGATACGATGAACGAGCAGCTTTCTTTTCATGGTTTGGAGCTATCGTTTTTGCAACCCCTCCTTACTATTCGAGCAAGTGAAAGTTTGGACACTGGCCCAAGCAGCTGGATTGGTGATCCTCTTGGGCGCATGCATACCACCAGTCTTTATTTAAATCCCAACGCGTTTCGAGACCTTTGGAAAACCTCTGGCATGGGGCCACCCAATCCCAAGTGGTAGGGGGTCATCCAACTTTTTAGGGGGTCATCCAACTTTCTTAGCTGCCACTAGCATGGGGTCACACAGCCCCCCACAGGTGCCTCTGGCATGGGTGCACGCAATACCAAGTGGTGTGGGGCCACCCAACCCCCCAGCTTGCTGTGGCATGGGGCCACCCAACCCCAAGTGGTAGGGGGTCATCCAACTTTTTAGGGGGTCATCCAACTTTTTTAGCTGCCACTAGCATGGGGTCACACAGCCCCCCACAGGTGCCTCTGGCATGGGTGCACGCAATACCAAGTGGTGTGGGGCCAACCAACTCCTCAGCTTGTGTGGCATGGGGCCACCCAACCCCAAATGGTAGGGGGTCATCCAACTTTTTAGGGGGTCATCCAACTTTTTTAGCTGTCACTAGCATAGGGCCAAACAGCCCACCACAGGTGCCTCTGGGGTGGGTGCATGCAATACCAAGTGATATGATCAGTTGCTTTGTAAACAACGAAATAATTTCAAACCCAAGGTCGATTGGAATACACTATATCGTCAATTATTATCGCTAGCATTTGGTTTACGATTCTGTTTCCTCTTTTGTTTTCCTCTGGCACAATTTTATCGTGTCATTGCGAACGTTTTCATATTTTTTGTCAAGCTCCTTCAGAAAATCCACGTACAGGAGATCCATTTTTTTGTGTAGATCTTTCCCGTTCTCGTTCCAGACCTCCTTGTGTTCCGATTCGAGATGGGGTTGGTGAACCAAGAAACCTTCGGGCAAAATCTCGAACCGATAGTTGGCATGTCGAAGGTGGCTGATCATTTCGATCTTATTTTTCCCGTACCCGTAGAATCTTTCGTCGTAGTGGGGTGAAATCGGAGTTCCCAGTGTCTTGAAATCCTCATCGACATTAGTTGTTTCTCCCCCTATCGGACACCATTCCAGTACCACATATGGTTCGTATCGAGCTGTGTGAAAGCAAGGAATGCTCTTGAAACGATTTTGTTCGTCGTCTTCGTACCAATCCTTGTTGAGCCATCGTGCCGAGTTAGTCGTGGAGTGCCCGTCCCAGTTGTTTTCGGATTGAAAAACAATGCATTTCGAATCTCCGTCTTTTTCGTCTGTTTCTTTTTCACGGTAATTGATACATTCTTTCAGCTCGTCAAACGTGCGCGGCAAAAATGCAGGATCGTCGTTGAGTTTTTTGTACATACAGTTGGTCTGCCATTCCTCTCGATGCTCAGGATCTGTGCATTCCGCTGGTGCCTTTTTCTCAAAAGCTGGAACAACCAATGCCCTTCGATGGGTCTGGTTTTGTTCTGTCTGGTGCGTCTTGTTGGGTTCGATAGCCTTTCGAACCAGTCCCTCCAAGTCTTTCGATGGAACAAAATCGACGTCCATCATCATGACGTGGCTGGTGGTCACCAAATCGAGACCAACATTTCGCAACCGGTTGACCGGATAGTGTCCAGTCATGGCACCAAAATTCCCTGTACGATATCGCACCAGAGTCAGGTGGGGACAATGATCCAACAAGGACTGTTCCATGTTTTCTCGTTCGGCAAAGAGGTACCACTGCCATGGAATCAAGACCACCGCAATGACGGGACTGTTTGTCCACCGACGGGAACAGGTTTCTTCGATGATCCACATGCGTTCGATACTCGTCTGAATGACCAAGGTAGTACCAATCGTAGTTGGGCCCTGGGTCCCACATCTCGATCGCTCAAACGCTACCTGATCCATGTTATCGAGAGTTCGAAATTTGGACAAGAATTTGGCGTTTTCCTTGTCGGTAAACTTATCGTATAATGAGTTGTGATTATGGTCCTCATCTTTTATGGGTTTATCCCCATTATCATAAGCAGCGTTGACTACCAAAAAGCGTGGCTCCTTTGGATCTATCACATAGTGGTATGATTTTTTGGTGGTGTTGTAATTGCTTGCGGCGATCCATGCGTCAACAAGCTTTCGCTCCTCATCAGAGCGATTTTCGTTCTTGGCATCAGCAGCAGAAGCAGCAGAATCGCTGGATAGTTTCTCAGATTCGCCAGCAGCAACTTCATGCTTCTCCTTAGTTTTGATCTCTTTTGTTTCCCCTTTGGATTTTTTGGATTTTGTGGATTTTGGTTTTGGCAACGGTGCTGACATGGATTTGGGGCTCTTTGGTTCTGATGCGTGCAAAGGTTCCGAGTTTGCGTTGCTGCCGCTGCTCGTTCGTTTCGCTTTCGCCAGTGCCTGCTTGGCTCGTTCGGCAACCTCATCGTAGGGACAATATTTTTCGGCACATCCGTTGGGCGTTCCCTTGGATTGGAAGCACTTGGCCGTCCAGGTGTTGCCCACCGCTTCGCACAAGGTTTGGTTGCACGTGGTAGCTTCACAACCGCACCGAAATTTCCACTTGTGGTAACACGCGTATTGGTGATCGGGCAAGTCTAGTAGTTGTTCTTCTTTGGTTTCGGAAATTTTTGCTGCATCGCTGTCGCCATCGTTTTTGGTGCTATCCTTGCCATCTTTACCAACATGGTGTTCGTCTTGTTGTATCTGATTCTTGTTTTTGTTGCTGCTGGCAGCGGCAGCGTCTGACTTTTCTTTCGTAATTGCCTCACCAGGAGGATTCTTCTCTCTTTCACTAGTTTTGTCTTTGGATTCCTCCTCATTGCTATCGCTAGTTTCATCGTCATCGTTTTGTTTCGGAAGCTGCTCTTGTAGCTCTGGTGACAACTCGTGATCTCCCTTTTGGGAATCGTATCGGTGAAAGAATTCGGGGGCAATCGCCTCCAGGACCTTCCACCGTGCGGGCAAATGGTAGCGTCCGTATCCGTGCTCGATGAGGGCGTCCCGTTCCGTGTGCAAGCTGGACAAGAATTTTCTCTCTGTGGAAATCGATTTGAGCTTGTCCCATCGTGGGCTGTGGGCCAGGCCGGCCAAGACTTCGGCGGGGCTTCGGGTGGATTGGATATAATTCTTGGCGGAATTGGAAGCAGACTTGGCAACACTAGTCTCTGCATCATCCCCGACCACGGCACTCGCTCCAAAGACCAGCCACATGGTGATGGGTATCAATACGTGAAAGACTATTAAATACAAGATCACAAAGCTGACAAAGAGTCGTCGTGGAACGCTCGACCAAAAGATTCGATAGGGCAAACCTCTCGGTTTTCGTCGATACCGTCGTTTGTCAATTCCACCCAACCAGGAGGGAGTGTTCATCATGGTGGCACACACGTTCGTCGATCTCTTGGCACTGATTCCTGTAGTCTTGCGCGTCTTCCCTACGGGCGATGCCAGCTTGAAGGTGGTCGGCAAGAGTGTATCGCCGCTCCGCATAGGTTGTGGTATCGGGGGAGGTGGTGGAGGGATGCTATCGTGCATCGAATCGGACGATCCCGAAGCTCTCCGAGATGATGACCATCGAGCTGTCTTGCGTTGCAAAAAGGAAAGAACTCCCTTGTCTTTGCTGTCGGGAGATGGCTGAAGTTGTTGTGGCTTGGAGGAAAGATTTCGACTGCTGTTGTTGCCTTGGCGTGTTGTGGGCTGTTTGCGCCTTCGGTGGGATGTGGAGGGATCTGGCATTATTGTGTAGTTGTAGTTGTAGTAACCAGTAGCGAATGGAATCTATTTAGTAGTATACTTTGACTCCAGTCAAATAGGGCTCTTTGATATCAATTCTATGACTCTCCCTTCGTTTGATGACTGCTCTTTTCGTTTGTTGTCGCGTTGGTGTTCTTTGTTGTTTTACAGACGATGTAATAGAACTCGAAACGAACAGAATCAATAGAGAATTCAAACGGAAACGTTTGACGCCAACTCTTTTGTTTTGGAGGATTGGCGTTCTCTCTCCAGACTTTTCCAACCAGGAGCGTCCTCCCTCTCTCCCTTTTTCTTTCTCTGATTTCTTTGGCTAATCGTACGTTTCGCTTTTTATTGTTGCTTGCTGAGAGAAATCAGAATAGTTATTGCAATCATAGACGAAAGAGAGGATAGTCCAGTGCTTCCAATAGGATTATTACTTCTACTAACAGCCACCACGACTACTAAGAAACGATGATTTCCAAATGTCTTCGTGAGTGCTCTCAGTCCATCTAATTTTTGATGATTTGGAACGAATGAAAATGTTGAAATGAGTCATCTGGGGGATCCCTCTTTTTGCCGAGTCTGCGCATCTCTGGCCATAGCCCCTGTCACTCGTGAGGAGGCTCCAGCAGCCCCTGCCTCCCATTGCTCCTGCTTTGCAAACCCTGCTCCCACTGCACCACCTGCGCTCCCCCTGCTACTCATGGCATTCTTGCCCAACTGCTGCACCCACTGCTACTGCTGCTCTCCCACAATCTCTGCAGCAGCCCATGATGGCACTGTGGCATCCCCTTGCCCTGCCCATGCCCCTGCAGCCCATATGGTGCCCTACTGCCCCTGCCTCCCAGTGCCTCTTCTCTTAGTGCCCCCTGTTGATCTTGCCACTGGGGCTCATAGCACTCTTGGTGCCACTGCCCCCACTGCAGCTGCTCCTGCAGAGCTCTGCTCTCTTGCTCTCAACAAGGCTCCTCCTCTGCCCCTGCACACGCTTTGATGCTTTGCAGCATCCCCTTGCATTGCCAACATAGTAGAATATTTTCAAACTCTCTACATAGCTCCTTTGGTCACATATACAGTGGTAAGATTCATATATATGCAGAGGTGATTGTGGCGAACGACCTCAACACAAACCACCCTGGCATAAACTACCTAGGCCATTTGGAACCCATCCTTTGCCAGTTTACTAATCATTTATTTGCAAGGTACCGAGTTTTACAAAAGTCTTTTTCGAAGATGAACTAGAACAATACTATTGCGAAGCCATGGAGAAAGAAACGATAGATTTTTCATTATAGTAGCACACGCAGCAGTTATCTTCTTATTATTATTGTTGCTTTTGCTGTTATAGTTTTGTCTTAATCGAAAAGCGCTTTCGATACAGGATTAGCGACGTCTTGAAGAAATGCATCGATGTCAATATAGTAGTAGGCTAGCAAAAATATTCTTTTTATCTATGTATAACATTTATTCTTCATTTGTATTGCGCCAATTCTACATTGCAGCGGTTATGCAAGCACACCTCCAGATTCCGTAGCCGCTGCTGCGACGGCTTCTTTGGGAGTTTCGAGGACAGTCTCCTCATCCATATTGTCCATATTGCTATACTCTGTATTCGATTGGGGCTGATCCTTGGCTGCTGCGTCTTTCATTTCGACGTCTACCCAGTCGTTGTCGGCATTACCATCGTTTGCAATCAGGAATGCAAACAACTTGGAGTCCAGAGCACCAGCAAAGACGGTTCCAAACACCAGCAGTGCCGAGAGTACACCAACCACTTGGTACGGCCATGTCAGGTATCCATTATAATTGCCGAATGCGATTGTTTCGTACTCTGTTTTGGCAAAAAAGAGATTGAAAAAGAGGACCAATAATATTTGCGGCACGGCGTGTTTCATCAAGAATGCCCAGATCCAGGGCAGATATCCTACGGAAGAGGAGAGTTCCTGGCGCAATTCCAATATGTTCCCCATGAGAAGCTCGTTTCGCAAGAACTTCATGCTCATGCTGGGGTCTTGCTCACAGAGACTTTGCAAATCGTTCAGGCAATAGGCAACACCGCAGCCGTAAATCAAGAGCAACGACAAAAATCCCAGCCAAAAGGTGTCGCCCTTGACACCAAACCACACCAACGAGGCAAATAGGAAACTACCAAAGGTTGTGAGATAGTAGGCGTAGACAATGTTCCATCGATTTCCTAGGTTTTGAACCTGTTTGGACATTCCGTAGATCCATCCAGCACTCAGTGCCTTACAAAAGCCTAAGAACAAGACGGCAAAATTTACATAAAAGTCAATAGTGTCCAGAAAGAGCCACCCTGTATCGGTAGTGTACAATAGACCACCACAAAAGCCAAGTCCGCAAATGGCAGCAACCGTGTGGGTCTTGGAAATCATGTGTCCGTAGGAAGAGTCGGTGACCAAGGAAGCAACTGCTTCCACCAGGGCAAAGGCGCTGTCCAGTCCCAGAAGGATGAAAAAAAAAAACAAAAGACGGACCCAGTGCATTCCCCCGGGCAGAGTGGAAAGAGCTTCGGGGTATACCGTAAACAAGAGATTGGGTCCGGCGGGGACGTGAAAATTTCCATTGATGCTGCTCATGTATCCCATGACCGCAAAGAGTGAGAGTCCGCTAAGAATCGAAAAGGTGGAGTTGGCCACAGCAATAACGAAGGCATTCTCTACGGCGGGTGCGTGTTTGTCACAGTGAGATCCAAAGGCGGTCATGATGCCAAACTAAAAATAGTTGGAATGAAATGAAGGAGGCGAAGGAATGTAAGACTGTGTCGAATGCTCGAACCATTCTAAATATGCAGGAGTGAGACAAGCACACACGTACCGCAACACCAATGGAGAAAAAGATTTGCGCCACGGCCGTCGACCAAACATCGGGTTTATTGAAAAGGACGGACCAGTCCCATACCCCAAAATATTGGTGCACACCCTCCGAGGCATTGTCTAGGGTCAATGCCCGTATCAAAAAGACCAAAAGCATAGCTACTGGCAATCCCATGGTCACATAGGCAATCCTCCCCGTCCATTTCAACCCAAAGGCCAGGCAACATCCCACTAGAATCCAGGTGAGTCCCAGATACACCACGTTGGTAAACTCTATGCGTGTCGGCACACGGTTTTGGCTCCATTCCTGGTTGTATCCATCGTAATCCTGAACATTTGCGTCGAAAAAGCTTTCGATAAAGCCCTTGATGCACCACGAAATGAGTGGAACGTAGTATGTAACCACCAAGAGCCCCGCTACAATCGATCCAACACCAACGCCCTTGGTGTGTTTGTTGAGGTAGTTTTGGACGCCCACGTCGGATTTCTGCAAGTGCTGTCCCATGGACAATTCGTAAATGAGGAGGGGGATTCCCACCACCACCAGCGCCAGGACGTACGGGACGAAAAAGATTGCTCCGTTGTATCGATACACCAACGAGGGAAAGCGCCAGACGTTTCCAAACCCTACAGCGGCACCAATGGCTGCTAGGAGAAATGCGGGGCGGGTTTCCCATTGCTCTCGACGACTAGGCGCACCGCCACTCGATGTCGACATGTTGTTGAGTGAAAGGGCGAATGATTGAAATGAGGGTTTTGGACGCCAGCAGGTATTTTTTGTATTGCTTCTTTTGTGTTTTGTTGATTCTCTGGTTTCACCCTGAGTGTTCATCACCCTGAGTGATATGCCTACTACTTTCTTGTTTCGACGCGAATCAAATCTTCTCGAAAGGGTGTTGTCACAGATAGAGGTACGAAGGCGCAATTTGATGTTGTTCTATGGAAGCAAAGAAAAAAAGAATAATCGGGGCATCAAAGGATCGTAATTGGTACAATATTTAAGATTTACGCACGCTTGCCCCACTTTCGATCGGTTGCAACGGATCTAATTAACTCAGTCACGCGCACGTTGAAATTCCCGGAGGACGGACGGACGGCGAAAACAAGAAAAGGTACGAAATAAGTCTTTAAAATGATGTTTATATACTCAAAAATTGCTTCTTTTGAATGCTTGGGTTTCGGCCCAAGCATTAAACAAACGCTTTACAATACAGAGAAGATTTGCACCACTGTGCAGAGAAGATTATTGAAAAATGCTTCACAACGCAGAGAAGATTGTAGCCTTGCTTTACTGTGCAGTGACCTAAGTGCATGGTCCCTGTGCAAGGATGACACGCAAAATCGAAGAGAAGCAAACCTTTTTTTGACCATCCTTAGCCTGCCTTTGAGTTTGTGGAACCCCACCATACCTTACATGCCTCTTTTGTGAGGCCATGGGATCGACTCCTGCTCCCCCCTGTCTAACTTTGCACACACAAGCACATTTTTGTTGCTGGGATTGGGGTGCCCCCTGGTGCAGGTTTGCATTTGGCCATGGGGCAACCACCAGGAGCCACCCTCAAGGCACCACTAGCTCAGAGTTATCGTGGCACCACAAACCAGGGTCCCCACCTGCCCCTTGGTCCTGGGTGGGTGCAGAGCCCAGCAATGGCCCCCTGCCTCGAATTGTGTGCCTGGTGCCCAAGATGTGGGTAAGAGTGGCTCAACCAGTTGGGCCAGTTGAGGTGGTCACCAATGACTTGGGTATTGGGTATTTGCATTTGCCCAGACAGGAATCCCCTAGTAGTCAACAGGATTGAGTGGCAAGTTGCACGCAAGTGGTAATGCCACTGGTGGTGGTACGATACGCAGTGCCAGTGATTGGCGGTTATAAGAATGACTTTATTATTATGCTTGCTATGCCCTAATGCTGTGCTCTTCCCCATTTATGTTTTCCAGGTAAACGTGCCAAAATGTGGGTAGATCAAGTGCGAGTAAGTCTTTTGTTCAACTACCAATGCAATTCAAAAAACGAATGGGTCGGGAACGGGTCAGCGATCCTCTAAATGAGGTTTGATCTATCCGAATATATTGTGTCACGGCACGGCTCCGTTCTTTTTTGTGCGTGCAATTGAGGGTTTTGCTTGGGAGACTTATGAAGACCTCTACATGCTAGATTGTCTCTGATAACGGTAGCATATTACTCCGAATGAAACCAAAGAATCAACAAAACAGTCGCGAATTCGACAAAGGTGGAATCAATCGATTTTTCTCGATGGCCACAACGCACCATGCTCCGACACTTCTCCAGCTTTCCCTTTGGCCTCTGGCTATATATTGTTCCAAACCAAACACCTCTGGTTACTTCTTTTTTTCGTGCGGAAAGCGATGTGCATGGTCAGAGCGAATCGATTTGGAGGTGGCTGTAATGCGCATCCATGTGCAGCATCGATATATTTTGTCATAGTTCGGATTGAATGGTGAATGCTAACGAATTGGCACCTACTGTGATTAATTTATTATCTTCGAGAGGAAACTGTGGATGGGTTTAGTAGCTTGGGGATTCTGATCGTGATCTTGGGGATCCAGTACGCCTTGAGAATGTAGTTCTGGCATTTTTCTGTTCATGAATATTCGGCCCCCTGAATTGGTTTACTGTTTCTGTTTCCTCCTTGTCCGTAACGATAGTTGCCCGCTATTAAAATAATGAGCCAGGATGTGTGGCAGTCCCGGATTAATTAACACACTTTGGGGGCGTCTGTTAAGTGTTTATTTTCAATTGTCAAAACTTCAACTCTATCGTAGTCTGTTAAACAAGTCCAGTCCCTTGCATTCTTTGGACATTTCACTCCCAAGCATGTGAAATGGAATCGGGGTCGCACGGAAGATTTTTTACTTAATCTTCCTTCATTCCCGTTCTGTCTTGTCACATAATTGTTCGAGCAAATTCTCGACTTAATGAAATAACTAAATATGACAATTGAAAGTTCCCCGCTTCCAATCGCGCTTCCATGGAGCAGCATCAGTGAACTGTATGGAAAACCTGGACAAGTCACCAATAAGTCCTCACTTACGTCAACGAAGGAATTTAGATACTTCTTCAGAGGAAGTAGTTAAGTGGAATTGAGAAGATTCGTCGCTCCTATGCGTCGGCCTAAGGATTACGCGAGACCTCATTTATTTGTCCAGTCAAGCTGCCATCTTGTGTCTTTCCTGAAATC
>Ga0209503_10001306_pt1 | contig 12941 bp, 11 predicted proteins | sample SouAtlMetagenome_2_FD_187448 | JGI IMG/M metagenome (GOLD analysis project Ga0209503, IMG submission 187448) | Marine eukaryotic phytoplankton communities from Atlantic Ocean - South Atlantic ANT15 Metagenome (SPAdes) (version 2) | ecosystem: Environmental > Aquatic > Marine > Oceanic | place... | reverse complement strand
GGAGCGCAGACATGGAAGGGGACGGAGGCATTGCTTGATCACCTCTCTCTCTCGCCACAGTCCTTTTCACCCAATGCCCTTCTTCGTCCACTGTATCAGGCCTTCTTGCTGCCGGATGTGGCTGTTGTGGGTGGGCTCGCAGAAGTGGCTTATTGGTTGCAGCTTTCAACAGCTTACGAGGCAATGGGTTTGCGGGCACCGGCACTGGTGCCCCGCGACAGTGCCAGGGTGACGCCAGAACCATGGAGTGCCTTGGCCAGTGAGGTGGCAGTGACTCACCTCGATTTTGGCGCGTCGCTGGATTCATGGGAGACCCAATGGCTCAGGCGGCAAGAAGTTCCGGATGTTCAATCTTGGCGCGAGGCTCTGGACACAGAAGCGGAGGCCGCGGGTGTTCGGTTTTCTGGGTTGGATGCGACGTTGAGGGCAAGCGTGGAGGCGACAAAGGCCAAGATGGTCAAGTTGCTTGACAAGCTTGAGGGCCAAGGCAGAAGGGCGGTTCGGCGTCAGCATTCGGAGGAATTGGGTGCGTTGGCAAGGCTGCACGGTTGGTTTTATCCCGCGGGGAAGGCCCAAGAACGCGTGGCCAATTTCCATGTGCTTTCCAGCGATTGGACCGGAGAAGAGTGCCTTGGCGCGGCCCTTGAGCGGTCATTTGTCGAGGGGCACCAGGGAGAAAATTGGAGCCCCGTGCTGCACGATTTGATCGATGATGCCACTTAAGTTTGTCTCGGAAGGCAATGACCCTTTCTCTGGAAAACCTCCATTGCCATGAATTCCCAAGACAAAAACTCCCCATTGAAGGCTGCCACCGATGACAAGGGCCGGGCCGCTTCACCCTTGCTTCCCGAAGAAGTCAAGAATTTTCTCATCGACATTGACGGGACCATCACCGAAGATGTGCCCAATGAACAACCGGAACGCATGGCCACGTGTGCCCCGTTCCCGGACGCCATTGAAACACTGAATCGCTGGTACAAAGAGGGCCACGTGATCACTTTTTTTACCAGTAGAACCGAGGCGCATCGGGAGGTGACAGAGGCGTGGCTCGCCGAGCATGGCTTCCAATACCACGGTTTGTTGATGGGCAAGCCGCGCGGGGGCAACTACCACTGGATAGACAACCACGTCGTCCGGGCGACCCGCTATGTCGACCGTTTCACCGATCTCGTGAAAATCACCAAGGAGATCGAGGTGTTCCGGGGCAACGAGGAAGACTGAGCTTCAACGCTGATCCAAGAATCGCTGGAGGATGATCGTGGCCGCGATGCGGTCGATTTGTTCTTTTTCACGGCGCTTTGATTTGCGCATGCCGGCTTGGACCATGCTCAAGGACGCTTCCCGGCTGGTGTCGTCTTCATCGACAAGTTCCACAGGCACATCAGGGTGTCGCTTTTGAAGTTCAGACACAAAGGATCGGATGGCGTTGGTGCTGTCTGTTTGGGTTCCGAGGATCAAACCTGGCATGCCCACGACAAATCCTGCGCAGGGTTCCGCATCGAGCAGCCGTTTGATGACGGCAGGGAGTTCCTGCGGGCTGCATGTGCACTCTGGTGCAGCAACCATGGCCCCGGAGTCTGTGACAGCAATGCCCACCCTGCGGGTTCCATAATCGAATGCGATGAATCGCGCCATGGAGCGAAAATACCTGAAGTGTGTGGGGTGGAGACGGGTATCTTCGCACCATGCTTGAAACACAGGAAGAGACAGCCCCCGGTCAGGTGGATTGGAATTCGGCGAGGAGGCTGATTGAGTCGGCGTGGGATCAGCCTGAGCGCAGGACGGAAAAGACAACGCGAGATGCGGTGGAGTCTGTCTTGGACGCGCTCGATCGCGGGGTCTTGCGCTGTGCGGAGCCAGACGGTGAGGGCTGGTCGGTCAATGAATGGGTGAAGAAGGCGGTCGTTCTCTATTTCCCCATGCGGGAGATGAAGGTGGAGGAGGTGGGTCCCTTTCAATTCCATGACAAAATGGCCTTGAAGAAGAACCATGCAGAAGCAGGGGTTCGGGTGGTGCCCCACGCCATCGCGCGGTATGGTGCCTTTTTGGGCAAGGGCGTCGTCATGATGCCCAGCTATGTCAACATCGGCGCTTACGTCGGTTCGGGAACCATGGTTGACACCTGGGCGACAGTAGGATCGTGCGCCCAAATCGGTGCCGACGTCCACCTCAGCGGCGGTGTGGGCATCGGCGGGGTCCTCGAACCGCTTCAAGCAGCGCCCGTCATCATTGAAGATGGGGCCTTCATCGGTTCCAGGGCCATTGTGGTGGAAGGGGTACGTGTCGGACGGGAGGCGGTGTTGGGAGCCGGCGTTGTGTTGACCGCGAGCACCCGCATCATCGACGTCACCGGTGACAAGCCGGTCGAGCTCCGGGGCCATGTTCCGCCCCGCTCAGTGGTGATTCCGGGAACGCGCCCCAAGGTGTTTCCCGCGGGTGAATTCGGCGTACCCTGTGCCCTTATCGTGGGGCATCGGAAAGAGAGCACTGACCGCAAAACGTCGCTGAACGAAGCCCTTCGAACACACGCTGTCGCGGTGTAAATGAACGGTGGCTGCGACTGAGGCTGCGTCGATTCAGCAGCCTTCCATGACGAGGCCCTCGGTTTTCTTGATCCTAAGGATGCAGGATTCAGAGGTGAATTCTACGTAATCGTGGAATTCTTGACCTTCAATCTTCAGAACAATTTCTGCGCCAATCAGGGTGCCGTCAGGTCGAAACTGAAATCCGCCATAGCGGAACATGTGTCCATTTTCTTCCAGTGCAATGCGCACTTCGTTCAACGCTTCTCGGGTGAGGGGCGCCTCGACAGAGGCCAAAACCACCCCGCTGTCGCCAACCGATTCAGTCTGGCCGATTGCCTCCATTGGGCTCAGGCATAGGACAATGGAGGCCGCGAGTAAGAAGAAGGGGAGGACGATCTTGTTCATGATGGGAAAGTACATCTGAAGGAGGCATTGGGACAACGTGCGCCGCTTGCTCCTTACCGGTGCATCCGTTGTGAAAAAGTGACGCCGTCAGGTCCGCCCTTGGGCCACGCGGCAGGGGTACTTTCGGTGACCCATTCGACCCGCATGCAGTTTATCGTTTCCAGTACCGCTTTGCTCCGACAACTTCAGGCCATTAGCGGCGTGCTCAACAGCAGCAACACCTTGCCCATTTTGGACAATTTCCTTTTCGAGATTGCCCCGGGAAAAGCATCAATTAGTGCCAGTGACCTCGAAACGACCATGACGACTGCGGTCGAAGTGACCGCGGAGGAGGAAGGGGCCATTGCCATCCCCGCAAAAATGTTGCTCGACATCCTCAAAACATTCGAGGACCTTCCCCTGACCTTCAAGGTGGACCCGAAAACATGCGGTGTGGAGCTGACCAGTGAGGCCGGTAAATACAAGCTTGCCGGCGCACATGCGGATGAATTTCCTCGGACCCCAGAGTTGGAGGGAGCCGCTGCTGTGACACTCAATTCAGATACACTCGCCGAAGCCATCAGCAGAACGCTATTTGCTGCTGGAAGCGATGACCTTCGCCCAGTCATGAGCGGCATTTTCTTCGAGCTTCGCAGCGACCACCTCAGCTTTGTGGCCACGGACGCGCATCGGTTGGTCCGGTATGCCCGTAAGGATGCTTCCGCGCCGGAAAATGCCGAGATGATTGTGCCCAAGAAGCCACTCAACTTGTTGAAGGGAACCCTGCCCATGACCGATGAGGTTGTGGTGAGTTTCAACGAGGCGAATGCCCACTTCAAATACGGGGAGATGGATGTTGTTTGTCGCCTGATTGAGGGCAAGTATCCGAACTACGAGGCGGTCATTCCCAAGGAAAATCCAAACTGCATGACCATTGACCGCAAGGACTTCCAGCGGAGCATTCGTCGTGTGGCCATTTTCGCAAACAAAACGACTCACCAGGTCCGCTTGACCCTAGCGGGGAGCAGCTTGACAATCAGCGCAGAGGATGTGGACTTTGCAAACGAAGCCCGGGAGTCATTGGCCTGCAACTATACAGGAGATGACATGGAAATCGGGTTCAACAGCCGATTCCTGCTCGACATGCTCAACAATTTAGATGCCCAACAAATCACGTTGGAGTTGAGTGCGCCAAACCGTGCTGGAATCATTCGCCCTCTACACGACGGAGATTCGACGGGGGAGGACATCCTCATGTTGGTGATGCCGGTGATGCTCAACGCCTGACCGACCCGCATTTTTCTTTGATGTGGTCGCCGCTTCGCGGCTTGCGAATCCCGCCCCGGCGGGATTTCGCATGTTTACCCGGTGTTTGGTCTTTCTTCCTTGCTGTCGGTCGATGTTAAGTCGTCGTCATCGTCGTCAACGAGAGGTGGTGGTGCGGGCTTCTGTGGACCTTGCTTGCGCCACGCGACAGCCAAAAACCCACCGACTATGGCGCCGGACAGATGTCCTTGCCAGCTGACCCCTACTTCGATGGGGAAGACGCCCCAAACAATACTTCCGTAGAGGAATACAACCACCATGGAGACGCGAATCAGCTTGGGCGATTGGCGAATGAGCCCGCTCAGAAACAGAAAGGCAGAGAGGGCATAGATGATGCCGCTCAGGCCGATGTGGTTGCCGGGTGCACCGCTGAGCCAAAGCAGACATCCCGTCGCAATCCATGACCAGCCCAGAACCTTGAATCCGAGGTTTCGATAGAAGTAGAGCAGAAGGGAATTCAGAGAGAAAAATGAAACGGTGTTGCCCCAGAGGTGCTGAAAATCACCGTGGAGAAAGGGCATGGCCAGAACGCCAATCAGGCCGTCTTGTTTGAGTGGGCGATTCCCGAATCGCCGGAGTTCCAATCCGAGTTGCTCATCGATGAAAAACACACCCCAAATGGCAGTAAGGATGCCCAAGGTGACCATCAAAGAGCGGCGAATGAGGGTTTTGTCGGCAGCAAGAGACGCCTCATCCAGTTTCGGGCCAGAGGGGGAGTAGAGCCGCCGTGATGCCCGCCAAGGTCGCGCTCCCCGCGCGATTCGGACCGTATTGGGGTCGCGGTCATCCTCAGGTGATTTTTCAGTCCCAGATGTGTGGGAAGCCCTGCTGAATTCGGGGAGAGAGGTGGAATTCACACGGTCGCTCGGATAAGAACCCATTAACACAAAATACGCACCAATGCCCGGAAGTACTTTGCCGTCAGAACCTAAATCGGCTATGAGCGTCACCGAGTTGCAAGCCTTGATTTCCCTGTTAGAAGATCCCGATGAGGGCATCTTCGTCACTGTGAAGCAGGAACTTGAGAAAATTGGAGAAGCCGCAGTGCCACCACTGCGACGGGCCCTCGAGGAGGAGGGCCATGGCTTGGTCTTTGTGGAGCGTGCGAAAGCCCTCTTGGACCAATTGGCCACAGAAGGTGTCCGCTCTCTGTTTGCCGACTGGATTGAATCAGCCGATCATGGCGTGGCAGAGGCGTTGTTTCTCATCAACCAGTACGTGGATCCAGCAGCGGGCAATGGCGAGTTAAGGGAGACCTTTGAACGGATTCGACAGGATGTTTGGTTGGAGCTCAATGACGACATGACGGCACTGGAGCAGGTTCGGGTCATCAACAGGATTTTCTTTGAGCACCACGGTTTTGAGGGCACTCGGGGCGGAGCAGCTCGGCCCACACATGCCTTGCCATCAGAGGTCCTCTTCAAGCGAAAAGGCAATTCACTTGCATTGGGGGCAGTTTACCTGGCGATTTCACAAGAGCTTGGGTTGCCCATTCACGGGGTGAACCTCCCCAACCATTTCATTTTGGCATACTGTGATGGTGGACACCTTGGGGAATTTGCCGAAGGAGGCGGGCCTGGAAGTGTGTTGTTCTATATCAATCCATTCAACAAGGGAGGGATCATCCACCCGGATGAGGTCAATGCCTTCTTGGGACACCTTGAATTGCCGGTAGATCAGCGCCATTGCGGTCCCTGTCACCCAGTTGACGTTGTCCGTCGTCTGATTGGGAACCTGGCCTATGCATTCGAGCGTCAAGAGGACTTGGCACAGGCTGAGCGCATGCGTGAACTCCTGTTTTTTGTAGAGGGCTGCTCAGCGAAAGAGAGCGCTGAAAGCCCGGAGTAAAGCATTGAGGTCCGCGTGGCCCCCAGGTTGCTGGGTGAGGTTCCGCCAGAGTGCAGGGCTCCCGGATTGGATTTGGTGAGTTTGTCACGGGTTTCTGTGAATGCGAAGTCTGTACCTAGAGCGGATTTCTATTTCCGGGCGCTACCTTCCCCTCAGAAAGTACTTCGCCATGTGGATGGAAAAGGAAAACCGGCTCGTTAGGGAATTTCGCTTCAAGGATTTCCAGGAAGCTTTTACGTTTATGACGCGTGTTGCCTTCCTCGCGGAGCAGCAGGGTCATCATCCCACTTTTCACAACGAATTCAGTTACGTGCGCATTGAGTTGCACACGCACGATGCGGGTCACGTCGTGACCGAACGCGACAGAAAGCTCGCCGATGCAATTGACCAGCTTTTGCAGTGAGGGCTTGCTTTAATCAGAATTGAACCCAATGAAAAAAGGCCCTCTTTGGAGGGCCTTTTTTCATGAAGTTGGATCTCGATCAATTCGCTGCCTCTTCTACTGGGGCAGGGGTCACATTTGCGGAAATCGTCAACCGGGTTTGTTCCGGAAGGGTGTTTGCATTGATGGTGACTGTTTTGGTCTGCTTGTTCTTCTTTCCTTTTGAGTTGAACTTGACTTCGATGTCTCCAGTGGCACCGGGGGCAATGGGCTCTTTGGGGCACTTTGGAACAGTGCAACCACAGGAGCCTTTGCAGCGGTCCAAGATCAGCGGCTCGTCTCCGGTGTTGGTGAACGTGAAAATGTGGGTCACGACGTCTCCCTCGTCAATGGTGCCGAAGTCATGGCTGTTCTCGGCGAACGTGATGGAAGTCGTTGGTCCAGCAGGCTCTGCTGGTTCTGCTGTTTTGGCCGCGTCACGGGCGGGGTCCATTTTCTTGTCCGCTTCTCCAGAATTGTCTTGAGAAGCAGTTTCGGTATTGGACACTTCGGTGGAATCCGTCGTGCCTGCGTCTTCGCTGGGCCCGGCGCAGGCAACCAGAAGAAGTGGGAGGGCAAACAGGGAAAGGGAACGTGCGATGTTCATGGGTCTTGTTTCGTTGGGGTGAAATTAATTCAGTACAGGGCTTGACCGGTGGATGAAAGCCGGGTTGTTCCGCAAAGGGCCGTGAATTACGCAAGAACCATTACCGATGGTTCATTCCGCTTTTCTTGTACGTCCCATCATTGAGGACTTCAATGCCCCGATTAAAGATGGGATTGATAGGGTTGAATACCTCGTAGAACGCGGTCGTGTCGAACAGTGTCCGCGCTAAAATCGCTTTCAATCGCATCTCTACAGCACGAAGGCTTGTGTTCCAGTCTTCCTCCACGAAGGGAACCTCCTCGGATTCGCCAAGAGCGATGAGCTGATCGAGGAGTTCTTGGTCCAATGGGGTGTCGTTCACGAACGTGTGGCGGTCGCTGTGCTCCTTTTCGAGGCGTTCCCGGTTGGCGTCTACATATTCGAGAACCGCTCTATTGAACAGGCCTTTTCGGAGCAGGTCGGTGAAGTAAGCGCTGTTCATGCTCGTGTCAATTGGCACAAAAACATCGGGGAGGATTCCCCCTCCACCATAGACGGTCCTTCCAAGTTGGAGCGTCTCGTAGCGAAGACTGTCCGGAAGGTCGAGGCTGTCAATGGACATCAGTTCTCCCTTTTCAAATCGCTCGTACTTCTCTCTCCTGTACGCATCTACTCCATCGGCGTAGGGCTTTTGAATGCACCTGCCTGACGGGGTGAAGTACTGTTGAACGGTCAGTCGAACTGCGCTGCCATCGGGGAGCCGCACTGGGCGCTGAACGAGTCCCTTGCCAAAGGTCCGCCGGCCGATAATCAGTCCGCGGTCCCAATCCTGAACAGCACCACTTACGATTTCGCTGGCGCTCGCACTTGACTCGTCGACCAGAACGACCAGCCTTCCTTTTTCGAAGCGCCCCTCCGTATCTGAGATTCTGTCTTCGCGAGGAAAGGACCTTCCGTCTGTGTATACAATTAACCGATCGTCGGAAAGGAACTCATCGCCCATGGCAATGGCCGTATTGAGCATGCCGCCACCATTGCCTTGTAGGTCGAGCACCAGGTCCTTCATGCCTTCACCTTGCAGTTTGCTTAGTGCATCGTGAAGTTCTTTCATGGTCTCTTTTGAGAAGCGGTTGACCTTGATGTAACCAATGCGGTCATCCACCATGTAGCTGGCGTCGACAGAGAAGATGGGGATTTTGTCTCGTTCGATATCGAAATGGATAAGGTCCTTGGCCTTGCCCCTGCGAATGCCCACATCGACATGGGTGCCTTTGGGGCCCTTCAGCCGATCCATAACGCCTTTGTTGCGGATGCCGACTCCGGCGACAACCTCACCGTCGACCTCCACAATTCGATCACCAGAAATGATGCCCAGACGTTCACTGGGGCCACCTGAGATGGTGGACACCACCATGATGGTGTCTTTCATGATGTTGAACCGAACGCCAATCCCCTCAAATTTTCCGTTGAGCGGCTCGTCGGCCTGCTGCAAATCCTCAGCGGGGATGTAGACGGAATGTGGATCGAGCTCCTCTAGCATGCCGCGAATGGCAGTTTCCACTAGCCCGTCAAGGTCGACGCTGTCCACGTACATGCGGTTCATGTAGTAGAGAAGTGTGTTGAACTTCTCACCCTGCTCCTGCACGGATTCCTGACCCTGCATCACTGCCGGAGGCAGGATGAACAAGGCGAGAGCCAGCGTGGACATCAGACAAGAAATGTGTCGAAGGTGGGTCATGTCCGAAAGATAAGCGGGCACAAGACCCCTTCGCTCCGGATGGGGCGTTCGAATTCCCAAAAAATGGGTGCAGAAGCGCGCATTACCTTGCGGGACCTTCCTGCTGAATCGTGGAATCATCTGCAAGTCCCATGAAAACCGCCATCCATTTCGACCTGTTGGTCGTCCTCTCTCTCTCTTTGTCTTCAGCTGTTGCCGCCCAGACTGATTCTCGGCCTTGTCCACAAAGTCTCCTTGCGATTGAGGCGTTGGCGTTGGATCTGCCATCTCTCGATGTCGAAGCGGCATGGGAGCGGGCCGATCAAGAGGCGTCCCAACTCGGCAAGCACCTTTACGGCATTGTTCAGGAGGGAGCAATTGATTTGTCGCCGGCAGAAGGGGAAGATGTCCATGTAACGGCCGTTCGCGTGGAGGGCGCTTCGGGTATTGCCCTTCATTTTGACCAGTTTCATTTGCCGGTGGGTGCGGAGCTGTGGGTTACCGATGTCACGGGAGTGTGGCAAGAAGGACCTTACGATTTCCGAGACAATGATGAGCACGGCCGGCTGGCCACGGGTGATGTTCCCGGTGAATGGGCGGTGATCCGACTCCGCGCTCCGCAGGGTCTGTCTTCAGATGTTCGCCTTCACATCGAAGGGGCCGCGGCTTTGTTCCGCGATGTTGAAGGCGCTCGCGGTGGAAGCGGTCCATGCGAAGTGGATGTCGCCTGTCCTGAGATCCAAGGGTGGGAGTGCCAACGCGATGCCACCGTTCGCCTGTCCATCATCGAGAATGGAGGGTCTTACCTGTGTTCTGGCGCCATGGTCAACACGACCGCTTTGGATTGCCGTCAATACATGCTAACCGCCCTTCACTGTGCCAGTGATGTCGATGACGATGAGTTCGCTCTGCTCAAGGTGTACTACAACTACGAGCGCCCGGAGTGCGGCGAAGGCAATGGCTTATTGAACCGAAGAAGAACCGGGGTCATTCGCTTGGCCGATTCCGACGATGTGCAGGGCAACAACTTTCAGGGTTCAGATTTTCTGCTCGTCGAGGTGGAGGACGCCATACCGAGCAGTTGGGATATCTACTATGCAGGCTGGGATGCCAGCGGCTCCGGTTCCGGCGAAGGCGTGGGCATTCACCATCCCTCCGGTGATGTCAAGAAAATCAGCACCTACACCCAAAACACCTCCAGCATCAGCCTCGGCGATTTTGGTTCGCATTGGCGCGTGTACTGGATCGAGACTGTGACCGAACACGGTGTGACAGAAGGGGGGTCTTCCGGCTCTCACCTCTTCAATGAGGAGGGGCTTTCCATTGGCACGCTGTCTGCCGGGCTTTCGGCCTGTTCCAATGGTGGGGCAGGGAACGGCACGGGGCCGAACCAGCCGGATTATTATGGCAAGATGTCCTTTCACTGGGATGACAACCCCAACCCGGCCGACGAGAAGCTCGAGTTGTGGTTGGACCCCCAAAACACAGGACAGACGGCCTTGCATGGAGCTTACCCGGATTTCGATGCGGCTGTTCCCTGCGGACCGGACCAGGCCTGCGAGGAGATTGCCGACGTGGCTCAATTGCAGATGGCACGGGAACTCAAGATGGTGCCCAATCCCGCGTCAGATCAGCTTCACCTTCGGTTGCCCGCCCAGGGATGGACCGATGCAGCAACCATCACTGTGCACGATGCCATGGGGCGCATCGTGGCGTCAGAAACATGGTGGGGAGGCGCTGCTGTCCTCGATGTTTCTGGACTCTCCCGCGGGTGGATCCTGGTTTCAGTATCCCTATCCGATGGGTCACAAACGACCCGCCGTGTGGTTCTGAATTGATCGCGTCAACGAATCCAAACCAAATCCGCGAGCTCAACCCGGGTTCGGAAGTCGCCAAAGGCCACGGTTGCCCGTTTGCCTTTGATGTCGAGTACTTCTCCCCGCTGTCGCCCCTCGCGCAGGCGCACCGTGCTGCCGACTTCGATTCGATCGAGATTCTGGCGGTTGCGCGCTGACTTTCGCTTGCCGTCTTTTGCCGCTTTTTTTCTGGCCGCAGCTTCTGCTTTCTCCGCTTTCTTGGTGGCCTCAACGGAAAGGTATTTTCGAAGGTCTTCCAGCAGCCCCTTATTGCCCTGCCCAGTTTTGAAGCGGTCGATGAATTGCTGCAGTTTTCGCCCGCGAAGGAGCGCAGCATTCTGTTCTTGTCCGACCTGTTGGACGGCGTCCTGCCTTTCATCGAGGCGAGAGGCCCTCCGTTCGTAGTCTCGCTTGGCCTCCTCGGCCTCGTGTTCGGCCTTGAGCTTTCTGTCCACCATTCTGGCGTGACGCGATTTCTCTTTTTGCAACCCGGCGATGAGCCCGTCCAATTTCACTTTTCGGGGGTCGAGCTTGTCCTTGGCTCGGTGGATGATTCCTTTGTCAATCCCATTCAGTTCCGCCACTTCGAATGTGAAGGAGCTTCCGGGTTGCCCCAGATCCAAGAGGTATGTTGGGGAGAGGGTTTCCCCGTCAAACAGCATGCTTCCGTTGACGGCTTCCGGCATGGAGGTCGCACGGGTTTTGATGTTGGCGTAGTGGGTCGTGATGACCCCGAACACCTTTTTCTTGTAGAGTTCTTCGAAGAAGACTTCTGCGAGGGCCCCGCCGAGTTCAGGGTCACTGCCCGTTCCGAATTCATCGAGGAGCAGGAGCGTGTTTCTGCAGGCATCGGTAAGAAATGCCTTCATGCGCTTGAGGCGGTAGCTGTATGTGGAGAGCTGGTTTTCGATGCTTTGGTTGTCTCCGATGTCGGTCAAGATTTGCTTGAACAACCCCAATGCGCTGTTGGGGTGGACGGGCACGAGCAATCCACTTTGGGCCATGGCCTGGATCAGCCCGACCATCTTGAGTGTGATGGACTTTCCACCGGCATTTGGGCCGCTGATGACCAACATCCGTTGGGCTGGGAGCAGGGTCAAGTTTTGGGATTGAATGGGCAACCCTTTGCTGCGGTGGGTGAGGAGGAGGAGGGGGTGGTGCGCCTTGAGCAGTTCAATTCTGAGCTCCTTGACGATGTGCGGCTTGACCCCGTCCATGTCCAGGGCGAGCTTAACCTTGGCTTGTAGAAAGTCGAGTTTGACCAGCAGCCTCTGCTGGGCCTTGATCAACGGGGTGTGTTTCCGGATGCGCTGGGTCAATGCACGCAGGATGCGGACGATTTCCTTGCGTTCGTCGTCTCTGAGCATTTCCAGCTCGTGGTTGACCTGGTGACAGTCCACCGGTTCGATGAAGGTGACTGAGCCAGTTTTGGACGTGCCGAGGGCCGTGCCGCGGAGCTTTCGCTTGTGGGTGCTGGCGATGGCCAGCACCCTTCGGCCATTGATATAGCCTTCTTCGGTGTCGGCGAGCCATCCCTGCTTGGCGCAGTTTCTCATGGCTTTGTCAAACAACCGATTGACCTGGCGGCGTGCGGTCTGCATGTCGATGCGAATTTTCGCCAGCTCGGGAGAAGCTTGGTTCCGCACCCCGCCCTTCGGGTCAAATACAACCTCTATTTCCTTGACGATTTCCGTGTTTTCACTGACTGTGCCTACCATCCCGCAAAGCCGGGGAAAGGCGCGCTCTCTTTCATTCAGGGCCGCCAAGATGTCATTGACAAGGCGTGTGCACTGAAGGACCCTCATGAAACCGGCTTCGGTCAGGGCAGAACCGGAAACCTCAAGCAACTTGATCTCCCCTTTGATTTCCTCAAAAATCAAGGTGGGAAAGGCGTGCCCCTCCACTCGAATCCTCCGGAGTTCATCTGTGGATTCCAGAGCGTCCAACACGGTCGGCCGGTGTGTGCTGGGTGCAAGGTCCCGGGCGCGACGAATGGCGCTCTCCGTTTTGCAGTGGTCTGCGAGGCGCTCTCGAATCTCGTCGAACCCCAAGTCTTCAGATGACTGGGTGTCGAAGGCCACGTTGCGCTGTTTCGCTGCGCTGTGTCCACGTTTTGCGGCGCGGTCAGACGTGGCCATGTTGAATAAACTGCTGCACCAAGGAAAGGCCGTCGTCGAGACGTCGTGCGTCGATCCAATGGACATCCTGCTGTCGGTGGAACCAAGTGAGCTGCCGCCGGGCAAACTGGCGTGTGGCTTCTTGAATTTTGCGAATGGCG
>Ga0209503_10001302_pt1 | contig 13004 bp, 35 predicted proteins | sample SouAtlMetagenome_2_FD_187448 | JGI IMG/M metagenome (GOLD analysis project Ga0209503, IMG submission 187448) | Marine eukaryotic phytoplankton communities from Atlantic Ocean - South Atlantic ANT15 Metagenome (SPAdes) (version 2) | ecosystem: Environmental > Aquatic > Marine > Oceanic | place... | reverse complement strand
TGACATATTACAACACCTAATTTGCTTGGGTGTCTGTCGGGGAATGTGCCGCAGTGCGTTTCGGCCGCCGACGTACCTATTAGCATCCTGTAATACTTCCAACCCTCGCCAAGAGTCCAAGCCCAACTATCTAGCGCGCGGGTTACATGTAGCGCAGTCGCTTTTACATGCTCTAGGCTTTTTGCACCGTAATAATATTTTTTCATTGCTATTGCTCCTCAATTAATTTATCAGCGTATTTTTTAATTGAATCAACAGTTAAAATAGCTTTATATTGCGCGTCTAAGTTGTCTAGCATTTCATTTATAGCGTCAGCTCGAATTTCAGCTATGCTTTTACCTGTTACTTCAACAAACGCATTACGAGACATTTCTTTTACCAACTTTTCTTTAAGGCTGTTATTTTCAACCTCAAGATTTACAAAATTATCTAACGGAACGTAATACCCCATACCACTAATTGACACGCATCCGTTTTCAGTCTCTTGGTCATAAACCGTAGTGTTTTCGCCTGATATTAATTCACTCATTTGCTTTACTCCTTGGTTGGCTTAGCTAGTGTTAATACTGCTTTTTCTAGCCACTTGTCAAAGTTTACACGCCCAAATTTAGTTAATTTCAATTTGCTGTTATTATCAAAATTAACCTCTCTGCCGCTTTTATCTAAACAAGTTATCATTTTACCACCTCTGATATACATCAGCGTTTTCGCTGGGTTTTTATCTCCTGCGCTTTCATTTATAACTAAGTCACCGAATCTCATTTGCTATTGCTCCTTGCTTTGCTTTAAAATTAACTCACAAAGAAGATCTAACTTGCATTGCAGGTCGGTATTTTGGCTTTTAAACTTTTGTAACTCTAACTGCAAGTTGCCAACTTGCACCGCCAGTGATGTTGTGAATTTCTTTTTATCAGACTTATTATTAGAGTCATTCATTTTGACATCGTGCCTTTCATAAGTCTTGTGAAATACATCAGGCTTACATGGGTAAAACTCACCATTAACGCCTTTTATTATAAAATCACCTGTGCTTGCTGTCATAACACCTTCAAGCGTTTTTATTTTTATACTTCCGTCTGGCTCTTTGTAGGCTTCATCTCCAATAATATAAAGCATTGCGTATATGCAATCTGCGCTAGGCTTTAACTCCCAAGCTTCAACTACTACTGGTTTTTTTGTGTATCTCATTTGCTATTGCTCCTATGCTGCCACTTTGCTTAAATCAAGCTTTGCGTCCTGCGCTATTTTAATTAAGCATTTAGTTATTTGCTGCCCTTGCTGACCGTCAAAAATCTTACCTTGTGCGCGCCTTAAAACTTGAAAAACAACCTGTAAGTCTTGCTCAGTTGCATTGCCATTAAGATTGTGTGTTTTAGCTAATAAGGCTAAATTAATTTTTAAATCACCCATTGCTATTGCTCCTTTAGTGGCTCTGGTAGTGGTTGCCAGTGAGTTGCATTGATACTTTGATGTTCGCCAAGACTACCAATCCAAACAACAAAACTTTCTCTTGTTATGTCATATTCCGCAACAAATCTATATTCATCACTAAACTCTGGATACGGATATATCAAAACGTTAACATAGTGCGCTGGCAATTCATCTTTTACGCTTATCCATCCACTCATTTGCTATTGCTCCTTTAACAGATTACTTTTTACAATTTCTAGCAAGCCTACAAAAGCAGCTAAACTAACTTGTCCGTCATATTTCTCTATTATGCGAACAAAATCATTTTCTATATCTTCTAACACCGAAAAATTAGTATTAAAATTTACTTTTGTTATATTTTTCATAAAAACACCTCTGCACCAACGTACAAAATTAAAAGAGAAGTGATAACGTAAAACACTCCTTTAAAAAATGACTCTCTAAATTCTTTATCACTCATTGCTATTACTCCTCTAAATATTCAACTAAATCATCTATCAACTCGTAAAGCTCTGGTGCTGTGTAGCCTACTGTGTCACAAGGTGCCTCACTTCTATCGTCACCATCAAATACATTTGCGTTTATCCATTTTTTAGCTTTTTGTTTTAACTCGCTCATTTGCTATTGCTCCTTTAAAAAATCCTGTGCTTTTCTCTATCTTCATCTGTTAGATTCATAAACTTACTAATAGATGCCCAATTTCTAAGTGATATGTTTTGATACTGCCTTTCTTTCTCAGTATGTCGATTTAAAATTGTCGCTCCAAAATAGTTGTGCCACTCAAACGTGACGCCGCCTAACCTGTACATTTTGGCAAAGCCTATATGATTTATAAACATTTGCTATTACTCCTTGTACAAAAATTCAATAGCACTAAAAGACGCTGATTTTTCAGTATACGAGCTTATATAAAAAACTGTTTGAGCATCGTGAATCACACCTGTGACCTCATGTAAAACACCGTTAATTTTAATTACATCACCTATATCAATATTCATCTCAGTCATTTGTTGTTACTCCTATTAATAATAATTTATCTTAAATGATAACTCAGTAAAAGTAAATTAATTTTGCATTTACTGAGTTAATTTGTTATTTAAAATGGAATATCGTCATCAAAGTCCATGATTGGTTCTTGAGGGTTTACCTTGGGTGTTTGCTGTTGCGGCGGCGCTTGGTTAAAACCACTGACATTTCCCGTGTTAAATCCGCCCGGCTGCTGGGGTTGTTGTTGATGCTGTTGTTGTTGAAGTCCTTGCTGCTGTTGCCGCTGTTGTTGCCGCTGGGGTTGTGGCTGCTGCTGTTGGAATCCACCTTGTTGCTGTTGTCGTTGCTGTTGTGGGGCTTGTCCTTGCTGTTTGCTGTCTAACATCTGCATTTCATTACATAATATCTCAGTGGTGTATTGATCCGCACCCTGCTGATTTTGCCATTTACGAGTCTGCAGCTTGCCTTCTAAATAAACTTTTGAGCCTTTCTTTAGGTATTCGCCAGCAATCTCAGCTAAACGTTGATATATGACAATACGATGCCATTCGGTTTTTTCTTTTTGTTCGCCAGTCTGCTTGTCTTTCCAAGACTCAGAAGTTGCCACCGTAAAATTAGCAACAGCGTTGCCATTTTGCATAAAGCGCACCTCTGGATCTTGCCCTAAGTTTCCGACAATAATTACTTTATTTACTCCGCGCCCCATGTTCGCTCCCCCGTTGATAGTTCTTTAGTCATGCTTATTTCTCCTGTTTAGTTTTTTTTGATTTGATAACCTTAAAATACGAATATCGTGAAAATGACCCTATTAATTTATCGTTCATATAAAAGAAAACGCCACGCTCCTCCACCCTGCAAGAGTTAGCTTGCACCGTGATTTTTTCTCCGTCAGTGTCCTTGATCTGCCATGTCTTCGCTTTTTCTTTTTTAGAAAAATTTACCTCTCCTTTGTTAACGGTTGAGCTACATTGAGCAAACCTGATAAAATCAGGCTGCTCAATACATTTTTGCAGCTCTCCCTCGATGTATAAACGTACACTGGCTAAGTCATACTTATAATCATCGGCAAGAACATAAAAATCATTACCTAGCTTGTCTTTGATGTGATAAAGCTTTATTTCTTTTTTAGCCACGGTTATTTCTCCTGTTAATAGTTAATTACAAATATACAAATGATTGTGGTGCATGTGAAATATTAAAGTCCTTAAGATGTTTTGGCTCTAAATATCTCTTTGCTTTTTTTACCTCGATTGCGTGACCAATTTCTTTTCCTGCAAAATAGGAATCATAAAAGTCTTTTTCTATTCCTGAAAACTCCATTGTTAGCCTCCAAAGATCTTTAAGTTTCATTGAATGGACTGTAGCTACTTCAAACTCACCAATCACTTTCATAACAGGTGATGTTGCATAAATAACCACTGTTTTAACATTTGGTGATTTATATAGCATCCGCCTAAATTCAAATTTTTTTTCGCCATTTAAAATTTTATCTGCGTACTGCGGCTTAATTGATAATAATACTTTAGTTTGCATTAGATATCCTTAGCGCGAGCTAATAGTTAATAGTTACATTTGGTATTTTATTTTTTGCCATCATCGTGACTATAGTTTTAGCTATTGTCTCGTCAAGCCCAACAGATACGAGTGAACCTAAGATGTTATTGTTAACGCCTTTAACGTGTTCAATATTAGCTAACCTTGCGTTTTCTGCGTTAATCTTTCTCTGTTTGTCGCGCTCCTGCTCTTGTATGAATCTCGCCCTCTCTTCAATCCTTGCTTGCTCGGCAATCTCCTCCTTGAGCTTTGCTTCTAATCTCAGCTTTTCTTCCCTGTCAAATTCATATGTTTTATTAATTAACAAGGCCATCTCATGATCGTTTTCTTTTTGTGCCGCCTCTTCGATTGCCTTTGCTTGGGCTTTTTGTGCATCTAGTAATTTTTTACGCTCGGCTTTGTGTTCGTCTATTAGCGTTGTTAGTGGTAAATTTGCTATTCTTAGGCGTTCAGCTATAGCGTCATGCTCTTTATTAATTGTTGCTGTAAATTCTTTTGTTTTGCGTATTCTAAGCGCCTTTAAAGCCTTTAGTATGTTGTTTATCTCTTCGGCAGATTCTTTAACGTATTTTCTTTCCGGTGCGTTATTCATGTCAACATAAAGGCCGTCGTGATACTTTTTGCTATTTTCTTCAATAGATTTAATTTTTTCTTCTGTTGTCAATTCGCTAAATATTACTATTTCCATTAGTTGCTTCCTTCGTTGAGTTTATTAAAAATTGCATTAAGTGTGTTAACCTGAACTTCATTTAAGTACTGCCAGTTCCGAGCTATACATCCCTCCCAGTTATTTTTTATATAATCCACGTCGTTAGTTTTGATTGCCTGGCCTATCATAGATAAAGCGTAAGTCACTTCGCTCCCAACTTGGTGTGCTGCATTTGCCTTTGGCACGCCATCCGTATCATCCTGAGCTAGTCCGATAATTGCAGCGTATTGATACCTTCTCATATAAGTAATACTAGCGCCCATAACTTGTGCTGGATTATTGCTGCCGCCGCCAGCAAGCTTGGCTATAGGCATGACGCATATGCTTGATATATATTCGCCACTTTGATGTGCTAGCACTGTTTGCATCGTGCTTTCACCTTTATCGTTACTGCCTAGCAACTGTGATACGCTAAGTCCGTTATTCTTCAATGGAGCCTTTGCAGCATCAATGCAGCTACCCAAAGTTGCATACTTGTAACCATGACCTTTTTTATCTTTTTCGACGTTTTCAAGCTCGCCCTGAAACTTAGACAGCGCTTTAAATAACTCCGCCAATGATTCTGATTTATCCATGTTCGCCACCCGTTAAGTTATCTAATTTAGCATCCCTTTCATAAGCACAGCCAAAACAATGACCTTCACTATCTAACTCTTCAAAGTGACCTGTGCAGCCTTTACATACATGTAATTCTGTATAGTTCATATTAAACCTCCGCCCATTTAGTGTAACCATCACAAATTAATTTTTGACAATGCCATTCAAGGCTTGCGCTGGATGTCGATAAGATAACTATTCTTGCTCCGTTATCAAAAGTGTGTGCGTCGCTATCTTTTTTGATGATAATTTTTTTATCTAGTGGCGGCGGGTTAACGCTCACCGATGTATATTTAATTTTCATTGTTTACACTCCCATGTAATTAATTAAAACTTTTACTTTTTGGATCTTTTAATCTGTGCTTTAGCGTTATTTATTTTACGCTTTAAACCAATTAAATCTTGCTCAAGTCGTTCTTTTTCCATTCTTGCATATTTCAAATGACTAAAAACGCTATCTTCTTTTTTTGCTATTGCCAAAACATAATCCCAAGCTGACATTATAAAACCGCAATCCTTACACTCTAAAACCTTATTGTGTTCATCTGCAAGCATTGTACTATGATTGCATTTGTTGTATGTTCTCTGTTTTACGCTGCACCTCCTTTGAGCTTTTACTTTTAAGTCGAATGTTAAGACATTTTTATCAATCATTGTTTGCAATCCTATTCAATTAATGCAGTTAGCTTTTGATTTTATTTTGTCGGACGTTCGTGAGCACTGCAAGCCAGTCACCGCCGCTTATTTAATTATCTTAACATACGGGCGTATCATATCAATAATTAATTCGTTTTATTTTAATTTAATTTAGTATTGTTTTATTGTTACACTATCTATATTATTAATATTAATTAAAATTAAAAAAGGTATATAAAATGTACAGTAAAAAATTACACATTGCAGCAATGAAAAAAGGGATATCTAACGCTCGTCAGTTAAAAATAGCGTTAGATAAAAAAAACGTAAAAGGTTATTCGGGTGGTGAACTTACACAATATATAGTCACCGGGATCTGGAACAGTGACCCGGCTGCAAAGATTGGCAACATAACAACAGTGTGCAAGTTTCTTGGTTTGACATCAATAAAAATTCTGGGGTTCCATAATGTATAGAATTACTGAGGAAGAATTTCAAGCGCGTCGGTTACGGTGCGCACAGCTAGACAAAACTAACGCGTTAACGCAAGAGCGAACAAAACTTGATAACAAAAATGCAGCTTGTTTTAGAAAAATAACCTATAGAAAAATTGACAACGAAATAATGAATCTCATGCATCCTGATAATGAACGATACTATGATGAATTGATGGAAGGGCGCAATTAAGCGCCTTTTTTATTAACCTCTATCTTGCTACAGAACAATAACTCTAGCATACCCATCACCATCAACCCTGTTTAATCGCTCGACAGCGAGACTGGCCTCTTCGTAATTACCGAAGATCACATTTTCATTGAACGCTTTTTTATAAGGTTTTGCAGTCGATGGATTTTTACATCCAATAATTATTAAATACGTCATTCTATTAACCTCTATTGTGTTCAATTATTTGCTCTGACAGCTCAATATTTTCATTTTCTAACTCAGCAATTACAGGAAACAGTTTTCTATGTAAATACTCAATTTTTTTATGTTGAGCATCAAAACTACCTTGCCAACCTGCTCTTTGCAGTTCTATTATAAAATTAGTAAACCTCATCCTATTAACCTCTATTGTGTTGGTTTATTGATTTTTCAATAAGTCGCGATAATCGCCTTAATATTTTTTCGTAACCTTTTAAGTCTTCTTTGTAATAAAAACTTTCACCAGTTTCTTGACACATTTCAATTGTCGGGTATTTAGCTCTAATGATTGCATTTGCCTCTGCAGTTATTGCAGATTTTTTCGTAAAATACCTACGCCCTGCTGTCGGTGCGTAGTACGCAATACAACTAATAACACTCAATGAATTACGCATTCTATTAACCTCTATTGTGTTGTTTTTGGTTTCGTTCATTACTAACTATTTCATAAACACGCATTGCTTGAGATTTAGCCCATTCATAGTTCAAACAATCAGCTTGCAATAACTGAACCTTTCCGAACCATCTTGATTTATCAACAAGTGCCATTATCTTATTGTGCTGATTTTTAATAATTATTAACTCGCCTTTCAGTGTCAACTCGCTTGACCATTGCATTTTAGTAGAATCTATTACAATACTCCTGTGTTTTTCGGTGTTCATTGTTAACATATTAACCCCTATTGTGTTGTTGGTGCAAACTCTCAACTTTTTCTGCGAATTGTTTTTTATTTTTTTTTCTGAGCTTTACTAGCTCATGATATAAATCAGCGCGACCTTTTATCCACCCGCTAGCCCCCTCAGACTCTGTGTACGTCCCTGAGATTGTGAAATACACATAAAAATCTGAGGGGAAGCCAACGACGCTGTAATAAGGCAGTTTGTTGTGACTTCCCATTTTTATTTTAGCACCCATTTTTATAACTCCTGTTTAATCTTTAATAAAAACTATCCAATGGGTTTTACTTGCCTTTCCCGATCTATGTCCGAACAACGGACTTATATCAGTCAGAGACAAAATCTCGCTAACCCGTATTTGATCTTCGTTCCACTTAAAAATCAAAGTACCCCCGCTTTTTAATACTCTAAAACACTCGCTAAAACCAACTTTTATCATCTCTTTCCAGTCACCTGTTAGCTTTCCGTACTTCTTGGCCATGTACGCTTCGTCACCTACATTTTTTAAATGCGGCGGGTCAAATGCTACAATGTTAAATGATTCATCTTCAAACCTTAAATTTGTAAACGAGTGCATTGTATCTGGGTTTACGTCTAATGTTCGTCCGTCGCATAAAATGTGACTTTCTTTTCTAATATCATTAAAAGTCGCTCTTTCGTCGCTTTTGTTAAACCACATCATACGAGAACCGCAACACGCATCTAATACTTTTTTCATCTTTATAACTCCTGTTTAATTTTAATGCTGTTCGGAGATTTATTGCCGAACACATCTCACTCAATTACCCCTAATGCCGTTACACACTGCGTTCAATGACCAACCTGCCGCAATAATTAATGAACAACAAAAAAATGTGCTACCGAGAAACACCCAAAAACTGCTTGTAACATACTGCAATACCTCTAACATAATTTAATCCTATTTGTTATTTGTTTAATTAATTTATCATTATTATTGTTGACAGTCAACACGAATATAAGTTATTGTGAGCTAAATTAATTAGGAGAAATAAACAATGAAATACACTTTCGGTGCTTTTAGATCCACAACAGTCGAATTAATAAATCGTCAACAAAGGGTAGAGTACGAGGTCTTAAATGGGAATGCTAGCGAAAGAGAAATTAGAGCAGCTTTGGGTAACGTAGGGCGCAGTCAATACCAATGTTTTTACACGGGTTTTTACTCTGAAAGAAAGCCAGCAATAAAAAGGCTTGAGAAAGCAATACAAGAGCTAGAAAAACAAGTAGATGATATGAAGTTTGCTTTAAAAGTAACAAAGAAAAAACGTTGGGCTAAAGTAACCAGCAAGGATAATAAACAATGAACGAACACATGATGATGGTCATAGATCATCAAATGAACCCCGGTAAATACACTAAAAAACAGTTAAGGCAGAACGCAATTAGCGCTGCTGATGCTTATAATGTTGATTATGCTAATAACTATTATGATGCTGATGCTTCTTGTGCTGCTGCTCGCGCTGCTGCTAATGCTGCTTATGATGCTGCTGCTTATATTGCTAATTGTTGGATTGTGCAATACTTTAAATACTCAAGTGAAAATAAACAGGATTATGTTGACGAGATAAATAGAAGGAGTAAATAATGCAACTGATAGATATTAAAAAACTAAAGCCGCTGGTAGAAAAAAGATCGGTAAATCTGTACGCATTCCCAGAAAAGGGCGGATGGAAACTTACAGCGTATTACAGAAACGTATCATCAATTGAAAACGAAAGTGAATTTTTCGTATTAAAGCCAGTAAACTCAAAGAATTTGCGAATATTTAAAACTGCGGATAGTCTGCTTAAATTTAGAGATAGACAACTTTGGGGTGAGTGCGTAACTTTTCCATAAAAAAAGCAGCTAAAAAATCTAGCTGCTGAAACATAGGAGTGATAACAAATTGAATATAACACAAGAGGCAGGTAAATGAAATGGTTTAAACATGACTCAGACGCGAACATGGACGCAAAACTACAAGAGGTTCTACTCGACCATGGTTTAGAGGGCTATGGATTGTATTGGTATTGTATTGAGCTAATAGCTCAAAAAGTAAGCACGGACAAATTAACTTTTGAACTCGAACATGACTGTAGAATAATTGCAAGAAATACTGGTTCGACACCAGCAAAGGTTCAAAATATTATGTCGCACTTTATCGAGTTAGGACTTTTTAACGCTAACAACGGGCATGTGTTTTGTCTAAAGTTGGCAAACAGGTGCGACGACTTCACTTCAAAGCTTGTTCGTAAAAACGGCGTAAAAACCCTTACAAATCAAGAACTCCGAGAAAGTCCGACAAAAACCGAGAAAGTCCCCCTAGATAAGATAAGATTAGATAAGAATAGATTAGATAATAATACTAAAACAAACGCGATAGTTAGCAAAAAAAAGAACTTTGTAATTCCGAGTCAAAGTGAGACTGCTGATTATTTTTTACTTAAAGGTTCTAGCGTTAGTGAAGCTGAAAAGTTTTGGTTTTTTTATGATGCTAAAAACTGGATGGTTGGCAAAAACAAAATGCAAAAATGGAAATCGTCAGCGACAGGATGGATTTTGAGAAACAAACAACAAAACAACAAACCTCAGTTGCAAGATTTATCAGTAACGCTTGACGATAATTCTTGGGCTAATAATATTGACGATGTACTTTAAGGATGAAAAATGACTAGACGATTAGCAGTAAAAAAATATGCAGCACAAAATAAAGGTAAAAAAGGCTGGCGTGAAAATATCGTCAACGGGACGTATTTAAGCGACACACATCTCGGCAAGGTAGTGTCGGATAACCAATGCGGAGAAAAGGCCGTGAATGCTGCTTATTTCTTCTTAAAACGTAATGGAATGCTTAGTAGTGAACTTTTAAAGTTAGGTGATGTGCAAAATAGCAAGAAACACGCAAGATTAGAGCCGGGTGCAATTGTAAAATACAAAAAAGCAAAATACATGGTCAAGGAGTTACTGACCGATATTTACGATAAAAAAAAGCCGGACGTTATACCGATTAGTGCAAACAGAATGCATCACGATAAAGTGCTAAAAAATACGACTTTTTATATTGACGAACCGTATCAGCTTGTTATTTCTTAGTTGTGTTGTTTCGGGTGGTAAAATGTCAAATAACAGGTAGCAGAATAAAATTGACTAGCAACGAGTGCAGTATAGCAAAAGGAAATTAGACGATGAAAGAGAAACTATGTATTAGTTTTAGTGGTGGCAAAACATCAGGAATGATGACCACAAAACTACTTGAAAACTACCGTGACAAATACGAAATCTTGATTACTTTCGCGAACACTGGCGAAGAAAATGAAGAAACACTTATTTTTGTCAATGAATGCGATAAGTATTGGCAAAAGAAATTTAATCATAGCGTGGTTTGGTTGGAGGCTATTACACACATGGAGCATGGCAAAGGTCAAACAAGTAAGGTTGTAACCTTTGAGACAGCTTCACGAAATGGCGAACCACACGAGCAATTTATCAGTAAAGAGGGGATTCCGAGCATGGCCTTTCCTCAGTGCAGTGAAAGACTCAAAACATTTGCCATTAATCATTATCGCAAGGGTTGCGGGTTTGCGAAATGTAAAACAGCGATAGGAATTAGGACTGACGAATCAAGGCGCAGAGCTTCACCAAAAACAGTTGCAAAATATAACTTGGTTTATCCGCTACTTGATTGGTTTGAGTCAGACAAGATTGATGTAAATGATTTTTGGGAAGATATGCCGTTTAACCTTAACCTTGAGGAGCATCAAGGTAACTGTAAAACGTGCTGGAAAAAGTCAGAAAAAAAATTGTGGTTAATTGCGCTAGAAGATCCTAGCAAGTTTGATTTTAATAAACGCATGGAAAACAAGTTTACAGAAGTAAAAGCAGCAATAGCAAAAGTTGATCTATTTGGCGAGCATTACACACCAAGACGATTTTTTAGAAAGCATAAAACAGCGCAAAACATTATTGATGAAGCGCAACTGTGTGATGAGGCAACATTGAGAAGAAAGATAAAACTCGATCCAGATTTAGATAATGGTTGTTCCGAAAGTTGCGAGCCTTATCAAACAGATATTGAGGATGAGATCATAAAGATACAAAAAGTCACTTAAAAATACGGCTTTTTATATCGACGAACCGTACCAGCTTGTTATGAATTAACCTTTTTTATTTTTTCTTTGGTGCGCATTACACCAAGTCCCAGCATACCAAGTAATACCTGCATTGTTAAGGTTGTGTCAATCAAAGGAAAAGAGCCAGTATAACCGCTCATATTAGCTATAAAGCGCATTACTGGCTCAACAATCGAAACATAGGCCAAGCCCAGACCGCAAACCCAACCAACAAAAGGCCGCCAGCCTGCTACAAAAAACCTAGAGCTTTTAGCCTCTTCCTTGTTAATGTCCATCTGCCGGGTTAAAAGCTGCACTTCTGCTGTTAGCTCTGCTAGTTGTCCTTTTTGCCGCATAGCTTCAAGCTTTCGAAGTTCTTCTGCTCGTCTGATTGGGTCAGGCCAAATTTTATCTATTGCGCCTTTGCCGATCTCAAGTAGCGCGGTTGCTGGATCAAAACTCATAAATTACCCCTAAAAATTTAATTATAACTTTTTTTAAATTAATTTAATATAATTGTTGACGTATGCGTCACTGTGTCGTAAGATTAACTCAATTAAGTAAAAATTAAACAAGGATATCGAAATGCACAATCTAAACGTAATAGAAAAAGAAGAATTAATAAATAAAATTTGTGAAATTATCGAGGATGGAGTTCATTTACATGATTTTGTATTAACTCGCGATGCCGACGGTGATGTTGACGTTGAAGCAAAGGCTTATCGTTTTAATGATGAGGCTGAAATTATCATTTCACTGGAAAGTTTAGGGTATTACGAAGTTGGTTCAGAGTTTAATCAAGGGTTTGAAAACAACAAGCAGCTTGTTAGATGGTGGTTGTTTGAATCCGATGATTCGGTTTTATAAATAACAATAAACAACCAAGCGCTTAGCGCATAAAGGAAAAAAATGAGTAAATTAATGAAAAAAGTTGAGCATAATGAAATAAAAGAGTGGCGCTTGGCTCATGGCGAACCTTTACAAATAGGTCTGATAGTAAAAACTACAGAAAAATACCAATGGAATGAATTTGTAGGTGGTGAATTCATGGTTACATCATTAAGCTTTGATGAAAGCGGATTGAACATAGGTATCAATGATGATGGTAATCCTAATGACTTTTCTACTGGTTATGATTGCTTTCGTGTTGATGAGCTTCAACCAGTAAAAACAAACGCATAGCGCATAAAGGAAAAACAATGAGTAAATTAATACCGCACAAATGGCAAAAAGAAATAAAAGCTTGGGCTAACGGTCATAGGATTGAGTATTGCGCACCGCTAGACCTAGATTGGTGCCTTACAAAAAACCCTTGTTTTGACAACGATCTTTTGTACAGGGTTTACAGCCCTGAACGTGAAAAAATAGATAGCCTTATA
>Ga0209503_10001299_pt1 | contig 13025 bp, 11 predicted proteins | sample SouAtlMetagenome_2_FD_187448 | JGI IMG/M metagenome (GOLD analysis project Ga0209503, IMG submission 187448) | Marine eukaryotic phytoplankton communities from Atlantic Ocean - South Atlantic ANT15 Metagenome (SPAdes) (version 2) | ecosystem: Environmental > Aquatic > Marine > Oceanic | place... | reverse complement strand
ATCCTCTACATATTGTTTGGCGTGCTTAACAGCTCCGACTGCACGCTCAATGATTTGTTCGCGGTTGGAGTTAAACTTATGCTTGATATGCGAGTCTGAAGTCCCAATACCAGTATGGATTCGAGGCTTTTTCGCATATTTAAGGGCTTGAGCAGCAACATCGATATCTTTTGGCACTGCTCGAGTCAAGCCACAAACAGATGCGTTGGAAACGATCTTTGATATTTCTTTTACAGAATGAAAATCACCAGGACTAGAAATGGGAAATCCAGCTTCGATGACATCGACGCCAAGCTCATCAAGACGACTGGCTATATGAAGCTTTTGGTCGGTATTTAGCTTACAACCTGGTACCTGCTCACCATCACGTAGGGTTGTGTCAAAAATGTGGACTTTTTCTTTCGCCATAGGATTTACCTAACGTTTAAGATAGACAAATTTAATTTAAAAATATGGCCCAAAAAAATGTATATTTATGAATTACGCAATTTTAATTTGTTTTCGATTGACTTGATGAATTTTTTCTATGCCTAAGACCCAAAAAGAGTCCCTGTTTCGGTTGATTAAATCTCTTTCCAAATCAGAAAAAAGACAATTTAAGCTTTATGTAAATCGATTGGAATCCAATAACGACAAAAAGTTTATTGCTCTTTTCGATCTGTTGGTTAAAATGTCGGTTTATGATGAGCAAAAAATCGCAAATTCAAAAATCGTTAAGCGAGAGCAGTTGTCAAATGTAAAAAGTCATTTGTATAAGCAAATTTTGGTCAGCTTACGTTTGTCGATATCTTCTGCCAATAAAAGACTACAGCTAAGGGAACAATTGGATTATGTTTATATCCTTTATAACAAGGGCTTGTATGAGCAAAGTTTACAAATGCTCCAGCGTGTAAAAGCACAAGCTATTAAGCTTGACGAAAGGGCTACCGAGTTTCAAGCGATTGAATTTGAAAAAGCTGTTCAAACACAGTACTTGTCCAAAACGAATTTTGATTATGTCAGTGAGATTGCAACCCAATCAATTCAAATTGCTTCACACAACGAAACAACTGCAAAGCTATCGAGCTTAGCTCTGTTGCTCTACGCGAAAAATGTGCATTATGGATATGTGAAAAACGATAAGGAGTTCAGGGATATCACAACGTTTTTTCAATCACACATCGAAGAAATTGATCTTGACAATGCAGGATTTTCCGAGTCCTTCTGGTATTATAAATCCCATTTACTGTATAGCATATTGGTTCAAGATTTGTTGTCGGCCTATAAATTTGCTAATAAATGGGTTGAACTATTTTTTATGTCGCCCAACATGATTGAATTACATCCAGTCTTTTTTATCCGGGGTCACCAACACCTATTTGAAATTTTGTATTTGTTGAAGTATAAGTCCAAATTTAAGATGGCATTGGAGAGATTTGAAGCAACTTTAGCTCAGCCGAGCTTTCCTAAGAATCACAATATCTCACCCTATATATTTATGGGTAGGTATAACAACAAAATTAATTTTCACTTTTTGGAAGGGAGTTTTGACGAGGCCATTCCTTTGATTCCAGAAGTGTTAAACGGAGTTGTACAACATACTGACCAACTCGATCAGCACCATATTATGGTGTTGTTTTATAAAATCGCCTGTATTTATTTTGGCGCAGGAAATCTTCAAAAATGCATTGAGTATTTGCAATTAATCATTTCTGACAAATCACTGCGAGTTCATCAAGACTTGATGTGTTTTTCAAGAGTTTTAAATGTTGTTGCTCATTATGACGCAGGACTTGACTATGAGCTTGAGACGCAAGTCAAGCAAACCTATAAGTTTTTACTTAAAATGGATGAGCTACAAGCGGTTCAGAAAGAAATGATACGATTTATGAGAAGTCTAACCGGTATTTATCCAAATGAACTCAAGCAAGCTTTTCGCCAACTTCACACCTCATTAAAACGTTTTGAAAATGACCCATATGAAAAACGATCTTTTCTGTATCTCGATATTTTATCTTGGCTAGAAAGTAAGATTGAAAATCGATCGATAGGGGAGGTCATACGCCAAAAGGCATCTTTGCTAATCCGTTAACGCATTCCATAGCACATCATCGGGATAGGTAGCGATAAATTCCATTTCCTCTTTTTTTGTTGGATGAACAAATAGGAGAGATCGGGCATGAAGATGAATACTTCCATTTGGATTTGGTCGCTTTGCCCCATATTTTAAGTCTCCCTTTATATGGAGTCCCACTGCTGCCAATTGTGCGCGAATTTGATGATGGCGTCCTGTTTCCAGCTCAATCTCTAAAACATGGTATGTTTTTAATGACTCCACAATGCGATATCGTAGGATTGCATGTTTTGTATTAGGGGTGGTTTCGGGGTAATGAAAAGATTTGTTCTTAGAGCTGTTTTTTTTTAAATAATGCTCAAGTCTTGCACTTGATTTTGGGGTTCCGGAAACAACGGCTCGATATACCTTTTCGGGTATTCTATCCTTAAATTGCTGATTGAGTCGTGTAAGTGCCTTTGATGTTCGCGCAAGCACAATGACTCCAGTCGTTGGGCGATCGAGTCGATGGACCAAACCCAAAAACACATCACCTGGCTTTTGGTACTTGTTCTTGATGTATCGCTTAGCAATATCGACCAATGATTCATCGCCTGTTTGATCCCCCTGCACAAGCAGTCCAGCTGTCTTGTTGACAACCAAGATGTGATTGTCCTCGTATATTACAGATAAGTCAGACAATTAATATTGTTCGTTTTGATTCGGAAAGTCAACGGATTTGACATCAGAAACATAGTTTTCGATGGCTTTTTTCATGTCCTCATAAAGATTCATATACCTCCTTAAAAAACGAGGATTAAACGCATTGGTCAAACCAATGAGGTCATGAACGACGAGCACCTGCCCATCAACATCTGAACCAGCTCCAATTCCAATGATGGGAATACGCACAGATTCAGCAACTTGTTTAGCTAGTGCCGAAGGGATTTTTTCTAAAACAATTGCAAAGCAGCCAAGCTCTTCCAACTTTTTTGCATCCGAAATAAGTTTTTGAGCTTCTTCTTTTTCCTTAGCCCTGACGGAGTAAGTCCCAAATTTATAGATAGATTGCGGGGTCAGACCCAAATGACCCATTACTGGGATTCCAGCATTGAGAATGTTGGTAATCGATTGTTCAATTTCTTCGCCACCTTCAAGCTTGACAGCGTGGGCTCCTGACTCTTTCATGATTCGAATCGATGAGCGAAGTGCCTCCTGTGCGTCGGATTGATAGCTGCCAAATGGTAAGTCAACAACGACAAGAGCGCGCTTACTTGCCTTCACCACTCCTGACGCATGATAGATCATTTGATCTAACGTAATAGGTACGGTTGTTTCATGGCCCGACATGACATTGGAGGCAGAATCTCCAACAAGAATGACATCAACTTTTGCAGCATCGACGACACTAGCCATTGAATAATCATATGCGGTTAGCATAGAAATCTTCTCATTTGACGCTTTCATCTCAATGAGACTGTTCGTCGTAACTCGTTTATATTCTTTGTTGCTCTTTGACATGGCACAAGTTTGTCCAAAAATACATTATAAAGCTGAAACCCATACGATGACTGACACCCTGTCAGTATACCTTTCATGGCATAGTCATTGAATATGTTTGAAAAAAATTAAAATCATGAGTAAAATAATTGGTATTGATTTAGGAACAACAAATTCTTGTGTTTCCGTCATGGAAGGGAACGAGCCTGTTGTTATTCCCAACGCAGAAGGCAAGCGAACAACTCCTTCTGTCATTGCATTTGTTGAAGGAGGCGAAATCAAGGTCGGAGATCCAGCAAAACGCCAAGCTGTGACAAACCCAACCAAAACGATTTCTTCCGTAAAGCGATTTATGGGGAATAAATTTTCCGAATCATCCAAAGAAATTAAACGTGTTCCTTACGCTGTTGTAAAGGGCGATAATAACACGCCACGTGTTGACATCGATGGTCGTTTGTATACCCCGCAAGAGCTTTCTGCGATGATCTTGCAAAAAATGAAAAAAACTGCAGAGGACTATCTCGGTCAGTCAGTGACAGATGCTGTGATCACTGTTCCTGCCTATTTTAACGATGCGCAACGTCAAGCTACGAAAGAAGCAGGAGAAATTTCTGGCTTAAAAGTTCACAGAATCATCAATGAACCAACAGCGGCAGCATTAGCTTATGGTCTTGACAAAAGCGGAGGTGATAGAAAAATTGCTGTCTATGATCTTGGAGGTGGAACCTTCGATATTTCAGTACTTGAGCTCGGAGATGGTGTTTTTGAGGTGTTATCAACCAATGGAGACACTCACCTTGGTGGAGATGACTTTGATGAGGTGATTATCGATTGGCTTGCTGGGGAGTTTAAATCAGCCGAGGATGTTGATCTACGAGAAGATCCAATGGCTCTTCAACGATTGAAGGAAGCTGCTGAGAAAGCGAAAATTGAATTGTCATCGACAACGCAAACCGAAATCAATTTGCCATATGTAACGGCAACTGCATCTGGACCAAAACACCTTGTCCAATCATTGACAAGAGCCAAATTTGAGCAGTTGTCGGCTGAATTGGTTAAACGCTCTATGACGCCTGTTAAGAACGCACTTTCAGATGCAGGGCTATCAACTGATGAGATCGATGAAGTTATTTTGGTGGGTGGTTCCACTCGAATTCCCGTAATTCAAGAAGAAGTTGAAAAAGTCTTCGGCAAAAAACCATCTAAAGGCGTAAATCCCGACGAAGTTGTTGCCGTTGGTGCTGCGATTCAGGGAGGTGTACTTACTGGAGATGTCAAAGATGTATTGCTGCTCGACGTAACTCCCCTTTCACTGGGAATTGAAACCATGGGTGGAGTACTGACTAAGTTGATCGAAGCAAACACAACGATTCCAACCAAAAAATCACAAGTGTTTTCAACTGCAGCTGACAATCAGCCCTCTGTAGAAATTCATGTTTTACAAGGGGAACGTCCGATGGCTGCTGATAACAAAACCATTGGGAGATTCCACCTAGATGGAATACCACCAGCTCCGAGAGGGAAACCTCAAATCGAGGTAACCTTTGACATTGACGCCAATGGCTTGATTCAGGTCACCGCACTTGATAAGGCTACAAATAAGTCTCAAGACATTCGCATTGAAGCTTCTTCTGGATTAACAGAGGAAGAAATCGAAAAGATGAAGAAGGAGGCCGAAGCAAATGCAGAAGCCGACAAAAAGGCGAAAGAGCAAGTGGATACGCTAAACAACGCTGATGCGATGATTTTTCAAACTGAAAAGCAGTTGACTGAATTTGGAGATAAATTGTCAGATGACAAGAAGAAACCTATTCAGGACGCTTTAGAAGTTTTGAAAAAAGCATATGAAGCCAAAGATCTAGAAGCGATTACACCTGCGCTAGACAGCATCAATGAAGCATGGAAAAATGCTTCTGAAGAGATGTACAAAGCACAAGCCGATCAGGGCGCTAACGCAGAGCCACAAGCAGATGCAGGTTCACAATCTGGAGAGACCAACGATGAAGACGTAGAGGATGTTGACTTCGAAGAAGTCAAATAACCTCTTTAAAATCTTAATTTCTTAATTCAAAAACGCACTGTTATTCGCAGTGCGTTTTTGTATTTTAGCAATCACGATGGACAAATCAACTCTTCTCAAAAAAATCAATGACAGAAACCATGGGACACTCATGCAAACCCTTGGGATTGAATTCACAGAAATTGGAGAAAACTATTTGGTTGCTCGTATGCCTGTGAGCCCAGCAGTACACCAGCCAGATGGCGTGCTTCACGGAGGAGCAACTGCAGCCCTTGCCGAGACTGTAGGAAGTTCAGCGGCTGCTATATTTTGCCTTCCAAAAGACCATATGTTGCGTGGAATCGATGTGTCTGCTAAGCATGTTAGAGGTGTCCGATCAGGATTTGTACACGCCAAGGCAATGGCTACACATCATGGGAAAACCATGCAAGTGTGGTCGATTGAAATTACAGACGACCAAAATCGTTTGGTATCCACTTGCTCCTTGACCACGCTTACCCTTCCGATTAAAAAATAACGGTTTTGACCTCGAAATCATTTTTTGAAGATATTGAACACCATTTTCACAACAAATTGCCATTTGTTGTCTTTCGACACCCAAACCAAAGCAAGCTGACAGCTTTTCTCGATATCGGGACTTCTGAAAAATCAAATGAAAAGTTTATTGTAAGCCCTTTTGACTCTTCGACGTATTTTTCGATTAATTCCCACAAGATTCTTGATCTTGACTATAATTCAGAAATTGCAGCGCCTAAATCGAAAGAAATAGAATGGTTTGATTTAGAAAATAAGCACATAGAACACACCAACCTGATTCGCAAGGCCCTTTCCAGTATTCAAGAATCACCTCTCAAAAAAGTTGTGCTGGCGACTTCCCTTCAACACAATGGTGTAGTAAATTCGCCATTGTCTTATTTTAAAAGGATCCTAGCGCAGTACACAAACACCTTCAACTACCTATTATTTCACCCCGATTGTGGGGTATGGATGGGAGCAACTCCTGAACGACTTATCACAATGAGCGGTCATCGTTTGCAAACGATGGCTTTGGCGGGTACGCGACCTTATGCCTCAAGTGAATGGGGAAATAAGGAGAAGGAAGAGCAGGAGTTTGTTGTTCGAGAAATTGTAAATACGTTAGAGCAATACATTCCAAGTGATCACATAGAATATTCTGATACTGAAACCATCCGTACTGGTCATTTGGAGCACTTACGGACAACGATAACAGCAGAATTGTCAATTTCGCCGATTGATGCAGCTAAAGCACTTCACCCAACCCCGGCCGTTGGGGGAGTGCCAAAACAGATGGCACTTGACTACATAGGTCGTCATGAGCAATTGGATCGGTTGTTATATTCGGGTTTTTTGGGGGTTATCTCACCTGATCAAACAAATCTTTATGTCAATCTCCGTTGTATGTCTATTCAAGACCATATAGCGACAGTTTATGTCGGGGGTGGAATCACCGAAAAAAGCGATGCACAAGACGAATGGCAAGAGGTGCTGCAAAAGGCAAACACGATGGGGCGTATATTGGCTAGCGAACAATAGGAGCATTTTGTACCTTTGCAATTGCTATGAACCTATCAACTATACCCGTTGTTCGCTCGGTAATTCAACAACTTCTCAATTATGGAGTTCAACACATCGTTATTGCACCTGGTTCAAGAAATGCCCCGATTACAGTTGGATTAACAACTCACAAATCGTTTACGACTTACAGTGTTGTTGATGAGCGCTCTGCCGGGTTTTTTGCAATCGGACTTTCTCAACAACTTCATCAGCCAGTTGCTGTGCTGTGTACTTCAGGATCTGCACTTTTAAACATCTATCCTGCTGTTTCAGAAGCATATTACAGTCTGTACCCACTTGTGGTTATAAGTGCTGATCGTCCAACTTATCAAATCGATATTGGAAATGGTCAAACCATTAGGCAATCTGGTGTGTTTTCAAAACACCTCATTTCAGAAACTTCGCTTTTACAAGACATCACACATAATCAATCTGCAATTAGTGAGAGCAATACGCAGCAATTGATTGATGTGGAATCTACTCCGAAAGAGTTGGAGAGTCAACAAAAAATAATTGAAAAGACCAATAAGAAATACCTTAAAAAGGTGCTATCTGAAATGCTTTCTCAACAAGGTCCAATACACGTTAATATTCCTTTGGAAGAACCCCTTTACGATTTTCATGATCAAAACGACTTCGAAGTCGAGCAAGTGAAACAGCCAAAAAACCCTCAACCAAAAAATCTCAAATCTGTTCAATCAAAGTGGAATGAATCCAAACGTATCCTTGTTGTGGTGGGAACGCTTTCACCAGATTCTTTTGATGCAAAGAGCATTTCGGTTTTAGCGAATGACCCAAGGGTTGTCGTCCTACATGAAATCACCTCCAATCTTCATCACCACAACTTTATTGCCCATATCGATCGGGTGATTTTACCGATAGAGAAACAAAAAAATAGTCAAGAGATTTTTCAATCACTCGCCCCAGACCTTCTCATCACAATGGGGGGTATGGTGGTTTCGAAAAAGATAAAATCGTTGTTGCGATCATACAAAGGAGTCTCACACCATCATGTCGGAACTGATCGACCGCTTGACACCTATTATTTGGGCGTTCAACACCTTCAGGTTGATCCAAATTCTTTTTTTAGTGACCTGACATCTTCATCTGACTCCAAAGCGAATTATCAAGATCAGTGGCTTCAGTTGTCTCGACAACGAGAGATCACACACAATATTTTTCTTGCAAACGCGCCATTTAGTGATCTATTGGTTTTTGATAAAATCATGCGTACGATTCCAAAAAATTATTTGCTTCAGTGGGCAAACAGTTCCCCGATTCGATATGCACAGTTATTTCCTGTACCAACAGATTCTCGATCCTTTTGTAATCGAGGGACAAGTGGAATTGAAGGAAGTATTACGACAGCGGTCGGCGCAGCTGTAGGTAGTGACAGGCCAACTTTGACAATCACAGGCGATTTGAGTTTCTTTTACGATGCAAATGCCCTTTGGAACGAATATATTCCAACTAATTTTAGGTTGATCGTCGTCAATAATGGCGGAGGAGGTATTTTTAGGATATTACCAAATGCCAAAGAAACGCCTGGCTTTGAAACTTATTTTGAAACCAAGCATAAGCGAACTGCAAAACACATGGCAAAACAGTATGGCTTGTACTATCAAAGTGTGCGAACTAGCATTGGTCTGCGGTTGGCTTTGAGGCGATTTTTTTCAAAATCTAATCGTGGAAAAATATTGGAAATTAGAACGTCTTCAACTACCAATGACCTAGTTTTACAATCCTATTTTAAGTTTTTAAGTGAACATTCAGATTAAGTCTTAATTTTGTAAAAAATTGAATATGAAACCAGTTTGGAAGCCCATAGAAACCTACTCCGATATATTGTTTGAAATCTACAACGGAGTTGCTAAAATTACGATCAACCGTCCCGAGGTTTACAATGCATTTCGTCCTGAGACCAATATGCAAATGCTTGAAGCCATCGAAATTTGTAGAGAGCGTGATGATATCGACATCGTTCTTTTTACAGGCACTGGTGATAAAGCTTTTTGCAGTGGTGGGGATCAAAATGTTAAGGGAATCGGCGGATATATTGGAGATGATGGTGTACCTCGTTTGAATGTACTTGATTTACACAAAAGAATTCGGGAGTTGCCCAAGCCGGTAATCGCCATGGTCAATGGGTATGCCATTGGTGGTGGTCATGTTCTCCATGTCGTTTGTGATCTGACTGTTGCGAGTGAAAATGCCATTTTTGGACAGACTGGTCCAAAAGTAGGTAGCTTTGACGGGGGGTTTGGATCGTCCTATTTGGCACGCCATATCGGGCAAAAGAAAGCACGTGAAATTTGGTTTTTATGTAAGCAGTATAGTGCGCAAGAGGCCTTAGATATGGGTCTGGTGAACCGCGTTGTTCCCTTAGAAGAATTGGAATCTGCTACATTGGAATGGTGTGAGCTCATGCAACAACTAAGCCCTTTGGCACTTCGCATGATCAAACGCAGTTTAAATGCGGAATTAGACGGGCAACACGGTTTAATGCAACTCGCTGGTGACGCAACGCTATTGTACTATTTAACGGAAGAAGCACAAGAAGGTAAAAATGCTTTTTTGGAAAAGCGACGGCCTGATTTCAACAAATACCCTAAATTCCCTTAGTGAACAATCAAATTTTTGAATAGGGTGACTTTTACGACTTGGATCAGAGCAGCTCGATTGAGAACCATTCCGCTTTCCATCTCTGGAATATTAGTTGGGTCAGCGGCAGCTTTAATAAAAAATGAGTTCAATGTTAGTGTATTTACACTCGCTATTATCACTACGGTTTGTTATCAATTGCTTTCCAATTTTGCCAATGATTATGGGGATGGTATCAAAGGAACAGACAATGATGAAAGACTTGGCCCAAAAAGAATCCTTCAATCTGAACTCATTTCTAGAACGCAACTCCGCCAAGCAATTTTTGTCATTTCAGGTGTTGCTGTACTCTTGACGATTTTACTGGTTTACAGTGCTTTTGGATTGAGTAAAACTGCTTTGACTTTTCTCGGATTGGGCTTTCTTGCCATCGTTGCTGCTATACGATACACAGTTGGTTCTAATGCATATGGTTATAAGGGTTTTGGAGATTTATTTGTCTTTCTGTTTTTTGGGTGTATCAGTGTTTTGGGCAGCCATTATTTATATATATTAGAATTAGATCTCTCGTTGATTTTTCCAGCGATCTCGATCGGGTTATTATCTGTGGGAGTGTTAAACATTAACAATATGCGCGACCGAGTAAACGACAAGCAATTTGGGAAAACCACTATTGCTGTTCGTTTGGGTGCTGAAAAGGCGGCCTTATATCAACTGGCACTGGTTGGTATTCCCGTTATTTTAACAGTTTTTTACGGCTTGATCTACCATGCCATTTCCTTTGTTATGATGTCGGTGATTATGATGATTCCGATTTCGCTCCATCTCAAGGTTGTTTTTCAAAAACAAAATGAGAAAAACTTTGACCCAGAACTCAAAAAAATGTCTTTGCTGACATTCTTTTATTCCATTTCGTTTAGTTTGTTGTTAATTATCTTTTGAGTATGGAATTCTCATACATTAGACATCAACTTCAATTCAAAACTCCTGGCGGAACTTCAAGAGGGGTTTTGCGTCATAAAGACAGTTGGTTGATTCAAATCTCCGAAGACGATCAATATGGAATTGGCGAGTGTAGCATCATTGAAGGGCTTAGCCCAGAGTCTCCACAAATTGTCCAAAACATTTTGGAGGAAATTCCACAATACCTAAACGAGGGAAAGGAGTTTCTTCTCCAACGTTATTCAAAAGCACCTGCTGTAAAGTTCGCCATTGAAATGGCTTTTTCAGGATTAGACTCACATCACCCTTTATTGCATTTCGATACGCAGTTTATTCATCAACAACAAATGGTTCCAATTAATGGATTGATCTGGATGGGCGATGTTGAGGCCATGATGACTCAACTCGAGCAAAAAATTAATCTAGGATTTTCATGTATTAAAATCAAAGTTGGTGCAATTGATTTCGAATCGGAATGTAATTTCTTAGCCCATATTAGAAAACGATTTCACAGTTATGATCTTACGCTTCGCTTGGACGCAAATGGTGCTTTTCAACCTGAAGATGCCATGCAAAAATTGAGCAAACTTTCAGAGTATAATATTCACTCTATCGAGCAGCCCATTACTCCTGGTCAGTGGAAAGAAATGGCCACTTTATGCAAAACTTCGCCCATTCCAATCGCACTGGATGAGGAATTGATTGGTATCTTCTCTAAACAAGACAAAGTAAATTTAATCCAAGAAATAAAACCACAATACATCATTCTTAAGCCGAGCTTGGTAGGTGGGTGGCAAGGTGCTGATCAGTGGGTGTCAATAGCCGAAAAGCATGCTGTTGACTGGTGGGCAACAAGTGCGCTTGAAAGCAATATTGGGCTCAATGCAATTGCGCAATGGGTGAGCACAAAACAAATTAATCGATCACAAGGGCTTGGAACGGGTGGATTATTTACAAACAATATCGATACACCTTTGTATCTTAGAGGTCAAAATATGGGGTTTGATCCCAATAAACTTTCGGACTTTACGTTGAAAACATGTTTATAGAAAATGCATATAAAGGAAAATCAGATGCGTGGCGGTATATCGTTGGTATTTTTCTAATCATATTGATTTATTTTATGGCTTCAATGCCATTTGGGATTGCCTTAATGGCAGAAGCAGGTGCTGGAAAGTTAGCTGCAATGTCAGAAGCTGAAATGCTTTCTGTTCTCGAACCGAATACGACTCTTTTTTATATGCTTTTGCCATTTGCATTTGCTTTTTTTGGGATTCTCATGATTTCTCGTTTATTGCACGATCAACCACTCAAATTCCTTGTGACGAGTCGCTCCTCGTTTGACTGGAGTCGTGTCGCTTTTTCGTTTTTAGTAGTGACTGTTTTAGCGGTATCATCATTAGCCATAGATTTAGCGCTTTCTCCTGAAAATTATGAGTGGAATTATGACCCTGAACGCTTTGTTGGACTTGTACTAATTGCTGTATTGATGATTCCTTTACAGACCACTGCTGAAGAATTGTTGATGAGGGGTTATTTGTTTCAGGGGCTTGGTGCAGCTTTCAAAAATCGATTGGCTCCATTGTTGATCACCTCCATTTCTTTTGGACTTCTTCATTCCATGAATCCAGAAGTAGCCAAATTGGGATATGGGTTGATTTCAATATATATCATTACAGGACTATTTTTAGGAATAATAACCTTGATGGATGAAGGACTTGAGCTCTCTATCGGTTTCCACGCTGCCAATAATTTAGTCATTGCTTTGCTGGTGACGTCTGATTGGACTGCTTTTCAAACAAACTCACTTTATAAAGATGTTTCAGACCCTGTATTAGCAGAATATATTATTCTTCCTGTGATTATATATTCATTGGTTGGATTTATCCTGACCAAAAAATACAAGTGGAGTTCATGGAAATCAAAATTGACGGGTTCTGTTTCAAATCCTTCCTAATGCATTTTGATTTTCGTCTCAATGAAGTATCCTATGATCGTGACCATCTGTTGTCGTATGCACATGAGCTCAGTAACGAAAAGCAGGAATACCAAAGCGAATTGGGTCGATTTATTTTGGATTGGTATTCCGAAAAACCTGATCTCGTACTCCAAACGAGCGGTTCTACCAGCAAACCCACTCAAATTCTCGCTCCGAAAACCATGTTATCTGCTTCTGCGATGACAACAGTCAAGGCATTCAATCTGCAACCAAAGCAGCAGGCCCTTATGTGTTTGCCTGTTCGGCATATCGCAGGAAAGATGATGCTCATTCGGGCTTTATTGGCCGGATTATGGATCGATATTATCGAACCAACCGCAACGTTTCGGGTTTCCAAAACCTACGACTTCACGGCA
>Ga0209503_10001298_pt1 | contig 13037 bp, 10 predicted proteins | sample SouAtlMetagenome_2_FD_187448 | JGI IMG/M metagenome (GOLD analysis project Ga0209503, IMG submission 187448) | Marine eukaryotic phytoplankton communities from Atlantic Ocean - South Atlantic ANT15 Metagenome (SPAdes) (version 2) | ecosystem: Environmental > Aquatic > Marine > Oceanic | place... | reverse complement strand
TTCCTCGATACCGTTATATATCCACCGTTGAGTCAAACCAACATCAAGCACTCCATATATGTCTTGTTCGAAACCAAAATGACACCACCAAAAAATGTTAGTTTGGACCAAACGTGTGCCAAAAAATGTTGGAGCCCCGTTGGAGCCCCTGCTTTTCAACATTTTCTGACCCACACATTTTTCAACGTAACCCTTGACGATGTCTCTTCGCGAATTACTTCTACAGTGCGGTCCTCCAATTGCAAAAGCATATGACGACGAGGTGGTAACTGCTTCATGGGACGAGTTACAACGTCGATGTCTTCCAACCCGAACGCCAATTTCGCTGCTTCGTCAACCCTTGCGAGCAGGAACGAACTGAGGCGGACTTTCTACAAGGCCTTGTCTCTAGGGGCGCGCGCCACTACCCAACCAAAAAACACGCGGAAAACATCAAGTACGACCCCTCCAAAGCTCTCCCTATCTCCATTGCCTTAGTGAAATTCCTAGAATTCATTGGCACCGGCCCTGTCGTCCTGACCGCACACAACGGGAGAAGCTTCGACGACAAGATCGTCACCGGCGCCCTCCAACGCTTGCAGCTTGAATGGCCAAAGGAGCTCCAATTTCTTGATTCCTACCACGATGTCTCCAAAAAGGCATGGCCCTCCAGACGAAGCTACAAATTGCAGAATCTGCACAAGAACTGCTGTCCCGAGCATTCCGACCTACGCTGGCACACTGCTCTGGACGACTCTATCGCACTCTCGCACCTCCTAGGGGCAGCAGCAAGGGAGACGGTTGCCACGCGGATCGAGAGGGCAGCCGAGTATGTCGAGAAAGAGCACGGCATCGATAGACTCAACAGGGAATTCTCCGCACAGTTCCCGCCAAGGCTTCTCCTCGGCCACCGCAGCAAGGCCGCTGCGAGGAGAAAGCTACGGGCAGGAGGAAGCCAGAAACTTACAAAGCTGTGCTTGCAGATATGCCTCAGGGCGCCACTCTGGATTATTCGATAGCCTTGACCGCACTTCATCGCACTACCGCAAGGCCAATTGCAGGATCACAGCAACGACAAACAGCGCGGGGAAAACAAGAAAGGACATCCAGCCAAAGAAGAGCATGTAAAGGCCTGCCGCAAGAGCCCCAATCATCACCCAAAGGGGGGCCCTCGGAGCGTAGAAAAGGAAGACCAAGAGCCCGAAGGCAAAGGGAAGCACAATGTGCACCACCAGAGGCAGCCACACCATGGAGCCCAGATCGGGCTTTATGGTCAGGCAAAAGACTAGCTGGAACACGAAACTAACAGCACTCGCAATAAAGGCCGAGGCCCCCACCCACACCACATGCATCGCGATGGTCAGTGTGGTACTCCTTGGGCTGTTCGTAAGAAGCGAGTAGGCCGTGACCGAAGCCCTGTTCTGCAACGATATCAGCTTGAAGGCGTACGAGAGGCAAAGCGTTATGGCAAACACGCCAATCACCGCCTCTGGACTTCGGCCAGACCACACAAAGGTCTGATAGATTACAAAAGGCATCAGCAGCAACTCGGTGATGGAAAAGGACTCGACCATTCCGACGCCAAGGCTAAAGGAGGCTTGCTTCTCTGCTGGGTTCACCAAGGCGAGCTTGTAGGTGGCGGTAGCAGGGAAGGTGTCTTTGCAGCCGCTAAGGGGCCAGTACAGACCAACGCCGAAGGGCTCGAAGTGGGGTGACTCCTTGCCATCACCATGAAGCACAAAGGCCTCGGAAGAGCCAATGGCCTCCTTGACTTCGGTTGGAAGCTCGGTGAGGTTTCTGGTAAAATAGTGCCCACCAATGGCATGCGTCCAACCGTACCAATTCTTCTGGCCACAGGTCACATTGTCGAGGCCCTCGCCCCAGATGGCCATGTCGTAGACAGCCTCTATCTCGTTCCGCTGTAAAGAAAGTGTCATCTCTTCGCCCTTGATCCCTTCTATCTCCAACCAGACAATATCGTCCGCACCAAGCTCGCCGTAGACACCGTACGATTTTTCCGTCACAGCCTCAAGCTTAAAGGCATCCGATTTCGAGGTGGCCGGAGGAAAGACAGGAACATGAGCAAGAGCCAGAGAAAGATGTAGACAGACGACAAGAGTTCGAAGAACATGCATACTGTACTAGAGTTATAAAGACATACAAAAGCTTTATATACAACAACTGCCTTACTAAAACTTTATACATTTTTTGTGCTGACCACCATTGCCATTCAGCGTGAGAAGCGTCTTTGCTGCCTCTTCGTGTCCATTTTCCCATTCTTTTTCGCTTTCCCGTCTAAATTTTCGCCTTTTTCTTCTTTTTTCGGCGTGTTTGCCGTTTTTACGTTGACGCAATGCCATTTCCTCCTCTGTCTCTTGCATTGGCTTACCAGCTTCAATATTGTCCACAGCACTCTCGCTCATAGTAGTTCATGCATGTTATTAAATTGACCGTACTTATATACATTTAAGATTTTTTTTCTCAAGTGTCTTCAATGAGTGCCCCAAGCCCTGATGCCTTCTTCCTAGAAGGAGCGCCGCTCCTTGTGAAGATTACCGACAAAGGCCGGCGCACAGCTGTCTTCAAAACCAACGCCAGAGCCCTTACGGAGAACAGCTTCCGCCTCAGCACAAGGGGAGACTACGAGGGGGCTTCCTTGGCTTCCTACCAAATCCATGCCTCCACGGACGAGCTAGGAGAGGCTTACATGAGTCTAGGCAAGAAACTCTCCAGTGTGATTGACAAACTCATGGAGAAGGACGTTGAGAAACTTATGCAAATTGAAAAGTAAAATGCAAGTGTCTTTGTATAAGAAAGACGCTTTGTCAAGCGAAGATTTTTTTCTTCGGGAGAAGAAGCTCCTTTTACATTTGGTGGATAAGCGCAGGGAATCGGTGAAGTTTAAAGTATACGCACGGCAAGACGACTATGGGAACTACCTTATCAAATGCAGAGGTGTCTACAAAGGCGGTCACGTCGCTACCTACAAACTACCGCGCTCGATCGGCCCTCTTGGTGAATTGTACAGTGTTGTCGCTAACCGGCTGCTTAGGACGATAGCAGGCGTCTACGAGCGCGATAAAGAAGTAATCGCTAGTCTCCCGCGCTTCAACAGGCACAGAATTCTCACGAGCGAGCGATACTATTAAGCAAGTGGGTTTATAAAAAATGCCAAAAATAACGAAGCACAAATTCGATGCCAGTGGCACAGAACTTAAGCGCTGCTCGAAGTGCAAAGTATTTATACCGATTGGGGGGTTTTCTAAACAGAAAGCGAAATGGGATGGACTTCAATCTGCGTGTAAAGAGTGCTGTGCATTAGAAATTCGTAGATATCAAGAAAAAAACAAAGTAAAACTTGCAGCTAAAGCACGCGAGTACAGAAAAAAGAACAAAGCAAAGGTCAAAGCCATCCAACGCAAATACAGAGAAAATAACAAGAAAGAAATTAATGCCAGAGAACGCAAATGGAGAGAAAAGAACAAAGAAATAATTGCAGCTAAACAACGCAAATACCGCGAAGATAACAAAGAAATAATGACATTTAAAAAAAGAATATACCTTCAAAGAAAAGATGTTAAAGAACGAGCTAATAAACGATCACGTGAACGCAGGAAAGAAGATCCACTATACCGTCTTACTCTCAATATGAGATGCGCGTTACACAAGTCTTTGAAAAGTGCGCAGTTGAAAAAAAACAACAGAACGTTCAAATACATCTCTTGTTCCCCAAGCTTTCTGCTTGACCGTCTAGAAAGACAACGCAAGGAACGCGGTTTAGATGAAGACTACCACATAGATCATATGTTACCAATTGATTCATTTGACCTTAAAGATGCAGAAGAGCTCCGCCGTTGTTGGCACTGGAGTAACCTCCAATCATTAGACCCAGAAGATAATTTAAGGAAAAGTAACAACATTATCTACGACATGCGCTGGCACGAGAAACGAGACGAATATTGGATACGAAACAAAGACAACAAGGGCCCGTACAGACCTACTGCTCTGTTTCAATCGTTGCTGCTCGTTTAATTATTTCTATATATATAAATCAAAGCGTATCTAAAGTACCAATAATATAACTACAATGTCCGCAGGGAAAGACGATGAAAACCTAACTCTGGTGGACAGCATAGATGAAGAGCAACCATTTGTTGAAAAAGAAGGAAATTTACAGCGTCGAATGAAGAAAACACCTTCGGCACGTGAGAGGCTCCGCGCGTGTTTTGACTGCTCTACCTTTCTATGGGTACTCGGCGACTACATCTTTTGTTGGCCAAGGTATGTATGTGACCTTTTTGGCCTAATCGGGTGCTGTCCGAAACGAGATCCGTTCCCGCGCAAAACATGCCCTTGCCCGCCGTCCACTCGGTCGATGAACTTGATTGCAGCCATCTGGCACTTACTTTTAGCTATCTTTGCTACAATTGCCTTGCTGATCCAAAGCAGTACACCGAGGGGTGAGCAAAGGCTGTTCAAGCTAACACTTGAGTGGAGCATGCCGGTGCGTGACTTTTCGACGCAAGAGTATCAGCTGCCGCAGGTACAAGATTGGCTAAACAATCGCTGCCTTCTTGACGATGGCTCTTACACGTGCCCAGCTGACAACCCAGACCAGTCCATCTTCACGTTCTTCGACTGTGTGTTGGACCAGAACACAACCACCAGCGATACCGTCAATGACGCCTTTAATCTGGCCTCTCCAACGAAGCGAGAGAGCTACGAGTTTCCCTTTGCCTTCTACATCTTGTACCTCGTGATCGCCTTCTCGCTGATCACTTCGATCTTTCACTTCTCGCTAGCGACGTGCTGTTTCCGGTTTTACGAGTCAGAGTTAAGCCAGAAAAGGCAGCCGTTGCGTTGGTTGGAGTACAGCATCACAGCTAGTATAATGATGATCATCGTTCTGCAATTGAGCAACGTGACGGACCCCTTTATCTTGGGCTCCTCCTTCTTGCTGGTAGCTTCGTACAACACTTTTGGCGCGGCCATGGAATACCCTCCAGTCAAAAACGTTTGTGTCAGAGTGTGGTTTTACATGATCAGTACACTGGGCTTTGCGACGACCTTCTTAACGAGCTTTCTGTACTACTACGCAGCCATCTCACCATGGCTGGATGTTGGGGGCTGTTCAGCGTGGGGAGACATCTTTGGCTTTATCGGCATTGCAGTATGGTCGCTCTTTGGATCCTATTTGACCTTCCCCATCCTCGACACGATAAAGCACGTATTCCTCTGCTGCACCGAAAGGGGCATGCTTGGTTACGCAGAAGACGAAGCAATGGTGACCTTGGACGAGCCGGACGACGAGCTAACCTGCTGCTGGCGCTGCTTTGTGGACAAGAACGAGAAGCTCCGCGGGATAGCCCTGCACGAGCAACGCCGTGTGGATGCGTACCGGTGCGCGGAGGTAGGCTATATTATTCTATCGTTCGTCTCAAAGACCATCCTCGTCGTCATCGTCGGTGCCTCCGCCCTAAACAGGGGCGGATAATAATACATTTATGCCTATATAAGTCTTATTTACGCTTCAGCAAGTCTTTTTTTATACACACGCATCATGGCTTTTTCATCCCAGAAAGAAGCCACAGAAGTCTTTGAGGGATACTTTCGTAAAGCACATAGAGAGGCAAATGGATTTATCTACTACTTGCCAGAAGCAGCCCCCTACAAACCAGAAGTAGATAGATTCAGTAGCGGTGAAGAAGAGGGATATGCGAGCGCTTATTCGGACGGCAGTGTTCAAGAAGAAGACAGACCAATGCCGAAGAGAGGAGACGAAACGCCAGACGTCGAACTCCCAGACCTTGATGATTTCATGTTCGAAAAGGAGAGGAAGAAGAAAAAGAAGAAGAAGAAAAGCAAGAAGAAAAGCAAGAAAGAGAAAAAGAAGAAAAGAAAGTATGATGAGCGTGTTTCATATGTATACTTACCGCAATATCGCAATTTGTACCAGTGGCGAACACTCACACGAATGCCACAGCTGGTAGGCATTGGTATTCCGTACCGTTCGCCGGTAAGACCTACATTCCCAAAACCAAATATTGAGGATACAAGGTCTCGCGCACTGCAAGATAGAATCAAGAGATGCATAGAAGGAGTAAAGAGCAGAATTAAATACAAATTCTTAGACGAAAATGAAATGGTTGGTGATTTCTGGGTTGGAGATGGTTTCTTCACAGGCTTCGCCGATCGTGTTTATTGTTGGAAAAAGCAAGGCGATGAAACAAAGGAGCGCAACTACAGCAGCGTCATACTGACAGAAGATTCTGTTGGTGTACGAGGACCATTCGCTGACAAAGAGGGGGTCAGGCTTTGTGCCATGCACGGAGATTTGCTCAACTTTTTACGATACTCAACGACTCCAAACAAATTTGGATACATAAACAATGCACTCTCTTTCATCGAAAAAGAATTTGGTCTACCAGATCCCACAGCTTTTGCTATGGCGGAAAGTCTGAAGAGGTTTGAACGCACTCAGAAGCAAGGAGGCGGTTACAGGGGAAGAGGCGGTTACAGGGGAAGAGGCGGCTACAGAGGAAGAGACAGAAGTGGCTATGGAAGAGACAGAGGCGGTTACAGACGGAGAGACGACAGACGGAGAGACGACAGACGGAGAGGAGGAGACAGATCGCGCTCGCCGCCTTTGCGCCGTCTCGAAGCCGCCGAGTTTCAGGCGCTTTTAAAATTTTAAAGGCAAGACTATTTTATGCATTTTTTCTATATACACTCGTGCTCTCAAAGCAGCACAGATTAAAATGCTCCGAGCTCTCTCCTTTCTCCTTCTCTCCGTTCAAGCCCTAAGCCTCTCGTGCACAGAGACCCGTCAGATGCAATTGTCCTCCAATCAAATCGGTGCCTATGTTGCGCAGTGCACGGAAAGTGGCGCATATGAAAAAAAACAGTGCCACGGCTCGACTGGTTACTGCTGGTGTGTCGATAATGAAGGAAAACGGCAAGGTTCAATGGTATCGCCGGCCTCGATGATTTATCTGGAGTGCTAGGGGCAGAAGAATTCCTAAAAAAGTGAATATAAAGAGTAGAATAGGATAAATAAAAAGAGTATGTTTCGTTATTCTTTGGTGTACGCCCTGAAGGACAAGGATCATGCCTTGGCGCAATGCATTCGTTCGTACGCAAACGAATTCAAACTGAACGCCTTTACGCCGCATGTCACCGTGCGCCATTCGATCTGCTTTTCGGAGGCAAAGCGCCTTCATGGTATTTTCAAAGAAAGGTACAAACTACCAGTACTCAGCCTTTTGCCATCCGTCCATGTTACCAACACGCTGCTGTTCAATGCCAACGGAAAGCGCGTGTCCTTCTACAGTCTCGAACAGCCGGTGCTGACAAACGGGATTCGCGTGCCGGGCTTGCATGTGTCGCTCGCCTACAAGGTTGGCAAAGCCTTTACCTTGCACGAAATGCAAGGAATCCGTCCCTACAAGGGAGTTTTCCAGAAAGACGACTTTGAGCTCGTCATTTACTCTTGCCACGCAAAGTCCCCGCGCTTCTGGCGCAAAGTGCTCTGAGATTGTTCATTCGATCAAATCGTCGCCGCGAATGCGTCGGGCGAGCTTTATGTCGTCTTTTTTGATTGTGACGCGTTTCGCATGAATGGCAAGGAGTTGCGATTCTTCGAACAGTTGGACGAGATAAGCCTCGGAGGCTTCCTGAAGCGCGAACATGGCGGAAGACTGGAAGCGCAGGTCGTCTGGCAACCCTTTCTGTTTTACAATGTCTTGAGTAATTTCACGCACCAATCGTTGAAAAGGGCGCTTTCGAATGAGAAGATCCGTACTCTTCTGGTACTTTCGAATGTCAATCAGGGCACGCGAGCCCGGACGGTAGCGGTGCGGTTTCTTTGGACCGCCAGTTGGCGGCTTTGAGTGCTTTCGCGCAGCCTTTGTGGCAAAGTATCTCCTTGGGGCCTTGCCCCCAGTGGACTTCTTAGCAGTTTGTTTCGTTCTTGCCATGGTGTAGTGTAGTGTAGTGTAGTGTTGTGGTATTGTTGTTGTAGTTGTACAGTTTAATTGATTTATTTTACCTCTTTTCTCTTTTATTTCGACAGCAATTGTGCTCCTCTCTCTCGTACGGTAGTCCTTTTTCCCAAACAAGCACCAGAAAGCCATTTATCCGGATAATTTTACCTCAACTCTACACCATTTTTTTATCCGGCTGCTGTGTCTCTAGACCTTTTTTTTTTCTGGGGACTCTGGGCACTTTGAGTCCACACATTGCAACTGCTGTGTCGCTGGACACTTTTTTCCCAGTGCACTTAGCATTTTTTTCAGTGCTGTGTCGCTGGACCTTTTTTTCTTTTTTTTCAAAAATATGAAAAAACCCAATTGGTTGGAACACATTTGTCACTTTCTAGTAAATCTGTTCCCTCATGCTGTGTCGCTGGACTTTTTTTCTGGGGCACACTTTTTCTATAACCTTTCATACACCAGTGGAACACTTTTGTCACTTTCTAGTAAATCTGTTCCTCATGCTCTGTCGCTGTGTCGTTTTGGTCACACGTGTGTCTCAGAACTTTTACTCAGAACTTTTACTCAGAACTTTTACTCAGAACAATTCTCTATCGGCACACAATTTTACCATCCTTAAAGACCACTTCCATCCCATCTGTACAATCTATACCCTCGTCCTGTTTTAAGGTTGCCACACTGTCTACTATTTTGACCTTCTCTTCCGTCAGGCTGGACATGCAGCTGATCGCCCCTGCGCTCTCGCAGCAGGTGTCGGAAAAGTACATCCATTGGAGCGCGGCGCAGGACACCACGGTGCTGGCCTCTTTGCAGATGGCGCCATCGGCCACCAGCCCGTTTGCGCAGGTTATGCCACAGGAGCTGTCGCTATTGATGGTCCCTGCGACAAAAATCTTATTGTCAGCGTTGCAGGTGGCCTCTGTGACGGTCCATGGCACGCACGCTTGACCTGCCGTGGAAAAGGTCCCCGAGGCACAACCTACGCAGGAGCCCTGTGCATCGTCCACAAACCCGTCCTGAACGCACGAACAGACGGCCCTCGTAAAGACCCCTGTGCTGGAACAAGAGGGACCGGACACCTTGACAAAGTTACTGTTGCACTCGTAGGAGCAGGTTGTTCCGAAAGCAATGTGCGAGCCACAATCGTCGCCACTCGTCCCCGAAGTTATGCTCGGAAAGCTTTGCGACACCGGCGTTTGTACGGCACAGGTACCACCACCGTGGGAATTGACAAAGTACTTTCCCCCGTCGGGGCAGGTGTAGGAGGAATCTTCGTTCACGATAGTCTCCGCGCTCCATGCATTGTTTACCGCACAGCTGTACTTGTAGTTTCCAGAATTCCTTGTCAGTTTCGTCTTCGGGCTGGTTCCGTGGCACACCAGCGAGGTGTCCCCCACCCCTAGCGCCACATCGAAGGCATTGTCTTGGCCGTCGAGTTGAATGTCGCCCTGTGTGCAAGCGGTGCTCAAATCGTTCACCGTCGCAACCACCTTTGGCTTCGGGACCACAATGTCCACCGACTTCCCAACTGGCACGGCATCCAAGAAATCCTGCGAAGCCACAAAGCTCGCTTTGCTAATGGCCACCCGACGATCCGGAAGCTTTGCAATCTCTCTCTTCGCATACGTAATGACAGACTTGAACTGCTCCTTCTTCACCGCGGCCGTGGCACCGGAATTGCTCGCAGCATCGATGTAGTTCGTTCGGAAGTTGCCGATCACGGCGGTAATGGCCGTCTCGGTGGTCGGCCTTGCCGCCGTTCCTAACTTTTCCTCCACAAAGGTCGGCGCCCTACACTCCGAAGAGTCCAAATTGTCCTGTGTACCGATGGAGAAGAATTTGCTAACTTGGTCCATCTCAGCACAAGCAGTGGTCGAACACTGACAATTGGTGTAGGCGGTGTCCACCACGCAGGCACCACCAGACTCGTGTTCGTGTGCGGGGCAGAGGCATGGAATAAGTGGTTCCTTTATCACACCCTTGTCGCATGTAAAAGTCTGTGCCTGAAATCCAGCAGCACAGGTGTACGAGCAACTTCCGCCGTGGGCCAAGGAACCAGTACAGCTCCCTACAGCCGTCGAGAAAGGAACAGAGCCCAAGGCCGGAAAGCTCGTGCAAGCGCTCTCGCTGCAAGTGCTCTCGCTGGTCTTTTCGTCGCCGGCCGGTCGGCTGTACCCCGCGGCACAGGCAGTACACACCCCAGAAGAAACATGGTAATCGGCCTTGCACAAACACTTGTCCCCGCTGATGGTTTCGGTGGCAAGGCAACCGCACTGCCGATTCGTAACAAAGGCCCCCGCAGCGTTTGCGGTAGGCGCGACCGACTCCAATTGCGTAGCACCGCACACCAACAAAGCAGAACACTGTATGTCCGCCACTAGGGAACCGGCATGGGTGATGTACTCCGTCTGGGGGTCGGAGCACTGGGTCGAGTGTGCCTGACAAGCGGCGCCGCTGGCGGAAAAGTTACCAGCCTCGCAGGCGGTACAGAAACCGTCCGCAATGCCAGTTGGAGCGGTGTACTCCGAACCGTCCGAACAGTGGTCCGCTTGCGTAATGGTCAAGGCAAGGCACTGAGAGTCGTCCAAGTTGGAGTTTCCAATCACAAAGTACTTTCCAAGCCCAGTGGCTTCCGTACAGGCGGTAGTCGTACATCCACAGGAGGTGTAGGCTGCATCGGTCGTGCAAGTGGCAGCATCACCGTCCGAGTGCTGATAAAGCTCACAAGCATTGCAGGCCTCTGCCGGCTCCGTAAGCGTGCCATTGTAGCACGAGTACGAAGCGGCCGAAAAGCCTGCCGTGCAAGAAAAGGCACAAGAAGTACTGGAGGCCAGCTGTGCTAGGCATGTACCGGCACTGTCCGTGTTGGTCTTTGTGGTGTGAGCAGGCATGGTGCAAGGTTCCAGCGTTCCACAGACGCGGTTCTGAGAGGCCGTACAAGTAATAGCCTCTTCTTCAAGGCAAGTAGCGGCACATGTTTGACAGGTCTCCGTCGCAGAAGCAGACTCGGAATAGCTAGTGCCAGATACACAATTCTCACAAGTAGTGTCCGTGGTACTGCTACCAGCAACCAAGACACCCATGCCCGCGGCGCAAAGGGCGTGGGCCTGACAAGCACTGTTGTCGTCAAATTCCGAATAGAAGCCGGCAGCACAGTCCGCGCACACCGCATTCGTAGAGGCGGTACCTGCGGTAGTCTGTCCCCTGCCCGCAGCACAGGTAGAGTGTGCTACGCAAGCGCTCTTGTCCTCCACGGTGGAGTAAGAACCGGTACCACAAGCGGCGCATTGGGTGTCCGCGCTGGCCGTACCGTCCGCGGTCTTCCCATACCCTACGTCACAATTGCTGTGTGCGTTACAGGCAGACTTGTCGTTCAAGGCAGAGAAAAATCCATTGCCACAAGCAGTGCACTGAGTATCCGCAGAAGCCGTACCGTCGGCAGTCTTCCCCTCTCCCACGGGACAATTACTGTGCGCCTGACAAGCTTCCCTGTCGTCGGCCGCGGAAAAGGTTTCACCGGTACAGGCGCCACACTGGAGGTCTGCACTGGCCGTACCGGATTGGGTCTTCCCCTCTCCAGCGGGGCAAGTGCTGTGCGCTACGCAAGCACTCTTGTCCTCTACGGACGAATAATAACCAGCACCACCGGCCCCACAGAAGCCACACACCGTGTCTGTAGAAGCGGTCCCGTCCGCGGTCTTTCCATACCCTACGTCACAATTGCTGTGTGCGTTACAGGCAGACTTGTCGTCTACGGTAGAGAAAAAGCCAGCGCCACAGGCAGCGCACTGAGTATCGGCAGCATTCGTCCCGTCCGCGGTTTTTCCTTCGCCGACGGGGCAGGTAGAGTGCGCTTGGCAAGTAGCACCACCGCTGCTGAATTCGTTTGCACCACAGGGGGTACAGACGCCGTTGGCAGTACCGGTGTTGGCGCTGGTAAACTCAGAGCCATCCGGACAGTGGGAGGCTTGCCTGATGGTAGCATCAAGGCACTGGGAGTCGTCGTCGTCCGAATTTCCAAGGACGAAATATTTATCGATCGCAACCGCTTCCGAACAAGCAACACTTGAGCATTGACAGGCAGTGTAGGCTGCATCCGTGGCACAGTGCGAATCACCGTCCGAGTGCTCGTATGCTTCACACACCATGCATGGAGTGGTGGGTGCATTCAGGGTATTCGTGTTACAAGTGTACAGAGCAGGGTGGTGACCCGCATCGCACGAAAGCTTACAGGTCTGGGAGTGCGTTAGATTACCTACACAAGTCCCTTGCCCGTCCGCGTTGGCTACGTCTCCGAACACTGGCATCGTGGAACACTTGCCGTACACACAGACACGATTTTCAGAGCTGCTACAGGCCGTAATTTCCGATTGCCCAGACAAACAAGTGGCACAGGCCTGACAGGCAGTGTTGTCGTCCGCGGAAGAGTAAAACTCCGCCCCACAATCCGTGCACACCGTATCGCTGGTGGCATTCCCTGCTCTGGTCTGACCCTTTCCAGCGGGACAGGTAGCGTGTGCCTGACAGGTAGACCTATCGTCTGTGTCCGAAAAGGTGTTCCCCGTACAGTGTTCGCACTGCGTGTCCACACTGGCAGTTCCGTCTGTGGTCTTGCCCCTTCCAACTGCACAAGTAGCGTGCGCCTGACAGGCAGTCTTGTCGTTAGAGGAAGAGAAAGTGTCCCCTGTACAGTCCTCGCACACGGTGTCTGTAGAAGCGGTCCCGTCGGCGGTCTTCCCCCTTCCAACAGGGCAGTTGCTGTGTGCCTGACAGGCAGACTTGTCGTCTGTGGAGGAGAAATAACCAGTGCCACAGGCGGCGCACTGTGTATCGGCGGCAGTTGTCCCTGCGCTGGTCTTCCCTTCACCAACGGGACAGTTAGAGTGCGCTTGGCAAGCAGCACCACCGCTGCTAAATTCGTTCGCGCCACAGGGGGTACAGACGCCGTTGGCAGTAGGAGTATTGGCACTGGTAAACTCCAATCCGTTGTGACAGTCCGCGGCCGTCGCTATGGTAACATCGAGGCACTGTGAATTGTCGTTTATGGAGGTCCCGATGACAAAATAC
>Ga0209503_10001297_pt1 | contig 13038 bp, 5 predicted proteins | sample SouAtlMetagenome_2_FD_187448 | JGI IMG/M metagenome (GOLD analysis project Ga0209503, IMG submission 187448) | Marine eukaryotic phytoplankton communities from Atlantic Ocean - South Atlantic ANT15 Metagenome (SPAdes) (version 2) | ecosystem: Environmental > Aquatic > Marine > Oceanic | place... | reverse complement strand
CGCCCGAGAACGTCTCCGCGGCCGGCGCTTGTCCAATCGGCGCGCCGCCCGAGAACGCTTCTGCGGCCGGCGGCTCGCATGCTCCCGCCGGCGCCTCCGCGGCCGGCGCTTGTCCAAACGGCGCGCTGGGTAGCGACCCGCGCCGCGGATCCGCTCTCTCGGTGGCGACCGCGGTCGCGATCCAGGGGCCGCGGGTGCCATCGACCGCCGACGCCACCGACCGCGCGTCGCGGTAGAGCACCAGCGCTGTGCGCTGCTTCACGCGGACCGTCGAGATGGCCCCGAAGGGCGCGAAGGCCGCCTGCAGCGCTTCGACTGACGGCGGCGCGGCCCCGTCCCACACAACCTTGACCGATCTCGCCCTAAACGACCTGATTGTTGCTTCGCGCGAGCTCATTGTGCCAAGCGCTTTGCCAAGCGCTTGGGGCAATCTGCACGCTGGAGCTGGCTTGGACAAGTCCACGATTATGCCAATACCCCTTGTACCGGAAACTTCAATTACAAAATGACTAAATAATGATGGAATTGAGGATCCCGGGCCTACGGCTATGCTAATTATGCTAATAGAGAGTTTATTACGCTGGGCTACTTCTATAGGAATGGTGTGCCGCGGGGGGGCAGCGGAAGGCTGGGCCGCTCGTCGTTGGCGAGCTCCATTTCGCTCGACTAGCCTGCGCGCCGAAGAGCCGGCCGCAAACGATGCGGCGGGCCCCAAGAACGGCCAGGCTGGGAAAGTTGTGCCTGGCGGGCATTGGGCCGCTTCGGGCGCGCTGATTTCCGCGACCAACCCCCGCGCGCGCAAGCCCTGGTGGCTGGGAGGGTCCCTGCCGAATCTCGCGACCCACGGCGCGATTTTTGCCCGAAACCGCGTCCCGGCGAGAAATGCGGACCACACATAGACCGACATCTTACGAGCCGCTGCTGCCGAACTTCGTCTCAGATCGTCGTCGGCCACGTGGTGAATGATGTCCGACGCTGCGGTGGCCCGATCGGCTCGAAACGGCGCCAAAAAAGACGATCGTAGGTCATTTTGCTTGGTTTTTGGCCGTTTTCTCGGCGAGCAGAGCCGCGTTTTGCTGCCGCGTTTTTTGCAATGCGTCGTCCGACTGCCGGGGCCCAGCCGGGGCTGCCCCTCGGCGCTCGGCCATGCTCGGCCATGCTTTTTGTCAAGTTCTAGAATCTAGTGGAATCAAAGCGGCTAGCGTAATAAATAAGTGGCTCTCTTAGAGCTCTCTCTCTCTCTCTAATAAATAAATTACTTAATTAAGTAATTAAGGAAGACCTAAAAAAAAGGAACAAGCTAACTCCTATGCCAGTGGTAGGCAGCTCTAAGTGCGGGCGGCGTGACTAGAAGAGATGGCCCCGGGCCCCTTGGGCCTTGGGATTCTGTGCCGAATCTGCGGGGCCCGGGTGGCTACTGAATTGACTACTGTGACCAGTCCGAGTCGGAGGCCTCTAGGGCTTGGAATGAGAGAGTAGCACTGGCGCACCGACGGACCGCGGCCGCCAAGTCGATCTTCGGCCGCCACCTAGTTACTCCGAGTCGAGCTCTTAAACTTACGCCAAATTTAAAGGCACCGCGTAGCGTAGCGACCGTAGGGGCGGCGTGGCTTATACGCGGCAGAAAACGGCGGACTCGAACTCACGCTTGCACGGGCACTTGTGTTTCATCTACAGTCTGCCAGTAGTAGTAAGAGATTTTTTTTAAGACTCAGCGAAGGGTTGCTGGACGCTAAAGATGACCGGCTGCTCAATTACTCGCATCTTGGTCGTGCATTTTTTGCTTTCTTTTATCTTGCGCTATCAGAATTTGCGACGATGCTTTTTTGACTTTTTCTCGCGTGAGCTCATCGTCCACCTCGCCCTTGAAATCATCATTGTCTTTGAGTAGGCCGTCACGATCCCATTCTTCATCAAGCAGTGGCAAGTCAATGCGCTGATTGTAGGGACGTGCTCGAAGCAGGTCAATCTCGTGCACATCTGTGCTCCTTGCGGCGCCGTTAGTAATGCTTGACTCATTGTCCGTGGCTACTCTAATTCGCGCCATGAGTTCAGCCATTATGATTTCGTTTTCTGCCATAACTCGAAAAGTGGTTGCATCTGTCAACTGGATGTGCCGTCCACCAAGCTCCTCTCGAACTCCGTCCAACTTATCTTGGAGATGCTTTACGCCCGCTTTGACGGCAATCACCATTCGAGTGAGCCTCTCGTGCTTAATGCGGCACCGTTCAAGTCTCGCAGCAGCTGATGCAAGTTGTGCTTCATGTTTGTCTACCAATTTGCGTCGGTGCCCCCCTCCCGGCCCTGAGTATTTTACTTCCTCGACATGCATTTTTATGCCAACCTTCTGTTCACTTAGAGCTTCGATCTTCTGTTGATTGTCTCTGGTCAAGCTCATGAGATTTTCCGTGGTGCTTTCTTGAACAATGATTTTCTGTATAACTTCGTTGACGTCAGAAACACCTAAATTATACACCTGTGATTTATCTCCAATCACCCAGCAGCTGTTACCTGTCGCTTCCTTGATCTTTCGGAAGGCCCTCTCAAAAATGTCGATTTTTGTTCGCTGTTCAGTGCGCTCTTTTGATCGCTGCAATGTTGTGCTTTTGACAACAGCCACTGGCCCCTGACCATCGTTTGGGACATGTTCGTCATAAATATTCTGCTGACGCGCGCTCTCATGTCTTTGAAACGTTCCAAGGGTCTGTTTTCTCAACTGCACCATTTGGTGGCGCTCGCGAAGCTCCAGGTCACGCCTACGGCGCTCCTCCTCATACCCATTACGAACATGGCTGAGTTCTGATTGTGCCACTTCGCGTGCATGATTTGCATCCCCTGAGAGAAGCAAGAGCTCCTCATAATCACGCTGCTTGGCAGCAAATGTGCGTTCGAGTGCGGTCAGCTGGTGATCAAAACCAATGCGCTCTTCTCTCAGCCGTTTCACAATTTGCTCATATGTTCTTTTGATTGACTGTGCAAAATTGATATGTTGATGCTAATGCAAATAGAATAAAAAGTACCTGGGCCTCATTGAATTTTATAAGTGCTTTGTCTAGGCGATTCTCAAGCATCCTGATATTTCTTGTGACTGGGGTATCTTCTTGAGCGTTACTTTTTGATTGAAGTTCCAGATCTCGCGCACCGTCTTTCAGCTTCTTCAGCGTTTGACATTTCAGGAGAGTTTGTTCTCGCAGGGTGTCGAAATGCTTTCGAACTTTGATTAAGTCACCTTCTAAGGTGTCATGCGTAGCGCAGGCTGAACTACAACTGCGCTGCACAATCGAGAGTTTGATTCGAATCTCTTTGTTTTCTTCCCGGAGACCTGCGTCGCGCGCTATATTATGAAAGGACAGCAGGCAACAAGCAAGAGATTACGTTTGATTTCATTGTTGTTAGCAGACTTGTTCGCTTCAAGGATGTCAACATTAGCGCGCCTGTCTCCTGCAGAAGCTCGTTGTTATAAGAAACGAACAAAAAAGGCACCTTGGAGTAAACGCATCCGCTCACGAAGATCGTCTACTTGTTCAGCTACACTTCCTCCACCCTCGCTCTGCCCTCTGTACATTTTCTCAAAGTGTGTTACCGCGTTACCGCGTACCGCAGCGGCACATATAGATACAAGGCTGGCCCTACTTTAGATATATGTTCATAGCAAGATAATCTCCGCAGCGAAAAATGGGATGGGAAACACCGCGATTTTGTAGCGCGACTTGTGTCTCTACATCTAAGGCACGCGTGACCGAACACCTTGGGTCCTCGCATGGTTCAGGTGTGACGTACGCAATCACAAGGATGTATCTGACCACACTGATCCATAGGATGTGCAGGCGACTTCTGTGGCTTCGACGTGAGCTTGCGGCGAGTGACGGACTGCCCAGGTGTAGCCAGCGGAAAACACTTATCGGAATTCAAAAGAAAAATGCTAGCCAATGATGATAATAGAATCAAAGACTCTTTGACGGATGTATCACCAACGGACGTGTCATCTCAGGGAGTCATTGAATTACCATTTCAGTCTATTGCTCGTGCCAGAGAAGAGAGTAAGCTTGTTAGACTCGTACTTAGACGGTACTGCGCTGACCAACCAATCAACACCGTGTTTAAAGGTACTAGGGACAAAACCAGCTCTACTCCAGGGGAATTCCCCGGTCGGTGTTATGGTACGGTTCGTGTGTGTCTTGCTTGTTTTTGTGTGTATGATCTCATCGAACACGCGAGATATTTGTCTAGACGGGGGGGCATTACAGCAAGCTCACGTGCACCAAAGGCAGTACACGCCAAGAAAAGGGTATTTGCAAAAAAAGGCCTAGCCTGTCACATCACACCTGCATTGACGCTAGAGGCGTGCGCGGTGGCTAGAGCAGAAACAGCAATCTCCTGTCTTACAAATCTGGATGTCGCAGAGCTTCGCAGCTATATTTCCCCGCCGCCGGCAGTCTCGCTGGTGACCAAAGCCATGTTCATTCTTTTGTCTGGTGGCAAGACCCTCAGTTGGAAACAGACTCGCCACGCCATGGCCAGTGGCGACATTTTTCTGCTAGACAACTGCGCCCAAATTTCTCCTGTAATTTGTTCAAAAAATGAGTGACTATGCAGGCGCTCGCTGCTCGAATTTAACTGCGACTCTATTACTCCACGAGTTGAACGTGCGATTGAACCCTATATCCACAATACCCTGTTTCGTCCAAACACGATAGCACATGCCAGTACATCGGCTTCCCGGGGTTGTTTGTGGGTTTTGGGAATGCTGGAAGCACATAAATGGCGTGCTGGTAGGGGCCACGATCGCCTCGATTTCTTGGTCTTGGATTCGTTTGATGCTGGGAATGGTGAGCGGCAGGAACGAAGGGAAATGCCATCACGCAGTAAAAAAGGTATTGCTATGAGAATTTCTAGTAAAAGAAATCAAGTTGATGGACGTCACGTTGTCGCGGCCGTGATGGGGACTGAAAAAGATGGTTTCGCTCTTATGCCAATCTCGACCCCTTCTCGGCAGTCCCTGCCACCGGAATCATTGGTTTCATCACTACTTTTTTTAAGAACCACTGACCTATTCCCTATCCAGCTGCAAAATGTCTTTCCTAAGAGCAATTCTCATAAGAATTTAAAGTGGGGAGAACACTGCGAGTTTTCTAGACAAGAGCGATCTGCGCAATTGATGACTCAGAGACGACAAATGGCGCGCTTGGCTTCCCGGCCTCACACTAGGCTAATGGGCAATCATGAGAATTTGTCATCTGGTCTTACGGAAAACTGTCGCGGAGTATTTATCTGTTCTGATGGACTTACGACGCTACCTTATGAAATTCTTGGTGAGGCTTCTCTTGCTGCGTCAAGTCACAACTTTGTTGTCGTTCACGACATTTTCGACACACTCGACAGTACTAAAATATTTTTTCAAAGATTACTTCATCGCCATCCTGCCTGTCAGATTTTAATTTACAATTATTCAGGGCAGGCTGGAACTACCTTTTTGAACGGCAATTCTGTCAGAACAGGACTACACGCGAGTCACTTAGCCGAACTACTCCAACATGTGAATTTGCGGGGCAAGATGCTGTTAAGCAGCGGACCATTTTACTTGGTGGGTATTGGATATGGATTTAGCATTTGCGCACAGTTTGTAATTTCACATTACTGTGAGCAGGACCCAAGGAGCTCAGTTTATCAAATGCTCAAGGGTCTGGTTAGTGTAAATGGCACTGCGCAGATTGACAGACAATATGCAGCCATATTACATGCCTTACTCGACTCGTGTGACAGATTTCCAAAAGAGCGTTTTGATCTACCTGTCTCTTACCTTTCGCGATTTCAATTTAGTGACAGATATCTTGCTCGTGTTCATCCACAACTTGCGCTGAATATCTATACTGCTGTTGCCAACCCAATTACATTGCAGGGACGTGCTGCACTTGCACGAGGTGCACTGCAGAACTACCTTGATATTGATCTCTTGTCTCGTGTCTCTCTCCCAATTTTTGCTCTTCAATCTACAGAGAATCTTCTTGTCACTCCGTCGAATGTCGAGGTAATAGTGCGTGGCCGAATCACGAATCATGTATGGTCTCATGAAGTGCGTGTTGGTGCTTTGTGTGAGGGAGCTTATTTTGGGGCTCGTACTCGAGCCACTATACGAGGTATGGTCGAAAGGATTAAGGAGAATAGTGCGGGAAGTGCCTGCGTTGTTTGGGTTCGTGCAGGTCATGAAATACGGCAGGAAGCACCAAATGTAATGCTAGACTTTTTTGATATCATAGCTCCATCTACCACGGCAATAAGCGCTGGACTAACGAGATCAGTATTCGAGCCTACACCACATAGCGAGATAGAGCCAGCGGGGGTAGATGCAATTGCTGCGGATGTTCGACTCGCCCCCCCGCCCCAAACAAATCTCACCGGAGAAAGACAGAAAACGCATTTTTCAAGTGCTAATGTCCTGCGTTCCGAACCATTGATGACACTAAAATGCGAACCACGACTCTACGATTCCAAAAAAGCTGCCAAGGGGGCAGGCAGGGAAGAAGGGAAAACGGATCAAGATATGTCCCATCACGCAGATCTGTTCGAGGAACCTCCACTCTCGTTTGGGCTCACATTTGGCGTTTCGTTTCCAAATGTGGCTATGCACGAGTTCACGCGACGTAGGAGGTATTCCTTTTTTAAAATTGTCTCAACCAGTTTAGCCGATGCCGTAGTGCATATTCAAGTCGAGGATATCGTCATGAGGGCGATATATGCAGGTTCCCTAGTTGTAAGTGCCCATATTACTGCGGGAGCGCCTAATAGCATGGACGCAGCAACTTTTGCCGATACCATCACAGATGCACTCAATCGGGCCTTGACATCTTCAAATTGTGCAACGGCTTGGGGGAGACCTACGTTTCTTTCGATCTCTCGTCGTCAAGAGAACAAAGGCGGAGTGAAGCACCAGCTACCACAGGACAGCACTAGCTCTGTCCAAAGCCAGCTTTCTACCGAGACTCAACGACAAGCTGGGCTATATGTAGATCAGACGGACAATGCAAGCACATCAATAGAAGATGACGAGGGGAGCAGAACCAGAACCAGGCAACTCATAGAGATGCAGCGCAATGTCAATGTTGATAGAGCTGAAATAAGACTAGTAACTGCCCAAGTCGTTCCTGTATACAAGACCCAGCCAGGTGTGCAGCAACCAGTGTTGCATCCACCACCAATTGCTTATAGAGAGAGCTTCATGCCCTCATCAATTGCACATCGACATGATCCAGAGACATTATTTTCAGATGCAAACATTCACCTTAGCCCTGAGCCTTGGGGACAAGAAACCTTGGCTTCAAAGGAGGACGATATCACGAGGGAGATGGCATCTGCGCAGCTTCTACGTGAATGGGATATTTCACAGCCAAGGAGACGGAGGCGTGTCAGGGGGGTGTAAGATCGTTTCACTTAATGCTCCTTGGCTAATCGCATGCTATAATTGCAGGCCCCAGACAATTACGATAGCAGGAACGACATCCAAATTCGAATTGCGATTTCACTAGTACATCAAAGTCCGACACAGGTTTTGGTCTTTAGGCGTGACGCAATCCGCATCGACGATGCATTTTACGGTCAAATCCGAGTCCACATCGCAGCGCATGTTCCTTCTGACGAAGCCATTTATGGGCCGTAGACTAGCCTTACATCGAAATATGGCCAAACTACGTCCCTGTTCATCAGCCACCACGCGTCCCTAGGAAAAAAGTCCAGCTCGTTTTTTATCCGGCCTTGCGGAGTGACGCCTATCCCAAGGGGCGTGCGCGTGCTCCCCTGGACGATTGCGCGAATTTCGGGCGCTCGATGGAATCTCCACCGTGAGAGTAAGTGCCAGTGCCGGCCCGGGCCGCCGCCCCTAGGCCGTGATGATGATATAGTTGTAGCTTTACCATTTCGAGATCTTAGGGAACGTCACGACCTGTTTTCGCTACGCTCACAGGTCATGACGTCCCCTAACTCGAAGCAGGCGTAAAAAAAAGCCCCAACGACAAAACTTGGCGGTCGCAATGACCCTAAATATAAAAAAAAGTGTTAAAAAGAGCTCGAAAACCTGTTTTAGAGGATCAAAACGGACTCAAGAGTATCGCCCGGCGCGACGCAGCACGAACGCCACCGGCGACGTTCGCGGTCCACTAAAATAGTCAGATCCTAACCGATTTGCCTCGGAGTCCACCGAGTCAGGCTCCCTCAGGCTCGTCAAAGAGGTCACGGTGGTTATATACGTCACGGTAAGGAACCTTAGTTTGGAAAAACCCTGTCTACAGCCTGAGGTTTGTTTTGTTTGCGCTGTGGCTGTCGAGTCCCCTCCCCCCCCCGGGGGGGGAGGAGTCGTGGTCTACTAGTAGTCAGTCTAGAGAGTTTACGCCGGGGAGTTCAAGAAGAGAACCTTCAAGTTCAATCTAAACCTTCAAGTTTAAATTTTAGGAATGATGCCAGTAGTCAGAGCTAGTAGCGGGAACTAGAAGTGATGTCGATTAGTTTGGGGGTTCCTAGGCAGGCCGGGCATCGTAGGGGGGGTTCGTTTACACGCACTCGGTGCAAAGAATTATGGTGCTTTTTTGGCTCCTGTCCTTGCGGTCTTCTTGTCAGTGACCTTAAGCAGTTCCCAGGAGGGCCTTGCTCACACGTCCGAGAGTTTCTTAATCATGTCCAAGGATTCGATGAAGTCATCAGTATCTAAAGTAAACTCGTACGCCCGAATAGCAGCGGCTACTTGCTGATCACCAAGAAGCACATACTTCTTTAGCCACGCCTTGTGCTTAGGGAGCCCAGGATGTGTTGCTAGGGCGCCAATTGTATCTTGTGGTTGAGCATGGTCTAGGTTTTGCAAAAAGACAAGAAGGTGGGCCCTTGTGTTTGCATCAACAGACTCAAGTCCCAAAATTTCGCCATTATCCCTACGCCTGCGTTGAGGGGGACTTCCATGCATCGAGTTGCTGCCAAATTTGGCACGTCCTTGGGCCATGCTCACGGTATCACCACGGCATTCTGCAATCAACAACTTTATCTCAAGGTCAACCTCCTCTGCCCCCTGGGCTATCTGAGACATAGCACTGTGTCTCAGAGTCACCGATTCGCGCATTTTCCTTATGTTTGTGCTCATTTCTTCAATACGGTTTGTTGAGGTCTCATGATGGCCCTTCAAAATAGAAATTTGGCCCTTGAGCTTGGCGACCACCAGCTCCCCCGATGTTTCTGTCATCTTGATGCAGACCATATGCCACTTGCGAAAGCCGTAGTTAATTTCTGAGTTACAGAGACGGGAGATGATTATACCCATTGTCTTACGAGCATGTTTGAAGAGATGGGTTTTTTGTTTCCATTTCTTTACTCCATAGCGCAGTAGCATCGAACAGCACTTGCTTAGAATCTTTACCATGAGGGCTCGTTGCTTTGGGGAAGCATTCTGGATCATCAAGCGTGTGATCTCGCTGACGACTTTCTCAAGTTGCTTTTCCTTTACATTACATAATTCACGGGCAAGACCGATCTCGTAATAGAGGGCCTTAGTCTTTTCTTCTAAGCTCATCTTCGACTTCAGGAATGTTTCATAGTACCATTTCTTCCATCCAATCATAATTCTAGCGTTGGATAGTCGCATCAACATGCGTAATGTTAGTGTATATTTCCGTCGAAAGTCCTCCATGGCGTCTCTCCACACATAAAAAGACTCCCGGGACTTCTGTCCCGCCAGTCTTCCGAATATATTGAGTAGGAGCTGGCGCTGCTTTACGGTTGCATTTTTGAAAGCGGAATCTGCTGCAAGCTGGATCCGCTCATCTATATCCCTTTGAGCCTCCTCAATGCGGCGTCTCAAAGACGCCAGATCTGCCTTCAACGCTTTCGACTTCTCTTGCAGCTGCATTTTTGTGAATTGTGTAGTGTTTCCGTGCCAGGCCTGCCAGGCCATGACTAACTGCATGCGGCACATCCGAGTTATGACCTTCACTAGTAGCTTCTTCCCCGAGTCTGCTGACATAGATGCGAGCTCAACCACCAAGGACTCGCGCTCCTTCCTTGCTTCCTCATGTGCAATCATTAATTGTTCAATCATTGCTTCCGTCTGATCACGCTGTTCCTGCATGCGCAAGCGTACCTGCTCCATTTCCATGGCAGCTGACTCGCTTAACTTTTGGTCCACATGTGGTAGTAGTGAGTTGTTGCCCGTGAATGCTTTTTTGGCTCCTGGAGAGTGTACTTTCGATGCATAATTACTTGCTGGGTAACCCTCGTGCGTCAGCCTAGGCTGTTTGCCACCATACCACTGGGCCTCTCTTGCATCCAAATCGCGTTTTGCTGCATAAGAGGATTGGCTCATCGCACGAGACCCCGCTAGACGATGCGATGAAGATAGCTCACAAACAACGCGACTGCGTCAAAGATATATCTGCAATGATACGTACTAGTCCATCCCGCTAGACCCATGCATCCCACCTCAAAGGTGGACCGGTGACTCTTAATCGGGCCCAGAGGTCGATCCCTAGTTGTAGATGGCGGCTGGCGCAACCGGCGGCCCGGCGCTCATGTCAAGGTTGAGGGGGAGTGCGAGTTCAAGTTGAGGTCACGCCGGCGGTTGACGGCTTTCTCAGGCTTCAAGTTCGTTGACGCAATTCAAACACGCGCCTTGATCTAGTCATCTTCAGCAGGCCCCGGATTCAACGAATCAACGAGGTGCTTAATCCGCGTGAACCGCCTTGGGTATGTCGTATACTAATAGTAAACTTCAAGTTGAATAAATAAATAATTAAGGAAGGAAAAGGACATACACCAAGCCTCTAGAGGCCTTCTGCCTCAACGGCTAGGATACCCAGCCGGCGCTTAAAAAGAGACGTCAAGAAACGATAGAGCAAATTCTCAATCTCCTGGGGCGGGTCATCCCAGTCTCCCATCAATAAAGCCAAACAATCCGCGTTCGTCATGTTGCGCGTCTCAGGTAAGGTCGTTATCGGTCCGGCCCAAGGAACAAGCTGCTGATTCAAGTACGACGGCACTGATGTTATAGAATTACACGCTAGCGAAATTGCCTCCAGCTTCGGTAAGGTTCTTGGTCAGAACGAGGGCCGAGGTCAGAGGCCAAGCTATGAAGGTCTCTGTACGTCAGGCGATTATATAATCTCGCAGGGGCGCCCACAAAACGGCATGACTTGGCCGTCCCTTGCTTCCGGGCACTCGCATGAGCCCTGAATTTTCTCGATCATACTTGGACAAAAGAAGAGTTTGCCAGTGCAGCGGCGACGAAGCACGTCGCAACGCCAGTCTGTGGGCTAAAGCGACTGAGCGATGGTAAACGTGTTTATGGGTTGCGGGGTGGCATCGAAACGACTCCATGACTCGTGTGCGCATGACTCGTGTGCGCATGTCTCGGTACACTAGTATCACAGGAACACGAAGAAAAAAAGTCAGGCATCGGCGCGGCCCACAATAAAGCCAGGAAGTTCATTCAAGATCCGTAGGGGTTTATAGAGAAGTCCGAGTTGTATCTGTGGTAGAGTCGACTAGAAGTCGCCGCCCTTAGGCCGAATATGAAGCAACTTTAGAGCTTGTCGGTAGACCTTGCCAACCTGGGGCAACACGTCGGGGCAGTGCCTCCCCATTCGCTATTCAGCCGACCACTAAAAAAATATGGACCACTGCATTAGGCACGAGACCTGGATGAGAGCGCCAATTTGCTCTTAACAGCAGCTCGCTATTTCGCACTATTTCGCGGAATGTGTGCGTCGATGACTCTCTGACTTTTGATCTGGACGGGAGCATAGTGGAATTAGCTGATGATGCGGCACCAAATGACAGCTTGAAACTAATCTACTGCATTAGAATGGCTCGGGTAGTGTTTCTTCATTTTCCATCAGGATGGTCCTGGCTGGATTTGCCATAAGTGCGCGTTCTAACTTACGCGCAGTGAGCTTTCGTTTCGAAACAGCATCACATATAGCTCGTTGGTACTCGATTGCTCTAAAGAGTTGTTTGTCGTTAAGCCCAAGACATATCTTAGTCGATGAGGGTTCGTCATCAGCATCATGAAATTCAGCAACCAGGGGATGTCTCAAGCCGTCTATCACAGAACAACGATTACCTCTCTTTGGATTATAACATAAGCACTGACTTAGGAAATTAAGGGCTTCAGCGCTAACATTTGGAAACATTTCTACAAACGACACTGGTCTAACAATTGGAAGCATCTCAAGTAGAGTCGAAGCATAAGCAGAATTAACTGACTCTATTTCTTGGATACTGGGCCTGCCAATCAGTTCCAGTATTTTTACGATTTGGCCTGTCGTTGATGCACCCGGAAATACCGGTCGACCCAAAAGCATCTCCGCAAAGACGCATCCGACCGCCCACACGTCTATAGCAACCGTGTAGTGCGTACTTCCTAGTAACAGTTCAATTGCCCGATACCACCTAGTCCCTACATAATCTGTAAGTGGAGCTTCTGTAGCGAATTGGTCTAGATCCAAAGTGCGCGCGAGACTAAAGTCGCAGACCTTTAAGTGGCAGTCGTCATTTAAAAGTAGATTTGATGGCTTTATATCTCGATGCACCACACCCGCGCTGTGAATAAACTTGAGTGCCTTTAGAAGTTGATATACTATATACTTTGTATGAATTGGTGTCAAGATCGCCGCTCGAATGACCGCATACATGTCAGTTTGCATGTACTCAAATGTAATGTACATATCTTGCCCGTTACCCGCCAGAATCACATGCTGCATATTGATAATGTTGTCGTGGCCAGTTAGCCGATGCAGGTACATTATCTCGCGGTACATTTGCTGTGCATCTCTGACTCGGCTCAGTACATTGAAGCATTTCTTCAAGGCAACAGCTCGCCGGGTACGTTTCTCTATAGCTTTCCATACCATGCCATGTGCACCGTTTCCAATGCGATGACAAAGCTCTAGGCGACGCAAGACATGTTTTCCCACGATTTCATCGGTGTCGGTGCGTTTGTGCATATTAGGATCTAAGCAAGATATACATATTTCAGTTCCAGCAAGCGCAGACACCTTCCAACGTCAT
>Ga0209503_10001296_pt1 | contig 13059 bp, 8 predicted proteins | sample SouAtlMetagenome_2_FD_187448 | JGI IMG/M metagenome (GOLD analysis project Ga0209503, IMG submission 187448) | Marine eukaryotic phytoplankton communities from Atlantic Ocean - South Atlantic ANT15 Metagenome (SPAdes) (version 2) | ecosystem: Environmental > Aquatic > Marine > Oceanic | place... | reverse complement strand
CTTTTCTGATGTTTCCGCCAGAATTTATTTCACTGGATTAAACCTCTTGTATTTTTCAAAGTTTGATTTATGGGATCCTGAAATGGCTGGAAATGGGTTAGGTTATCCTCCACAAAGAGTTTTTAATATTGGTTTGCAAGTTAAATTTTAAGATATGAAAAAGAGTATTTTAATTAGAAATCTATTTTTATTATTCTTCACATTAATGATATTTAGTTGTGAAGATTATTTGGATATAGTTCCAGATAGAACTCAAGAAATAAGTTTGCTTTTCAATAGGCGAGAATCAGCATTCAATGCTCTGGCCAATTGTTACAGTTATCTACCAAAGAAAGATGATATTTACGCTAGTTTTGTTGTTGCATCGGACGAAGTAACAACTCCCATTCAAAAAGAACCTAATTCTATCAAATTAATGAAGGGAGAACAATCTGTTTCAAATCCAAAAATGAGTTTTTGGTCAGGTTTTTCTGGCGGTGCCTACCAAGGATCGATTTGGGAAGCTATTAGAAGTTGTAATATTTTGATTGAAAATATTGATTTAGTTATTGATATGCAACAACAAGAAAAGAATGAGTGGAAAGCAGAAGCAAAATTCCTCAAGGCTTATTACCACTTTTTATTATTAACATATTATGGTCCAATTCCAATAGTTGATGTTAATATTCCAATTTCAGCAGATGATTCTGAAGTTAGAATAGAAAGAGAGCCATTTGATAATGTAATAAATTATATTGTAGAAACCATAGATGAATCAATTCTTAATTTGCCCTTGCGTGTTACAGGTAGTAACGATCTTGGTCGTGTAGATCAAGTAATAGCGAAGTCAATTAAGTCAAGAGTTTTATTATATAGTGCCAGTCCATTATTTAATGGTAATTCTGAATTTTATTCTGGATTCACTAACAATGAAGGAGAAAATTTATTCAATTTAAATTATGATGTTCAGAAATGGCAATTAGCTGTTGATGCTACAGAAGAAGCAATTATGGCAGCAACTGGTCAAGGAGTTTCAATATATCAATACACAGGAGATATTCCAACATTTGATGAAACCAATTATATAAATCCTTTTATTAAAACCCAGTATGATTATAGATATGTTGTTACTGATCCATGGAATTCAGAATTAATTTGGGGAAACTCTAGTCCCGTTAACAGCTGGTGGAGATTACAATCAGGAGCACTTATGAAAAATCCTACTGCATCATCAGGAGAAGCTGCTTGGCAATGGATAGCTCCTACACTTAGAATGGCTGAATTATTTTATACAAAAAATGGATTACCAATTGAAAATGATTTAACATTTGATTACAACAACAGATACGATGTAACTCCAATTTCATTTATTAATCGCTATGTAGCTCAATATGGACAAAGCACAGCAAAACTTAACCTTGATCGTGAACCAAGATTTTATTCTTCACTTACATTTGATAGAGGTCTCAACAGGAGTTGGGGTGAGTTATGGAATCTTAAGATGCGAAAAGGAGAGAGTCATGGAAGAAATGCCAATACTGGTGATTACTTAATTACAGGTTATGGGTTAAAAAAAATAGTTCACCCTGACTCTGAGGGAGATACATATGACAAACTTATCCGTTATCCATTCCCAATTATAAGATTAAGTGAATTGTATCTTAATCTTGCCGAAGCATTGAATGAATTAAATGGACCTAGTCAACAAGTATACGACGCATTAAATGTAATTAGAGATCGTGCAGGAATTCCAAATATTCAAGACAGTTGGAGTGATTCCAGCATAACATCTGACCCAGGAAAACATACTGATCAAGTAGGACTTAGAGAGATTATTAGACATGAACGACTTATTGAACTTTGTTTTGAAGGTCACAGGTACAATGACATCCGCAGATGGAAACTTGGTCTTGAATATTTTTCTACCCAAGTAAAAGGGTGGTCAGTTGATGAAGATAATCAATCTGATTTCTATAATGTAATTGATGTAGGTTTAAGAGCTTTTAATTCACCAAGAGATTATTTACACCCAATAAGTTTTAATGAACTGAATATTAATCCAAGCCTAGTACAAAACCCTGGTTGGTAAAATTTTAAAAAAGAGAATTATGAAAAAATTATTTTTATTGACGATTTTAATTTTTACAGTGAATTCTTGTTCTAAACAAGATGATGGTGATACAACACCACCTTCGGTTTTAACTATTGATAGTGTTACACCAACCAATGGTGGTGGTATTATTTCTTATACACTTCCCAATGATGATGATATCCTTTATGTTAGAGCAGAATATACCAATTCTAATGGTGTTGATGTTAGTAGAGCCTCTAGTGGTTATAATAATTCAATTGAAATTGATGGTTTGAATCAAACAACAGCTTTAACAATAACACTTTATGTTATTGATGAAAACTATAATCAATCCTCACCAATATACGTTGAATTATTACCGCTTGAATCTTTTATTTATTTGGTTCAAGAGAGCATTGAAGTCACTACAGATTTAGGAGGATTTAGGATTACGTGGGAAAATATTCAATCAAAAACAGTTTATGTATTTGTTCATATTAATAATGGTATTGAAGAGGAAATCAGAATACTCTCTTCTAATAATTCTAGTGAATCAATAGCTGTAAGGGGTCTACCCTCTGAAGAAATAACCATTTCAACTCGAATTGAGGATTTTGATGAAAATTCAACTACATTAGAAGAGAAAGGAACTTTGACCCCACTTTTTGAGCAAGTTATTGATAAATCAACATGGACCTTAGTTACTTCTCAATCGGTAAATGGTAATGCTTGGGAAGGCGCATCAGTTAATTTTTGGGATGACGTAATTGATACTACAAATAATAATTCTGATAATAGTTATTTCATGATATGGAGGGATCTTAATGGTGGATCTCTTGATTGGCCACTAGATTTAGTTATTGATCTTAACAAAAATGTAAAAGTTACTCGATTTACAGTTTGGCAACGTGCTTATTGGTATAACGGACCATCAGACGTACCATACTATTTTCAGGAAGAAAACATGAAGAGTTTCATCATTTATGCGAGTAATGATGCACAGGTTTGGGAAGAGTTAGGTCAGTTTGACATTGGCGATCCGAGAGACTCTGAAGGGAATATTCCTCAATCCGCACTTGAATCAGCTGCCAATGGTCATGAATTTGAACTTGATCAGGTCTCAGAATCTTTTAGATATTTAAAATTTAGTGTTACATCAAATTATGGTAGTGAAGCCTATGTAAATGGTTCTGAAATAACAATGTATGGCTTAGACAACTTATAAAATCCAAATTTATGAGAATCTTTTTTGCTCTTTTTTTATTGTTTAATTTTTCTTATTCTCAGATGTTAACCACTTCCGGTTCACAAATTATTGATGATAATGATGAAGAAATTATCCTTCGTGGTGTGGGTCTTGGTGGTTGGATGCTTCAAGAGGGATATATGATGAATTCTGTTGGTGGTGCTGATACACAATACCAGTTTAGAGATAATTTAATAGAATTAGTAGGTGCTGAAGAAACTCAAATTTTTTATGATAATTGGTTGGATAATTTTGTAACTGAGACTGATATTGAAAATCTTGCAAATCAAGGATATAATAGTGTTCGTTTAGCAATGCATTATAATTTATTTACCCTTCCAATTGAAGATGAAACTGTTCAAGGAGAAAACACATGGCTAAATAAAGGTTTTGATATGGTGGATAATTTATTAGATTGGTGTGAGACAAATGAAATTTATTTAATTCTAGATTTACACGCTGCACCTGGAGGTCAAGGTTATGATTCAGGTATATCTGATTATAATCCAGATTTACCATCACTTTGGGAGAGTGATTTCAACAAAAGTAAAACAGTTGCTCTTTGGGGACAATTAGCTGATAGATACAAAGATGAACCATGGATTGCTGGATATGACTTAATTAATGAGGTTAATTGGAACTTAGGAACATATGATTTAAGAAATCTTTATATTCAAATTACTGATGCAATTCGTGCTGTTGATAATAATCACATAATTTTTATTGAGGGTAACGGTTTTGCTAATGATTTTACTGGCTTGACTCCACCATGGGATAATAAATTAGTTTACAGTTTTCATAAATATTGGTCTTACAATAATGAGAATTCACTTGACTGGGTTTTAGGTATAAGGGAACAATACAACGTACCTCTTTGGTGTGGCGAAACTGGAGAAAACTCTAACACATGGTATAGAGATGCTTTCAAACTATATGAAGATAATAACATTGGGTGGTCTTCTTGGCCTTTTAAAAGAATTGAAACTATCGCAGCACTGTATTCAATTTCATCAAACCCAAATTATGAATCAATAATAAATTATTGGAAAGGGGAAGCTCCATCCCCTAATATTAATGATGCTATTTCAGGACTGAACCAACTAACTACTGATATTTTAAGTTCAAATACTTTATTCTTTAAGGATGTTGTAGATGCACAGTTAAGGTTACCACAAGATTCTTCTCTTTTACCTTACAGTGAACACTATATCCCTGGAATAATCTACTTATCTGATTATGATCTTGGTATTAATGGTATTGCATATAATGATGACGATTTTGTAAACTACAGCCTAGAAACTGATCAATTTCAATCATGGAACTCTGGATGGGAGTATCGAAATGATGGTGTTGATATTCAATCAAATAATGACTCTTTTAATTCCAATGGATATCACATTGCATATTTAAATGACGGCGAGTGGATGAAATATACAGTAAATATCTCTGAAACCGGATTTTATGATATTAACATTAGATACGCTTCACCACAAGCAGGAGGTAAAATAAAGCTATATTCTGATGATATTGATATAACTGAACTAATATCAATTTATAATAGTGGCGGATGGTCAAATTTTGTCAATGGTTTTTATGAAGGAATATATCTTGAAGCTGGATCACATGTATTAAAACTTGAAATTGTAGGGGATGATGAATTTAATTTGAGTAGTATTGAATTTTTAAGTTCTTCTCAAAATATTCCTGAATTTTCACCTATCGGCGCACACGTATTAAGTGATGAAAAAACAATTCGATTAGTTCTTAATCATCCTATTATCGAAAATCAAGATATATCTATCAACGATTTTAATGTAAATATTGATGATGTTTCAGCTTCTATTCAGTCTATTGAGCTTGATTCTTCTAATAATCGTGTAATCTTATTAGAAATGACAGAATTTTTAAATTTTCAACAAAATATTACTGTTGATCACACAGGTGAAGTAATCTATTCAATTTTTGAAAATAACTTACTTTCTGAATTTTTCGACTTCCCAGTAACTAACACTCTTCCTCATAGGGAAATTATCCCTGGAAAAATTGAGGCTGAAGATTATTATAATCAATCAGGTCTAAGTGTAGAGGATACTCAGGATATTTTTGGTGGACAAAATATTGGATCTACTGACTCTGGTGATTATTCAGAGTATTTGGTTTTGGTTGAGCAATCTGGTATTTATGATTTAGACATAAGATATGCTTCAAGTTTTCAGCAGGGAATTTTACAGCTAGAAATGGTTGGAAATGATACTTCTCAAAGCTTGGGATGGTTTCCAATTCCCATAACTGGTGATTGGCAAAATTGGTATACTCTTTCAAATGAAATTGAACTCAGTGAAGGTGCATATACTATGAAAATGACCGTTTTGCAGCCAGGGTTTAACATCAATTGGTTTAACTTCAACTTTTCAGATCAGAATTTGAGTATTAATGATGTTACGAACGAAAAAATTATAGACTCTTACCCAAATCCAACCAGTGGTATCTTACATTTAAATATTTCAGGAAATAATACTATTGATTCTCTTGAAATATTTGATCTTAATGGATGTAAAATATCTGAACGAGAATTTACAAATTCTAAGTCTTCTCAAGATCTAAATTTATCAAATTTTTCAACTGGTATGTATATAATTCGTATTCGTTCAGGTTCTAAATTATATCACAGTAAAATATATAAAAAATAAAATCAACCTAAAATATTATTAAATGCGAAAAAAATATTTTTTTACTTTTTTTACTGGAATTCTAACATTTATTCAGTTAAATTCTTGTAAAGATATTTCAACTCCTTCTTCAGACGAGTGGCAAGTTGATTTTTTTGATGACTTTAAAAAATTTGACACTACTAACTGGCAGGATCAGAGGATTTGGGTAAATAATGAAACTCATTGTTATGTTCCTGATAATGAGTTTAATACTCGTGAGGTTAGTAATGGTACATTAAAATTAAGAGTTATAAATATTGGTGTGAAACGACCTTGTGATAATTTTGATAAACAAGGAAATCAGCATCCTCAGACTGAATATGTTGCTGGACGTATTGCATCAAAAAACCGCAGAGAATTTATTAAAGGAAAGTGGACTGCTCGATTAAGGTTAAAGACTAATGGTGAAGCAAGTATGTTCCCTGCTTGGTGGTTACTAGGTTCTCAAAATAACGAACCTCCAATACAAGAGAATGACGAGTATATATGTTGGCCCACTACTGGCTCTGGTGAAATTGATATTTTTGAACATCACGGTGATCATCAAAAAAATCATTTTACAACTGGCGCAATAAAAAATCTTGGAAAATGTGGAGAAGGCGATTGGTGGAGTCTAAGAAAAGGTTTTGATTCAACATTAAATGAGTATCATGAATATTCGGTTGAATGGGAGGGTTCAGATTTATTATACAGACTTGATGGTGAAGAAATATATAGAAATGAAAAGATAGGCGATAACTATCCTGAACCAATGTTTGGAATTTTGAATTTTGCAAAAATAACAGATTCACCAATGGAAGGTGAGTGGGAAATGGAAGTGGATTGGGTTAAACACGAAAATAGAAAATAATTGACTTTTAAACTTGATGATGTACCAAACAAAATTATTTACGATTAGATTTTTTCTATTATTTTCAATTAGTATATTGACACAAAATTCTGTTTCAGTAACCCATGATGTAGAAATATTAAAAAAAAATATTAAACTTTATACTACTGCCAAGGATACAGATTTAAGACTTACAAGGGGAGAAGATCATTTTTTTTATGAGCGAGTTCAACCACTTGAAACAGAAGTTTCGATTTTTGTTAATCCTAAAAAGACATTTCAAGAGTTTTTAGGAATTGGAGGTGCGATAACTGATGCCTCTTCCGAGGTTTTTTCTGCAATAAGCGAAGAAAATCAAAAAAAATTATTGACAGCTTATTTTAGTAAGGAGGGTATAAGTTACAATATTATAAGAACAAGCATTCATAGCAGTGACTTTGGTCTAGGTAGTCACACCTACATTGTTGAAGGTGATTCTGAACTAAAAACTTTTTCAATCGAAAAAGATTTAAAAAATCGGATTCCAATGATAAAAAGAGCACAAGACTTAATTGGAGATAAATTAGTGTTTTATGCAAGTCCATGGAGCCCTCCTGCTTTTATGAAGACAAATAAAACTATGTTGAGAGGTGGTAAGTTATTACCTGAGTTTCGCCAAGCTTGGGCTAATTATTATGTTAAATTTATTAATGCCTATGAGAAAGAGGGTATACCTGTTTGGGGATTGACTATTCAAAATGAGCCCATGGCTACTCAACGTTGGGAATCATGTATTTATACAGCTGATGAGGAAAGAGATTTTTTAAAAAATTTTCTTGGACCAACTCTTAAAAAGGCAGGGCTCTCGGATAAAAAGATTGTTGTTTGGGATCACAATAGAGATTTGATTTCAAATAGAGCAAATACTATTTTTGAAGATCCAGAAGCATCAAAATATGCTTGGGGTATTGGATTTCATTGGTATGAAACATGGACTGGTAGTCTTCCTAACTATGATAATCTAAAGAATGTTAAGGAATCATTTCCTGATAAAAATTTATTATTTACAGAAGGATGTCAAGAAGGTTTTAATACTGAGCGTTTAAATTATTGGCCAAATGCAGAACGATATGGAAATTCAATGATTAATGATTTTAACAGTGGTACTGTTGGGTGGACCGATTGGAATATACTATTAGATGAAAGAGGTGGCCCAAATCATGTTCAGAACTTCTGTTTTGCTCCCGTACATGCTAACATAGAAAATGATACTTTAATTTTTACACCAACTTATTATTACATTGGTCATTTTTCAAAATTTATAAAGCCAGGTGCTTTACGTGTTAGTACTTCAACGAGCAGAACTACAATTCAAAGCACATCTTTTCAAAATGATGATGGTACGATTGTCACAGTTGTTATGAATTCAAATGATGACAAAGTTTCATATAAACTTATAATTGGCGATTTAGAATCAAAATTTGAGATTGAACCAAGAGCCATGCAAACAATTATTTATTAATTATAAATATTAAATGAAAAAAAATATTTTTTTTATTGCTTTTATTGTATCCTTAGGAGGTTTTTTATTTGGATTTGATGCAGGAATAATTTCGGGAGTCATGTCTTTTGCTGGTCCTGAATTTAATTTAACTGAAATTCAGTCAGGGTGGGTCGTTAGTTCTCCCTCTTTTGCAGCAATGTTTGCTATGCTTTTTTCAGGCCGTTTTAGTGATTTTATTGGAAGAAAACCACTACTTATAGTTGTTGCTTTACTATATGCCATTTCATCTTTACTTTCTGCATATTCAACTACATATGAAATGCTTTATATTGCTCGTATGATTGGTGGTCTTGCCTTTGGAGCTGCTTTAGTACTAGCTCCAATTTATATAGCAGAAATAGCTACATCAGAAGACAGAGGCAAATTAGTTACTCTCCAGCAATTAAATATTGTTTTTGGTTTTTTTGCAGCCTTCTTGAGTAATTATTTTTTTAATAAATATAATACTGATATTTACTTTTTGTCAGATCAAACAGTTTGGAGATGGATGCTTGGAGTAGAATTTTTACCAGCTGTAATATATTTTATTTTCTTGTTCTTCATACCAAAAAGCCCTCGTTGGCTTTACTTAAATGGAGAGGTGAATAAATCTCACGAGGTTTTAATTGAAATTCATGGAAATTCTGCAGCTAAAAAAGAAATTTTATCTCTCGAAAAAGGAATAATTGCTGAAAAAAATAAATCAAGAATCAGTCTCAAAGATTTATTTAATAAGTCATTACGATTTGTTCTGATATTAGGACTAACAATTGGTGTTTTACAACAAATAACAGGTATTAATGCTGTTTATTTCTATGCCACATCTATTTTTAAACAAACAGGAATTGGGACAGATGCTTCTTTTTCGTCAGGTGTGCTATTAAGCACAATATCTGTTGTATTCACTTTTGTTGCAATATATTTAATTGATAAAATGGGTCGTCGTCCATTGCTTTTAATTGGTACAGCAGGAATTGCTTTAAGCTTGTTATTATGTTCATTTGGTTTCAGTAAAGCTACTTATAAACTTACTCTTTCGGATATTTCTAATTTAAGTTTTCCTAGTTCTGATAAATTGGAGTTATTAGTTGACAAAAGCTACAATAGTGACGTTGAGTTTAAGAATGATATTAAATCAATTTTAGGTAATCAAATATATAGTAAAAATGATGGTGAGATTTTAGAGACAGCTACAAATATAAATGCTGCATTAGTTTTAATTGGTATTTTAGGTTTTATTGCATGCTTTGCATTTTCTTTAGGTCCAGTAATGTGGGTGTTATTATCAGAGTTATTTCCTTTGAAATTTAAGGGGTTAGCTATAGGTGTTATAGCTTTTGTTAATTCCTTAATCAGTTCCTTGGTTCAACTTATATTTCCCTGGGAGCTATCAAATTTAGGAAATGCATTAACATTTTTTATTTTTGGTTTCATAGCTCTTGCTGGGTTTTTTATATTGTTGAAAATTTTACCTGAAACAAAAGGCAAGTCTCTAGAAGAATTAGAAAAAGATCTTATAATTGATGTTTGAGCCATTTTCAATTTTGTTTAAAAATTTCACTTTTATTTGAAAAATAAATACAATCTTATAAGAAAAACTAAATAATTTTATATTTTTATAAATATATAATCAACACATAATTCTAAAACCATGATCAAGAAATTATTTTTTACAGCTTTATTACTAATTTTCAGTTCTAATGTAATATCTCAAAGTAATCCTGAACAGCAAGCCGGAGAAGTAACTAAAGAAATGGTAAAAGTTCTTTCTTTAGACGATGTTCTGACTGAAAAAGTTTACAAAATTCAGCTTTCTCGTTTTAATCAAGTTAATTTTATTCGTCAGGAATATAAAAATAATCCCGAAATAGTAAGAGCCGAACTTAGAAAACTTGAAAATAATTTATTTGGTAGTTTACAATCAGTTTTGGGTAAAGTTCTTATGAATCAATGGAAAGAATATAAATTGAGTAAATAAACCACATCTCTCTTCTTTTCTTAGACCAATTGTGCTCATTCATAATTTTTTAATTTATGTTTAAAATTATTTACAGGGCTTTATTTTCCTTTTTTTTCATTTTTACAATATCTTCTTTTAGCCAAAATAATATTGAGTTAGGTCTTTCTGACTTGTATAAGGATTATTTTCTGTTGGGTTCTATATATCATGGATCAATCCTTGGCAATGATGAAGTAAATAAATATCTAGATAATGAACTCATAATCAATTCTAAAGAATTTAATGCAATAACTCCTGAGAATTGTATGAAGCCCTTATTTTTATTGGATGTTCAAGGGAATTACGATTTTAAAGAGTCTGATAAATTTGTTGATTTTGCAATAAAAAATAATCTAACCATTGTTGGTCATACTCTTGTATGGAAAAATAGTGCACCTGAATGGTTTTTTGAAGATGATTCTGGTAATCCTGTTACTAGAGAGATTTTAATTCATAGATTGCAAGAATATATTAAAACCGTTGTTTCAAGATACAAAGGTAAAATTGCCTACTGGGATGTTGTTAATGAAGCAGTTGATGTTTTTAAATCCAATGAGGGATATAGTTATGCTGCACTAAAATCTACTCCTTGGTATGACATTATTGGAGAAGATTACATTAAAATTGCTTTTCAAGCTGCTCACGAAGCAGATCCCAACTGTAAACTCTTGTATAATGATTATAATATGTATCAAAAAGAAAAGACAGATTTTATTATAAAAATGATTTTAAAACTAAGATCAGAAGGTGTTCCAATACATGGGATTGGTTCTCAAGGGCATATGTTTTTAAATCATCCTAGCATCGATCAAGTAAAATATTGGTTGAGTGAAATTTCTAATGCTAACATTCCATTACACATTACTGAATTAGATGTTAGTGTTTTACCTAATGCTTGGAAACATAGAGGTGCAAGTGTTGAAGATCGCTTTGATCTAGCAGCAGAATATAATCCTTTTCCAAATTCACTACCAATTGATAAATTAAAACAACAAGCTAAAAGATACAAATCCCTTTTTAAGTTGTTTTTAAAATATAGTAATGTAATTGAAAGAGTCACATTTTGGGGAGTTTGGGATGGTAACTCATGGCGTAATTATTTGCCAATGAAAGGTAGGACTGATTACCCCTTATTGTTTGATAGAAATTTTAAGCCTAAACCAGCTTATTTTATCTTAAGAGATCTAGTTGAAAAAAAATAACTTAGGGAAGTCTTATTTTTTCTACAATTTTTTGGACTTTAATCGGAGGTGGGTTAGTTATATTACAAACAGTTAAAGATACAACAAAATTAACAAGCATTGCGACTGTACCAAATCCCTCAGGAGATATTCCAAACCACCATTTTTCAATTCCTCCACCACCAAACCAGCCAAATTTAAATTTTGTCATGTAAAAAAGCATAAGTGTAATTCCAGCTATCATTCCGAAAACAGCTCCTTGTTTATTCATTCTTTTATAAAAAATTCCAAGTAATATTGCAGGAAAAAATGATGCGGCAGCAAGTCCAAATGCTAATGCCACAGTAGCTGCCACAAAACCTGGAGGATTAATACCAAAATAACCAGCTAAGCAAACTGCTAAAAAAGCAGATATTCGAGCAGAAATAAGTTCTCCTTTTTCAGAAATATTAGGTCTAATTATTCCTTTTAATAAATCGTGTGATATAGCAGATGAAATTACTAAAAGCAGACCTGCTGCTGTCGATAATGCTGCAGCTAATGCTCCAGCTGCTAAAAGAGCAATTACCCAGTTAGGTAAATTTGCAATCTCAGGGTTGGCAAGAACCATTATATCTGCATCAACATCTAATTCATTTAGATTAGGATTATTTAAATATTGAATTAGACCATCTTCATTTTTGTCGTTGTATTCTAATAATCCAGTGTTTTCCCACTTATCAAACCATTCTGGCATTTTTTTATAAGGTTTATTACTTACTGTTTCAATTAAATTAGTCCTAGAAAAAACCGCTACAGCTGGGGCAGTAGTGTATAAAATGGCAATAAATAAAAGTGCCCAACCAGCAGATTTTCTTGCATCACTCACTTTTTTTACTGTGAAAAATCGTACTATAACATGTGGTAATCCTGCTGTTCCAACCATTAATGCTAATGTGATGAAAAATATATCAATGGTTGATTTATTTCCTGATGTATATTCATGAAAACCTAATTCTTTATGTAATCCGTCTAGTTTATCCAAAAGAAAAACCCCATCGGATCCACTATCCCCAAATCCTAACTGCGGTATTACGTTCCCAGTAGTTATAAACGATATGTATATTGCAGGGACCATAAAAGCAAATATCAGCACACAGTATTGAGCTACTTGAGTATAAGTAATTCCCTTCATGCCACCCAATACAGCATAAAAGAGTACAATACCCATACCAATTAATACACCTGAAGTGATGTCGACTTCCAAATATCTAGAGAAAACAACGCCAACTCCTCTCATTTGTCCTGCTATATATGTAAACGAAACTATTAATGTGCAGAAGACGGCGACTCCTCTGGCGGTATTTGAATAGTATCTGTCCCCAATAAAGTCAGGTACAGTAAATTTCCCAAATTTCCTTAGGTAAGGCGCTAGTAAAAGAGCTAAAAGGACATATCCTCCAGTCCATCCCATCAAATATACAGATCCATCATATCCAGTAAATGAGATTATACCAGCCATTGATATAAAAGATGCAGCCG
>Ga0209503_10001295_pt1 | contig 13064 bp, 18 predicted proteins | sample SouAtlMetagenome_2_FD_187448 | JGI IMG/M metagenome (GOLD analysis project Ga0209503, IMG submission 187448) | Marine eukaryotic phytoplankton communities from Atlantic Ocean - South Atlantic ANT15 Metagenome (SPAdes) (version 2) | ecosystem: Environmental > Aquatic > Marine > Oceanic | place... | reverse complement strand
TTATTACTAATTAATAATCCTCAAAAAAAAAATAATGAGTATTACTAATGAGTAACTATAGTCCATCAAACGGAGCACAAACTTTCACTAGTTTTGCACCATCAAGTGATTTATATTCACTATTAATGAAAGAACTTAATATGGATGGTAATGAATTAAGAAAACTTTTACAAACTCCAGCAGGAACTGAGATAGTTAGAAAAAAAGCTCAACAACAAATAGACATAGCTCTTAAAAAAGAACATGTTAAAAATAAACCATGTACTGGTAATGAATCTGAGTGTGATGAGGGTCAAATTTGTGGAACTTTTAAACCACAAAGTGTAAGTGGTGGGACAGATTATTATGGACTAAGGTGTCAAAATGCTATTTTTCCCGAATTGAATTTTTCAAAACATGTTACAAAAAGTTTTCCGGTAAGACCTCCAGAATTTAAATGTCTTAAAGATGAAGACTGTAAAATTAAATTTGACAAATGGGGTAAAACTAACGTCCCAGTAGTTTATGATGGGAGTACTAGTAGTAGTATAACCAATAATATGGGTTGTAATTACAATTGGTCTAAAAGTAAAGAAAAACAACCTTATGGAAAATGTCAAATGACGTACGATTGTAATGATAAAAAAGTTTTCTTAAAGAAACCTCCAGAGTGGGATTATTCTATGGAACAACCAATTATTCATTGTGAGGATGATAAAGATTGTGGTTACAAAGATGTTGATGGATGGTCAAGATGTATAGAACATTCTGATGGTAAAAAATATTGTGTATGGCCAGGTCTATGCCCTGACGTAGATAACACAAGTCAAAAAATATTAGAACGTCAAATATCTAATCCTCCTACTTTGATAGCACAACCTCTTGGTTTTGAATAAGAATATTTGAAATATACTCAAAAGCATCTTTTGCTTCTGTTGGTTTTTTATATCCTGTAATAATAATACTACCGGATCTAAAAATCAATATTGAAACTTCACCGTCAATTTTTTTTCTACCTTTTCTTGTAAATTTATCACTTGAATTTACTTTTGTAGTATCTTTGATATACTTAAGATTAATCCCTGGGTATTTATCAGGATTAAAATTATTGTATCTTAGATTCCCACCATTTTCTATTGTACTTCCTTTTAGTAGATTGAATAATTTTCTTTGTTTGATTTTTCTTGATAACTTAAAATCACTATTAATCATACTTATTCTTATGTCTTTTAAAGAATATTGAGAAGGATTCTCAACAAGATTTTTATTATATCTAAAAAAACAATCTAGCTCATTAATCATAATAGCACATGTTTTGATAGTTCTACAACCTACTGTTCTAAAACTTCCATTTGGGAAGACAAACACATTGATTTTACTTTTTTGTTTTTGTATTTTACTTTCATCATCTTCTATAGAAAGAACCATAGAACATTGATTGTAAAAAGCATCATTTAATGCTTTATCTTTAGATTTTTTAGTACCTGCTTTGTATTTGATAATTTGGAATACATCATGTTGTTTGTAATTCTCTTCGAAAGTTTTAACAACATTTTTAATATTAATCTTAGTGTTAATATTAAAACAAACTGTAATAGTAGAAGGTTTTAAACTTGTAGCACTTACAAAATCATTTTCTGGGAATTTTATACTTAGTAAATCATCTTCGAATGATTGCCAATAATCTTGACAAAAACATTCTTCATTTTTTTTTTCGCATAAACTACACTCTGACATTTTATATATAAAGATACCAATTTCTTTATATGGTTTCTTTATATACAAAAATTTGAAAAAAAAAAGTTACGAAACGAAATATTTTTTCTTTTCTCGGTTTAAAAAAGTCGTAATCTGTTTAATAAAAATTGTGGAAAAAGGATTACTTTGTCTTGTAGTTAAGATAAGTTCTGCTGAATCTTCGAAACTTTCTTTACATTTTCTTCTTGAACGATTTGATAAATTTCTGAAGAGAGTTTTAAGGTTAGGATAAAAAACACAATTTAAATTAAGTTCCATATCTAGTTGTGTAGTTCTAGGTATGTCTTCAATTTTATCTCTCATAAGAGATATTATTTCTCTTATTTGGTCACTAATTGTATTTATTGTTTCTTCTCTCATTTTTTTTCTTCTATAAAAATCAGGATTTTTTTTAAGAGAAACTAGGCTTTTATGTTTTATTTTCATGTTAGCCATAGTAATATCCATAGATTTTAAGTCTTTAGTAGAGTATTCAACCCTAGTCATAGGATCTCTAAAATTTCCACTTACTGTTAGATATTGAACTAAATCTACAAGATTATAATATACACATTTTGTATTTGTTTTAAACATCCAACAGGGATAACTTACAGATTTTAAAGAAATAGGGCATAAATCTGAATACATACCTTTATAAATTCTAAAGGCTTTTTGTATTTTTTTAGAAGCTAATTCTTGTTTAATAGTGTCAAGTAAAACTTTTTTTTTTAATTTATACCACTTGTTTATCTTAAGACTTTTTCCTTTTTTTTGCAAATCTGGTAATTTATAGTCATCCAATTGTTTTAATATATAATTTAGTTTATACATTCCTCCTTAATTAATAATGATATTTTTTCTTTATGTAATTAAATATTTTTAAAATATTTTATTATATTATGAAATTATTTCTCCTAAGGCATGAAGAAAGACCAAAAGAAACTGGATTTTATACAGAATTGACAGAAGGTGGTAAAAAAAAATCTTTAGATAAAATAGAAAAATTAGAAAAGTTAAATATTGATAAAATTTTTTGTAGTCCTTTTATAAGATGTATTCAAACAATAGAACCTTTTTGTTTAAAAAATAATAAATTTATTAATATTGATTGTGCTTTAGGAGAATATCCATATAATGAATCTAAAGAAAGAATGTCACATCCAGTTGATTTCTTAGAAATAATTAATATAGAATATGTTCCTATTTTATCTAATATTCCTTTCTATGAAATTTTAAAAGACCTTCAAGAAAGAGTTAAAAATTTTTGTACTAAACTTTTAATTAGATATTATGATACAAACTTAAATATACTTGTAGTTAGTCATCAAAGTATTCTTAACACTATTGAACATTACGTAACAAATTCAAAAGAAAAATTAGAAATCCACAAAGAATTTCCTATGGGTCAGTTATCGAAGAACGTACTTAAAAAATAATATTAATAATATGTAATGAAAGTTCTATCTATAGATATAGGTATTGTCAATTTTGCTTTCACTTTTTGGGTCTGTGACGAATTGAAGGATTTTGATAATATTGACATAACTAGTTTAAGAAAAGAAAGTGAACAAAAATGTATTGCTGTATATATGAAAAATTTATTTGAAAATATTCCTTATTTTAAATCAGCAGATTTTATTATTATTGAGAGACAACCTTTTTCAGGAATTGTAGCTGTTCAAGAAATTATACTATACCATTATAACAAAAAATGTATTCTTATTTCTCCAATTAAAATGCATAAATATATAGGAATTGACAATCTTGATTATAATAATAGAAAAATAAAAACTATGGAATTCGCTAGGCCATATTTAGAAAAATATGAAAAGTATCGTAATTTAATAAGAAAACATGATGTAGCTGATTCTTTATGTATTTATATATATTGGAAAAATACAAAAAAATTTGAAGATAATCCTTTTGAAACTTTTGAATATACACAAAAAATATTTGAAAATTTTGAATATAAAAAAAAGAAAATATTATAAATTATATGTACATATATTTCTTATGTCATAAAGATTATACTAATGAACAAAAAATAGAAGAATACTTAGAAAATAATATTAAATCTAATTATATTTTATATTGTAAAAATGATTTTATAGGACGTGTAATTAAAAGATATTGTCTTAATAATAAATTAAGATGTTCGTTTATTAAAAAAGATAATAAAGAAATCATAGACAAAATGTTAAATATAGTACCTATCGGTTTAGTAATATGTTTTAGTAATAAAGATTATGATACTACTCTCAAATATACAATTAGTGAATGTATAAATAAAGGAATTTTAGTAAATGTTATAATGGATAGTACAAAATATAGTACAAAAACTAAAAAAGGATATAGAAAACTTAAATGGAAAATATCTGATGAATACAAATATATGTCAGATATAGAATATTCATCAGATGAAGATTTTGATCTTTCTTGTTTATACAAAAAGAAAGAAGAAAAAAGGAAAGAAGTAAAAACAACTAAAAATCAAAAGAAAATTTTAAAACAACATAAATATATGAAATACATTGAAAGTAAAAATAAAAAATATAAAGAACCTCCTAAGAAAGGTTCTCTTGAGACTTTTTTTCATCAAAGTAAGAAAGAGTAGATTCATAACCTTGGTTAAATAAAGAAATTATTGTATCATTATTTGCTCCAAAATCCAAATTATTTATATTATCATCTAGTTGTAATTCAATACTGTTCTTACATTTATTTAACATAATTTCTGATAAATACCTAAATAAACCTCCTATTACCATTGGTCCAAATTTATAAATAGGAGTATTTTCTTCAATTGTTTCTTTATAATCACTTATACACACGTATAATAAATTATCATTATCATAATCTTGATTAAACATATCAAATAAACAACCGTCAGTATACAATCCGTCTTTGTACCTAATAGGTGGGAATACGAATGGTATAGCAGAAGTTATTCTTAATGCAGTTATTAACTTCATATCAGGGAAAGTTTCATGATTAAAATTTACACTTTTATAATTGACAACATCACTTCCAGTTACTGTAAAATGAATATTAGTTTTTTTGTAAAGTTGTAAAAAAGTTATATTCTTACATTTTTTACATTTCATAAATTTCTTAAGTATATTTTTTATTCCTTTACCTTCTAAAACTGAACTCCTAGATAATATCTTAGAAAATTCCATATCTACCACTTCTTTTAAATCTATTTCTAATAATTTTTTAACCATAGATATAGGACTGTATCCTATTAAATAAAAAGCTAGGATTAATCCACCCATACTTGTACCTCTCATTATCTTGATATCTTTTATTAAATCATTCTTTTCAAAATAATGTAAAAACCCTATATACCCAATACCTCTTATACAACCTCCATTAAAATAAATAGTATCTAACATTACTAATTATAAATACTCTTTTTTATATAAAAAAACTTAATTAATATTTAAATTAAATATCTGTTAAGTTATTTTTTTTAAATTAGTCCAATTTATCTACTTCATCCCCCTTTGATTCGTCATCAGTTGCTTTTGGTTTACCATCTTCTGCTGGTTTTGGTTGATTAGCTTCCAAAAATTTCATGAGTCTATCATGAACAGTTCCTACTTGTGATAATTCAGGTCCCCTAAAAGCTCCTCTTTGAGATGCTACATCGATAATTCTAACTACATTAGCGATGTCGTTTAATGTAATACCTGCTTGTTCCTGTGGTGTCTGTTGTTCTACTGATTTTTTTTCGCTCATTATAATCATAATAAATAAATATTTTTAAATACTTTAAACGAATTATAAATATATTGATTATTATTATATGTCTAACTCTGAAGTATATTCTAAAGAAGTTATTGATCAACTAAAAGATAGTTGTGAAAAAATAAAAGAGATATTTAATACTGTACATACACAAAAAGCAAAACAAGAAGAATTTATTAAGAAAATATCAAATTTTGACAACGATTTTTCATCAATGTTATCAGATATGGGTGCAAATTTAAAAAAGTTTAATGCTATTATAGAAAATGTAAATAAAAATATAAAAAAAGCAGAAGAAGACTATAATAAAAAAATAAAAGAAGAGGAAAATAGAAAAGAAAATGAAAACAAAAATAAAAAAATAGAAGAATTGAAAAATGAAACTAAATATCTTCAAGAATACTACAAACTAATGGAAGAACATAATAAAATATCTTTGGTTATAGAAGAACAAAAAATTAAAAAAAAAATTGCTACAAAAGACCTTGAAAAAAAATACGGAATTAATATAATCCAAAAAAAGAAACCTTCTTCAAAACCTACTAAAAATGTAGATACTGAAGAACATATCAGAAGGAGAAGTACACATAGTGCTCATCCTTTAGCAGCTGCTTTAAAAGCTAAATTTAAAGGGGCTAGAGGGGAAGATTAAATTTTAATAGCTCTTCCTAATTTTTTTCCACCTTTACCATCAGCTATAGTAACACTTTTGATGTCACTTTCATCAGACATAGCAGTATCAGCTATGGAAAATCTATCTTCTCCGTCAGAAACTACTGATGAGGCTTGTTGAGTACTTAAAGGTCTTTTCATAGGATTAGGTACACTTGGTATTTCTTGAATATCTGGTTGAGTTCGCTGTTGTTGTTGAGGTATGTTAAAGTTTGGACTATTCATCATGTCTTTAGTTTGACTCATAATATTCTTCATTAAATTACCTACATCAAAATTGGGTCCTGCCATTTGAGGACCTCCTGGTGCATTTGGATTTTCTGTACCTCTATTCATTCCTCCCATCATTCCTTTCATCATTGCAGGATTCATCATTCCTCTCATCATACCTTCTATTCCTCCTCCACTAGAGCTCTTGAAGAAACTACTTGTCAAATGGAACATAAATGCACTTCCTGCTAAACTAAACATTAATTCTAATTCAGGAGCCATTTCACCTCTTCCTGAATATTTTTCAGCTAATCTTTCAAATATTTTATCATAGTCTCCTATATTTTCCATTACTGATTCAGACCATCCATCTAATTTAATATTAAATGGATCAAATCTTCCATTCATATATTCTAATCCAGTTACAGCTGCCATAAGCATTTTCCTAGAGAATGCTACAGCAGAACGATTTGATAACATCTTATTTTGCATATCATATTCTAATTTAACTTCTTCATATGTAGATTCTGGTGTGAATCTTTTAGAAAGTTTAACACCTTTTGTTTGATATTCGTAAAGTTTTAATAACATTTTTTGTTTTTCTTTATCTCTTTCTGAATTAGACATATGTGGCTGTGTAGGAACACTTGAAGGTTGTGAGAAAAAGTTTTGTTTATTTTTTCTACTTCTCCTAGAACCCCTAGAACTTCTAGAACTTCTGGAACTAACTGAGGCGGTGTATTGACTACTTATATCATCAGATTCACTGGCGGTATATTCACTTTCTTGAATATCTGGCTGTTGTTGAGGTAAACTTTTTCTCGTATTAGCTAAATTAGCAAAATTTGAATTAAAAGTATCATTTCTACTGGGAGAACTTTGTTTTCTTTTTCTATATTTCTTTTGTTTTTTAGGTCTCTCCATATCTACGGTTTCGTCACTATCTGAACTATAAGACACACCTTTTAATACAGAAGGTCCAGTAACTTTTACTGATTTTTTTTTATTTCCTTTCACTAGTTTAATATCACTCATTATTAATACCTAGTATTTTATACTATTATACGAAACGCAATTTTTAAGTATTTTAACGTTCATACTTTTAAAAAAAAATGATTTATTCAATTAATTATGAAACAAACATTTAATAGAAGATTCCCTAGGAAATACAATAACTGGAATAATAATAATTGGAATAAAAAAAATAACATTTATAGTGCAGGTATACTTCCTTATGGAAAAGATAGTAAAGGAAATGTATATTTCCTTCTAGGAAAAGATCGTCAAATGGCATGGTCTGATTTTGGAGGAAGAGTAGAAGTAAAGGATAATCAAGATGTAAAAGAAACTGCTATAAGAGAATTTTATGAAGAGACGTACAATTCTGTTATAGAAAAAAAATACTTGAGAGAGATTCTTTCAAATGAAAAAAATTACATTTTAATTAAAAGTAAAACACTTAATGGTTCTCCATATTATATGTACGTCATCCAAATAGAATTAAATGAAGATATGAGAAAATCTTTTATAAAAACTTTCGATTACCTTAAATATATTAAAGTTAATGAATATATACTCGAAAAAACTGATATTCAATGGGTAAGCCTCAGAACTTTGCTAGCATGTATAGATGATAATAAGAATGAAATTGCTCTTGGTTGGAATTTAAGAAAAGTTTATAAAAATACTCTTATAAATAACAAAGAACAATTTGTTAATATTTTTAAAGATTAAGGTCTTTCATGTATGATTCTAAATTATCATAATTTTTATCTATATTTTTCTTTATCCATTTATCACTTTCAATCCATTCTTCTAATAGCTGTTTCTTAGTTTTTTCAACTTGACCAAAAAAATGAGAAATGTCTTTTACAACAGGTTTATTAATTATTTCTAAACCTAAATACTTCAAATTAGACTTTGAGAATTTATGAAATTTAATTTGTCTTTTAGTAGGTTTTCTAGCTACTATTTTTCCTGTTTTCTTTTGTAAACTATACCTCAAATAACTAATCCCTTGTAGATAACTATCTGCTAAATCATCTTTTTTCTTAGAAACATTAAATAAGTCAATAAACTTCTGGTCTTCAAATTTTATCATTTTTCTACAATATATTATTGATAATTTTTTATTTTTGACGTACTGATTACAACCTGTAACTTCCACCTTAGGTCCTTCATAACATTGTAATTTATGTTTAGGGCTATATTCCAAAACTTTCATTTTTTTACTGTTATCAATAACTCCTCTCATTAAAAAATAAGTTTTAATACATCCACCCATTACTCTCATCGTAGGATTAAATCTTGGTTGTTTTTCAATTAGAATAATATCAGCATCTAATAAAAATGGTCTATTATCAAGTTCACATATTAAAGCTATCTGTTTGTCTCCTCTTATAGGAGATTCTGAAAGATTTATATTTTCCCATTTAATTATTTTTTCTTTTTCATCTACTATACAAAATGACAAATTTTTAATACCAACATCAAAGGAAACTATCTTCATTATTATTAACTATTTTTTTCTATATAAAGTAGAAACGCATTTTGCGTCATTTATAATATTTTTTTTATGTTGTATAATTTTATAATGGGTAATAAACAAACTCGACAAAATGCTTCTCACATTAGACCTTCAAAATTTGGATGGAAACCAGATTTACCTGATAATAGAGACCATGTTGTAGATTTCCCAGAACACGTTATAGATAGAATAGAATATAAAATAAATCTTGGTAAACATTTTCATAATTATTATGATGATAGAAATACAGGAATGAATTCTTCATGTACTGTTGCTTCTGCTATAAATTTTGAAGAAGAAAGAGTATCTGGTAATAGATTTAATTCTTCTCCTTCTTTTTTATACTATAATACAAGATATCTTGAAGGAAAAGAAAATTATGACTCTTTCGTGGGTATTAGAGATAATATAAATTGTTTAAATAAAATAGGTGTATGTAGTCAAGAAAATTACAATACTCATAATTTAAATGATGTCCCTAGTGGTGAAGTTTATGAAGAAGCAAAAAATTTCAAGGGATTTATGTACAAAATTATTAAACCAGACCTTACTCAAATTAAAGCTTGTTTAACGTTAAGAAGACCTATAATATGTGGGTTTTCTGTTCCAAAACAATATGACGATCCTAATTGGAATATTACTTTAGATCCTCTTATTCCTCCAAAATCTAAAGGTAAATTATTAGGTGGAAGAACAGGATTGATTATTGGTTACAATGATGAAAAGAAAATATTAAAAATTATGGATTCTAGAGGAGAATCATGGGGAAATAATGGAATATTTAATATGCATTATGATATGGTAACAAAAGGATTGTGTGTAAATTTTTGTACAATTGAGAAGAAAGTATCTAATGGAAGTATTTCTCAATTAGAAAAGCCTAATTATTCTAGTGTTACTAAAAAGAAAAAAAGAAGGGGTAAAAAAAAGAGGAAAAAGAAAAGCATTAATGAAGAAAGTGTAGATAGCCTTAGTGAATACGAGTCAGATTATGAACATATTGAACCAGAAAATGTAGAAGAATTCAAAACAAAAGACAAACAAGTTGAAGAAAAATTATTAAATGATATCGAACAAGAATTAAATAACATTTTAGGTGATAAAGAATCTGTAGAAGAGTCAGATAAAGAATCTGGAGATTTTAAAGAAATAAGTATTACATTAGGGAAAAAGAAAAGAAGAAGAAGAAGGAAAAAGGGTAAGAAAAAGAAAGTAGCTTTTAAAGAAGAAGAGGATGAAATGTTAAAAAATTTCGCTTTTAGAACCGAAAAATAATGTACGTAATTAGTAAAGAATGGAAAATAATGATTTTGTTTTATGTATATTAATACTATTTCTATTTCTATTAATGTGTATCCCAAGAAAAGAAAATTTTACAAGTATTAATAGAAAAAAAATAAGTAATCTTAATTATTACAAAGGTTATCCAGAAAAAGGTTTGTATATCAAAGATCTTAAAAAGGTTGAAAATTTTTGTAAAAAACAAATATTACAAAATAAAAGAGTGAAAAATAGAACAATAGTTTTTGATTTTGATGATACTTTAGTTTACACTAGACCATATAAACCATTTGAAATAAATGTGGTAGAATATACAAAGAATCGAGAACCTATTTTTTATTTACCACCGATAGAACAAATGTGTAATGTAGCTAGATTAGCTAAAAAAAATGGGTACGTCATAATTATAATAACAGCTAGACCACCTACTAGTGAAAAAGCTACAATAGCTAATCTTAATGCGTACAATATTCCTTATGATTTAGTATATTGTGACAAATATAAAGGTACTAATATTAAATTTAAACAACAACTCAGAGAAAAATTAAGTAAACAGTGTAAGATTATTATGACTATTGGAGACCAGTGGTGGGATGTTGAAAATCCTGGAAAGGGTTGTATAGGTATTAAACTACCAACCCCTAAGGATAAAAATGTTTTTATAGTGCGAGAATAATCGTTTAAAAAAATGTTTTGTTATTTTTAAGATGAGTGACTTTAACGTTAACAGTATCGTAAAAATAAAAAAACATAAGAATGAAAGAAAAAAAGAAATAATCAAACAAATAATGAAAAAAATTAAGAAAAAAATAGAATTTTATGCAGTTCAAGATAAAGAATATTGTACTTTTGAAATTCCTAATATAATGTTTGGATTTCCACTTTATGATGCAAATAAATTAGGAATGAAAATCTGTAGAATATTGATAAAAAAAGGTTTTAAAGCAAATCTTATTAGTCATGGTGTAATTTTTATTGATTGGAGACAAGAACAACAAGAAAGTAGTAGTAGTGAAAGTGAAGAAATTGAAGATGATGAGGAATTAAATGAACAATATAAAAATTTAGCTAAGACACAACAAGATAAACAATCATTAGTATTTGAAGATCTTAAAAAAACAGCTAGTAAGTATAAAAAATCTTAAAATTTTTCATGCTTTAATGCAATTGTCACTTTTTCATTTACAGTATTAGCTAAAACTCCTTTAATCCTCCTGTTAATCATGGGAAAAGGAATGTTAATTATTATTCTTTCACCAGTATCAATGTAATTTTTGAATTCTTTGTATAATTTTTTTACAGGTTCATATTTCATATTTAATTCAAATTTAGAAAGTTCTTTGATGAGTTCTTTTACTTCATTTTTTCTATTTTCTAAAGTTCTATATTCAATAACTTTTATTCTCTTTGTACCTTTTTTCTTTTTTGAAGACATTTAATTATTAAATATTTAATTATTTAAATAAAATTACGAAAAAAAAAATATTTTAGTTATTTAGATAATGCCAGCTCCGTTAGATGTTGCTTTTCATAACCACTATAATGACGTATATGAAAATAAAGCTGTCAATGTCCCAACCTATTCTAATCAAGTAAAAAATAGTAGACAGTATAAACAAAATATGATTAATATGATGAATAATTCAAATGCTATTACTAAGAGTACTCCAAGATATCCTTGGCCAGTTGCATGTAAAAATCATTATATTAGACAAAATAACGTAGCAACGAATAGACCTTTTTTTTTAAATAGAAGAGAATATTTTGGAAAAGGAAATTTTATATTAAACAATCTTAAAACAATACAAGAATGTCTTTGTTATGTTATAACATTTGCAATTTGTATGATAATTCTTTTATTAATAATGCTAATAGCTTTCTAATCTTACAACTGTATTCCTAGTATAATAAATATTAGGTTCCATAATTATATAAAATTTTTCGGGTGCAATATTTCTATATTCAGTGATAGTCATATTTCCACCGAATGCTTTTAACATAGAGAAAGGAGGATTAGATTTAATTATAAAATTTTCACCTGTAAGATCTTTAAAATATGTTTGTACTAAATTATTATATTTACCTTGACAATTCCTAGTAGAATAAGCTTTAACACAACCCCAACTACAGAAATTTCCACATATTTTATATTTGTCTTTATCTTTTTGTACAGGTAAAAATAAAGGTTGAGACTTAAAAGAATGACTACAATACCAACATAATAAATTAGTTTTTTTTGGTACGTCTTTTCCTTTTGAATCATTAATATTTTCATAATGTTTCATAATACCTATAAATTTAATGTCTTTGTTTATTCTCTTAGGAAGACGAATTTTTTTTTTCTTTTTTTCATATTCATCTTCAGAATCAGATTCTTCTTCTGAATCCGAAAAATTTAAAGAACAAATTTGTTTCTTTTCTTGAACAATATGTGAATGATTATTGGTATCAGCGGTGTAAAATTTTTTTTGTATTTCTTTAGGGTCATCTTTTTTTGCATTTTGAACTATAATAGAAAGATTACCAAATGATATTTTTTGAGATGGAAGATTCTCATCTAAATTATTATCACATTCTGAAAAATTTATTTTATTATCTATCATATCAATACTTTCTCCAATATTTGAATAACCTGTTATCTTATTTAAAGCATCTATGTCACATTTTTTTTTACGACCCCTTTTTTTTTTAACTCTAGGAACTTCAGGTTCAGTTTTAGGTTTTGGCTTTCTTCCTCTTTTTTTCTTAACTTTAGGTACTTCATTCTCCGGTTTTGGTTTCGGTTTACGACCTCTCTTTTTTTTGACTGGTTCAGCCATTATGTATTTTATGGATATTTCTTTAAATAAAGTTTATTACTTAAAAAAATATATCCAGTATTATTATCATGTATATTTCGCAGCAGTAA
>Ga0209503_10001294_pt1 | contig 13065 bp, 7 predicted proteins | sample SouAtlMetagenome_2_FD_187448 | JGI IMG/M metagenome (GOLD analysis project Ga0209503, IMG submission 187448) | Marine eukaryotic phytoplankton communities from Atlantic Ocean - South Atlantic ANT15 Metagenome (SPAdes) (version 2) | ecosystem: Environmental > Aquatic > Marine > Oceanic | place... | reverse complement strand
CCTCAGCAGCGGGAGCCTCCTCAGCAGGAGCTTCCTCTGCAGCAGGTGCCTCCTCAGCGGGAGCTTCCTCAGCAGCAGGGGCCTCCTCAACAGGAGCTTCCTCAGCAGCGGGAGCCTCCTCAGCGGGAGCTTCCTCAGCAGCAGGGGCCTCCTCAACAGGAGCTTCCTCAGCAGCGGGAGCCTCCTCAGCAGGAGCTTCCTCAGCAGCGGGAGCCTCCTCAGCAGGAGCTTCCTCAGCAGGTGTTTCAATTTCTTCTTTGGCCTCAGGCGTGGTCGCCTCTTGGGCCTCTTGCGGTTGATCCGCGGCAGCGTCGTTGGACGCGCTAGCCTGATCTTCAGGCTTCTGGTTTTCTTCGGTCATCAGGACGCGAAGGGTTTTTGTATCCGGTTAAAGCGCCTATTAACCGGAGTCGTGGATAAATGGAGCATCATAGCGCTTGCCCCAAAAAGGACGGCAAAAATAAGACAAACGCGTTGGACTCCACTCCAAACGCCGTCAAGAGAAAATCAATCGTCTTGATTCAGAACCCTGGCGCCCGCGAAACCACGGCGCTTGGCCTCTTCCATCCAACCCAAGGCTTCCGATTCGCTGTCCACTGAACGCGTCAAATACACCGTCTGAACGCCCTGTCGGTCCGACTTGATGTCCCAATTCAATGGCGCATCCAAAATGGCGTTGGCCAACCTCACGGGAATCGTGCTGTCAAACCGCCCCAATTCGACCCACCACCCGCGCGACGGTGCAGGGACCGTGACCTTGGCCTCGGGTTCTTCTTGCGCCTCAGCTTCTGGAGACATGTTGGCGATTCCTGCGATCGCAGTGGTGCTCGCTTGGGCCAGTGGAATCCGCCGACCATTGATGTAGACCACCACAAAGGCGTCCCCCCTGCCGGCTGATCTCAATTCGTTGCGGTGATCGATGGCCTCCTGTTCGCGGTCGAACCGACCTGAAAACAGCCTCAACCAACCATCAGAACCTGAATCCTCGCGGGTCAGCGTTCCCAACGCCTCCAGCGACTGGGCATCGGGAACCCCACGGAACGCCCCCACCTGCACACTGTAGACCCGTCCCTGAACATCCGACCAAGTGGGGATGTCCTCTGGGACCTCAGGGGATGGGTCATTGCGCGGAGACCCTTCTGAAGCCGTCAACACTGGTCGCTCCTCAACAGCGACAGCGGATGCTTGATCGGAAGGGGTGATTTGGGCCAAATCCTCAGACGCCACTTGGTCGCGCTCAAGTGCCAATTCTTCCGCGTCTGGTCGGGCAGCGCGGACACGTTCGCCCGAGACAAACCGTACCACAAACGCATCGGAGTATCCCAAAGCCCGGATTGCATCACGGGCCTCCACCGCTGAATCATAAGCATCAAAGCTGCCTGCGAGATATCGCGTGATGCCATTGGCCAGTCGCTGCGCCCACATGGGGTCAAAGGCTGAAAACAAGGCCGCTGGAAGTGCCTTGCGAAAAGCCCCCACTTGAATCTTGTACTCCACGCCATCCGCTTTTGGTCGCCCATCGGGTCTTGCAAACGTCTCCTCAGCCGACCCCGAGGACATGGATTCAGCAGCACCCATGGAACCTAGGATTGCCTTTTCCAAAACCTCACGCTGAATGGGACGCAAGCGAATCCCGCTGTTTCTCGCGCCGCCTTCACCCACCACCTCCGCCTCGGGCAAGGTGACACCGTACTGAAGGAACACAGCGTCTCCAATCGGATCGACAGATGCAACCTCCCCTCTGGCATTGCCATCCCCTAAATCCCCAGCTGTATCCATCGAAGCAGGCTGGCTGCGCCCGACCTCATTTCCATTCTCGTCCACCAGATTGTCAACCGCTGACTCCTGAAGATTAGCCTCCATGGCAACGGCCTCCTGCCGACGCGCCTGTAACCGACTTTCAAACAAGGCCAAATCCACTTCGGCGAGTGCACGCTGCACATCGCGGGTCGCGAAAAACCGGTCTTTGTCTTTGTCGCTTCCCAGTTTGATTTCTTCGCCTAGTAATTCAGATGGACTCAGGAGTTCTCGAAACGCCGCCCAAGACTGAATCAACCGCCAATCTTCGTCTGACCAACCTGACCCTCCAGCATTTCCTGAAGCATTTGGCGCGTAAACAAGAGAAGCATCCAAAATATCACTCCCCATTTCCAAGGTCCAATCCGCCGGCAAACCCGCCCGAATTGCATCTGAAACTGCTTCCTCGCTCAACCCCAAGGCGAGTTCAGACCCAGAGGAGCGCCCCGGAAAAACCGCCTCCTCACCGTTGACATCCCCCTCGATCAATTCGACAGTAAAACCCTCATCTTCCGCGGCTTGAACATCAAATCGACCGGCCCTCTGGTCTGCCATCGCAACCCGCTCGGCTTCGATCCGCTCGGCTTCGATCCGCTCGGCTTCGATGCGCTCCGCCTCCTGTTCTGTCATCGCAACCCGCTCGGCTTCGACCCGCTCGGATTCGATGCGCTCTTCCTCCTGTTCTGCCATCGCAACCCGCTCGGCTTCGATGCGCTCCGCCTCCTGTTCTGCCATCGCAACCCGCTCGGCTTCGATCCGCTCGGCTTCGATGCGCTCTTCCTCCTGTTCTGCCATCGCAACCTGCTCGGCTTCGATGCGCTCGGCCTGCAACCGCTCTTCCTCCAGACGAGTCAACTCATCCTGAACCGCCAGAAGCGACTCCTGATACGCAGATCGAACACCCGACTCCCGAACGAGGGCCTCATGCCATTGGACCTGGGCTTGGATCCTCTCCACTCCCCGGAGCTTAGACGCCGATGTGCCGCGCTCATCCGTATTCGATTGCGCGCGCTCCCATTCTTCCCTGCGCATCGCCATTTGCGCTCGGACAAACGACTCAGACTCCCCCTCCAAAAGGAGTTCCTCTCCTCGAGGTTCAATGGAAACAGGTTCGAAAGCGCGCAACGCCACAACAGATTCAGACAGCAATTCAAGCATCGCCTGTTTCAGGTCGAGTAATTCCTGCGCCACTTCCGCATCCAATATCTCAAAGTCTGCAGTACCCATCACCAAGGGGATTCCCCGTCCTCCGTTGCGGTCAATCATGCGATCCCAAGCCTTCTCGACCTTCCGCGAATTCAATATTGACGCCTCCCATGCTTGCATCAAGGCGTCTAAATCCTGAACCCCTGCGGCAGACAAGTCAACTGCCCCTTCTCCTGTTTCCGTCATGGGCCGACCCAAAACGAATCGGACCAGTGTCTCGCTTGAATTGCGTCCAAAGGGAACCTCCAAGAACTCCATGTCCTCTGAAATGCTGTCCGCCTCCCCCTCTGTTGGATCGGAATTCTCACCGCTACTAGAACCCACTGGGGCTTCTTCGTCTGAAGTGACTTCTCCCTGTTCTGAGGAGAACAAACCTTCCTCCATGCCGTCAGGCCCTTCGAATTCAACGGCCAGGGCTCCGTCTTCGATCTCTTTCAACTGGAGTTCCCACTGCTCCCTAACGACCTCCATGTGTCGCCGTTGGCGCTTCAACCAGTCTCCCCGCCAACCAGCGCGTTGCTTCCGAGACCATCCAACCTCGGCACCATCCAAGCCAGCCTCCCATTCTTCCAACCAAGCCCCAATTTCAGCTTTGGATACTTCGTTATCGACCCCGGTCACGGCCACCTCATCACCCTGTTTGGCTTGCCAGTCGGAAAGGGCACCAATCACTTCTGAAAGGTTGCCACTCCCCAAGGCCTCGATTTCTCTCAAAGCCAATCTTTCTCGACGATAAGCCAAAGCAGCATCGCCCGCCACATTGACTAAGGACGCCTTCGTCGCAGACTGAACAGCATAGGTCCAAGCTTCAATCATCCCCTCAACCTCTCCAACAGCAGCTCCATCTCGAACCCCTCGGGCCATCAAATCGGGATTGGGGCTCCACTCCGATAGGCCTTCTACCAAATCGGACAACACACCCGCCCGCGCCATGCTCGGCGCATCGAGGAAATTCGATTCTTGAACAAGCAACTTCTCGGCCTTATCGTTCCACACGGCTGCCAAAGCCTCGGGCTCCTCCTCTTCTATCACAAGAAGTTCTTCGGTGGTCGGCGCGTCGCCTTCAAGCAGCAATGTCGAAACCGTGCGGGGCCCCGTGATTTCCACTGCTGTTGCCCCCTCTTCTTCCAATCCTCCCTGAATTGACAAGGCATCTTGTGTTGGTCCATCCTCACCGTCAAGGCTCCCCCCTTCCAAAGCACCGCCTTCGGGGTCGGGCATTTCAACAATTTCATTAGCGACGCCATTCACATCCGCAACCCAAGCAACCGACTCACCAGAAGAAATTCCACCGTCCAAAGCAGATGAATCAATGCGGTCACTGACCCAATCGCCCCAGCCTTGAACTCCCGTTGCAGTGGCCACGGATTCTACTTCTCCCGTAGCGCCCTCATCTTGTGGCGTGCGGAGACCATGCTGACTGCGCAAATCGGCCAACATTGCCCAATCCACATCGTTTCGCTCGACCATCGTCCAGCCCCGCCCCTGTTTCCTCAATTCCCACGATGAGTCAGCCGCACCGAACGATTCCGATACAATCTGCCCATCCCTGTCCTCCAGAACAATCCGAACACCGACTGCGCTTTCCTCCGCAATGAGGGATTGAAATTCGGCGCCTTCTCCGTCCAGCTTGCGCACACTGACCTCTTCGCCATTGGAATACACCCGCAACGTCATCCCATCCGAGGCCACTTCATCTGCCAACCAACTCACAGAACCCGCATCAAATGGAGCCTCGGAAAGGGCCACCCGATAGGCATGTATTCTCCCCTCGCGCGCCGCACGGTTAGAGGACATCCACGCTCCCCCATCCGGTTCTGGGATGAAGAACTCGTCATCATTAACAGAATTGACGGGAAACGGAAGCCGCTCCGGAATGCCGACCGGCCCTTCCGTTCCCCATTTGACGGCATAGATGTCTTGACCTCCGAGGCCCCCGGGACGGTTGCTTGAGAAATACAGCACCCCATCCCTTGACAGATAAGCTCCCCGCTCGTCATAGACGCTGTTGACCGAATCCGAAAGCCGACGTGCATCGCCATACTCACCCCCTGAGAGGGAAATCTGATAAAGGTCCCACCCCGTCTTTCCGGACTTGCCGAGCGAGGCATAAACCAGAACCGTGTCACCATTGTGAAACGCGATACGGCCAGGTTCTGTCTTGTTGTCCGCCTTCGACCGCAATGCCTTTGGGGTGTTGACCAAACGGATTCCGGGCGTTTGGGGTCGGTAAAAACGAAAAGCCCCATCTGGATCCGCAGGAAAGCGATCCAGAACATCAAGCCCAATGGCCTCTGTCGGATCCCAAATCACAGCGGAGCACATGGATGAGCCGACCCTGGCTTCTTCCTTAAAGCGCGCTTTCTTTCCCGCAGCCGCCAAATACGCCGCATATAGGTCTCGTGCACGTTCAAAGTCGTATTCCAACTGCGCAAGGCGGGCACGATGGAACTCCACATCCACCTCTGAACAGCCAAACTTAATGGCAATGCGCAAATGGCGCCTCGCCAGCGTCAAGCGTCCAGGCTCTCGCAACGCACAACCTGCAAGCCTCCCGTGAAGGCAGCCCTCCTCGGGAAACAGACTGACCAGCCGCTCATAATCCGCAAGTGCATCGAGAAGCCTTCCCGCTTCATACGCCTCCTCTGCCCGATCCCTGAGCTCATCTAATCCCTGCTGATTTTGTGCATTTGCAGTTGTCAAACACGACAAAACGACGCACAACAGGACCCCGAATCTTCGGAGAAACAAGCCCCCTTGAGGGCGTTGCGGAACGCGTGCGCGCGACATGATGGCAAATTGAGGCGCACAGGCGCAAAACTGCGCCGGAACAGCGGGGTTTTTCAACAGGAAGGGCCGGAGCCTTTTCCGGAGAAGGGCCACGATTACCTTTGCGGCCACAACCACCTCCCCATGCCCAACGCCTTCTTCCAAGTCCCCTATCCAGAGAATGAACCCGTTCTCGACTACGGCCCAGGCAGCCCCGAACGCGAGGCCCAACTCGCCGAGTATGAGCGCATGTTGAACCAGGATCCAGTGGCCGTGCCCATGGTCATTGGTGGGAAAACTGTGTTCACAGAGGACAAGCGACCGCTGACGCCGCCGCACGACCACCAGCGCGTGATTGGCCATGCCCATTTTGGCACTGGCGAACACGTCAAGGAGGCCATCGATGCCGCATTGTCGGCGCGCCCCGCTTGGTCCGCATTGGACTGGGAGCAACGCGCCAGCATCTTCCTGCGGGCAGCTGAAATTCTCGCCGGCCCATGGCGGACCCGGATCAATGCGGCCACCATGCTCGCACAAGGCAAGAACCTCCACCAAGCAGAAATCGATGCTGCGTGTGAGTTTATCGACTTCCTCAGGTTCAATTGCCACTTCGCCCAAGAAATCTATGCCCAACAACCCGAGAGCGCACCCGGCCTCTGGAATCGCCTCGAGTACCGCGCCTTGGAGGGCTTCGTGTTTGCCATCACACCATTCAACTTCACTGCGATTGCGGGCAATCTCCCCATTGCTGCGGCCTTGATGGGGAACGTCGTCGTCTGGAAACCCTCTGACGACCAGATTTACTCTGCCCACGTCATTATGGAACTGCTCCATGCCGCAGGTCTGCCAGAGGGCGTCATCAACCTTGTCACCGTTGATGGTCCAGAAACGGGAGACGTGGTCTTCTCTCACCCAGATTTCGCTGGACTGCACTTCACGGGCAGTACAGGCGTCTTCCGCCACCTTTGGAAAACCATCGGAGAGAACATCGCCCGATACAAGACCTATCCGCGCATTGTAGGTGAGACGGGCGGCAAGGACTTCATCCTCGCCCACAGATCCGCCAATGTAGACGAGGTGGTCACCGGAATCATTCGGGGATCATTTGAATTCCAAGGACAGAAGTGCAGTGCAGCCAGCCGCGTGTACCTGCCCGACAACCTGTGGCCTGAAATTCAAGAGAAGCTGGTCTCCGAGGTTGCGACATTGAAAGTGGGGGCTCCCGGTGACCCAACAAACTTCATGGGCGCCGTCATCAACCGGCGCTCCTTTGACAACATCAAAGGTTACATCGAGTACGCCCAAGGCAGCGCCGATGCAGAGATACTCTGCGGTGGTGGATGTGATGACAGCGTGGGCTACTTCGTGCAGCCCACGGTCATTGTGGCCAAGGACGCCCACTTCAAGACCATGGAGGAGGAGATTTTCGGACCCGTCGTCACCATTTTCGTCTACCCCGCTGACCAATTTGACGCCGTCCTCGAAACCGTGAATTCAACAAGTGAATATGCACTTACAGGCGCTGTCTTTTCTCGAGATCGATACGCTGTGGATGACGCCATGCGCGCTTTGGAAAACGCCGCGGGCAACTTCTACATCAACGACAAGCCAACAGGCGCCGTGGTGGGCCAACAGCCCTTTGGCGGTGCCAGAGGTTCCGGAACCAATGACAAGGCGGGATCATACCTCAACCTACTTAGGTGGGTGAGCCCAAGAACCATCAAGGAAACCCTCTGCCCACCAACAGATTACCGCTACCCCTTTCACCAAGATTGAAGGCCAGCGAGCACACTGAATGAAAAAGGGCGCCGCGTGGCGCCCTTTTCATTTACTGAAATGCAATGGAGGTCAGCGCTTCTTCTTAGCAGCCCTCCGGGTTGTTGTTGCCTTCTTGGCGGCAGGCTTGGCAGCCGCTTTACGCGTCGTCGCCTTCTTGGCAGCAGGCTTAGCAGCCGCCTTGCGGGTCGTCGCCTTCTTGGCTGTAGGCTTGGAAGCCGCCTTGCGGGTCGTCGCCTTCTTGGCAGCAGGCTTAGCAGCCGTCTTGCGCGTCGTCGCCTTCTTGGCAACAGGCTTAGCAGCCGCTTTACGCGTCGTCGCCTTCTTGGCAGCAGGCTTAGCAGCCGTCTTGCGCGTCGTCGCCTTCTTGGCAGCAGGCATAGCAGCCGCTTTGCGCGTCGTCGCCTTCTTGGCAGCAGGCTTGGCAGCCGCCTTTTCAGTAGCATCTGCGGCCGAAGGACGACGTGGCTTTCTGCCTCTGTCGTCCATGGGTGTTACTGCAACTGAGTCGAACAACTTATCGTACGGCGCCTTCAACTTGCCTTGAGAGTCCAACCACGAGGTGAGCACCAGGAACTTCTCTTTTTTGCCAGGAAGCCCCACCGTGTCAATCTTCTTCATCGTGTTGCGCAGACGAAATGCAGCATTGAGAACGCTCGCTTTTGCGTTTTTAGCCCGGTCAGCAGAAATGTTGTTCAACACCATCGCATCGCGAACCAACTCGGAGTAGCTCAATGGACGATCGCATTGGCGAAGGCGGCGCAAAATGAAGTTGCCCCAAACACTCTTGGGCCCGCGCTTTTTGGGTCTTCCAGATTTTTTTGCCTTGGCTTCAGTCTCGGTCTTCCTCGGACGCCCTGGTCCGCGTTTAACAGGTGCAGAGGCCACCGCAGACACAGGAGTTGGCTGGGCAGAAGCCCCCCTGACTGAAAGCGCATTGCCACCCAATCGGGCAATGATGTCATCTACGTGCTGCAGTTTCGCAGCCAATTGAATGCGCTCCTGCTCATAGAAGCTTTTGATAGCGCTCAGCTCAGCTGAACCGAGACCCGTTGTTCCTTTTTTTGCCATGTGCAATTTTTAGTTGAATACGTAATCGTATTTGTCAGGGGCCGCGAAATAACAACAATTCGTGTCAATCAAAAAGAAACCACAAAGGCCAAAGGGGGCTAATCCCCGGGGACGTGCCCCGGGGAAGTCAAGGTCGTAAGCCGGATTCTGTTGTCCCGAAGGACTTCCACCATTGATCTGCGCAACCTACCCTCCAGCATCGGACGGGCAATCCTCAGGCACTGGTATACATGGTCTTGCAGCCCGAAAGGTTTTCCTAAGCCGTGCGGTCACCCGACACGCTGGTGGGCTCTTACCCCACCTTCTCAGCCTTGCCTGTGCCCGAGGGCCATCGGCGGTCTAAATCTCTGAAGCACTGTCTGTCACCCTTGCGGGCGCCTTCCCTTTCAGGAAGTTCGGTACCCTATGCTGTCCGGACTTTCCTCACCAACCCGAAGGCCGGTGCGGTGGAACACCTTGAGCAGTAAAGATACACCTGAACCAACCACCCAAAAACCCTTTCCCACACAATCAAAAACCGCCCAGAGCATGCAAATCTCATCTCCAAAACACCGGTTCCAAATGCCGTTGAAATTCAAAAACTCAAGTCAACAGGAACAAAGCCCCCTGCATTACAAATAGGATAATTCCTACACACAGCCGATTGCGTCCCATCCTGCCCAAGCGCCACCAAAACACGATTTACATTCGCCTGCACCTCCCATGCAGCCCACCAGCTAACACCATGGCCACTTACGCCGTCATCAAACCGTTTGGCACCCTCAGCCAATTCACGCCAGAAGCGGGCCATCCGACCCTCCGTGACCTGGGCGATTTCCCGCCCGATGTCTACCCCATCGGAAGACTTGATCGCGACTCAGAAGGCCTGCTCCTGTTGACCAACGACAACAAACTCAAGCGCCGCATCTTAGAAGGACACAACGGAAAGAAAATCTGGAAAACCTACCACGTCCAAGTCGAAGGCTCACCGACCGAGGAGGACCTTCGCGCATTAGAACGCCCCATGCAATTGAAGGCCAAAGGCAAGGTCTTCACCACCCGCCCGGCAAGGGCCAAACTGCTACCAGACAATTTCACAGCACCATGGGAACGAACACACCCCATCCGCTATCGGGCCAACATCCCCACAACATGGGTCGAAGTCCAACTCGACGAAGGCAAAAACCGGCAGGTCCGAAAGATGACGGCAGCCATCGGTTTCCCCACCCTGCGCCTCATCCGCCACGCCATCGGTGGCTTCAGTTGCCACAGCCCGCAAGTAATGTCCGAGGATGACATCCAAACTTTGGCATTGTAGAGCCCTTCCAATCACTGACCACAAAGGCCCTGAAATTCAAAGGTCAAATCATAAGTAATCGTATTGGAACCGGTGTAACCATTCAAAATCACAAGTTGCCAAGTCCCCTCACCGCTCAATGGAAGTTCTGGAATTAACTGAGCAGAATACACTCCAGTCATACCAATGTTCCAATCGACCGGCCAGAGTTGCACATCATCCATCGGATACCCCACGGACGACATGGTAATGTTATACCCATCCGTTCCCATCAAAACACCTTCTGGACTGATCAAAGCAAACCCCATATCACCTGGCCAAGAGCCCCCATTTGAAGTCCAGTTCGATGTGATTGAGATCTGGCTGACTTCACCGGCTGCTACAAATGGGAAAACCTCAATCTCAGAAGCGGCAAGAACAGGGCCAAGCGCCATCATTGGAACCGCACCTGAACAATCATCCACCGAACACTCACCATCCACAATGAATTCCGGCAGGCAATCCCCATTGCAATCATATCCGTAGTCAGGAAATGCACAGACGGCGTTGTTGACGTAAGTACCGGGACCATCATAATTGCAAGCGGACTCCACGTTGCAGATTGCACAACTCAGGAAATCACAACTGCCATCATCTTCGTTGGCCTCCGGATCGAAATTGCATGCCCCTTGTTCGGTGCACCCCAAAATGGACCGAAGACAGCGTATTGAACACCCAATTCTTGCATTGGCCCAGCCTCTGTATATCCCTGAGTTATAGGTATACAACTCGCGCCGGTTAACGTCAGAATCCCACCACAATCCCTGGTCTAGAAATGCGTAAGAGACCCCAGACTCATTTCGATACCCACCCAATAGGGCTCCATATCCAGTTGAATTATCCCCTCCACTAGACTCGGCCTTCAATGCCGAACCCACTCCTTGGGCCTCACCTCGCCATCCGCTGTTGTTCACCTCTGTCGCAGGCATGCCAAGGAACAGCTCCAATTCCTTCCATTCTTCATCTGTGGGCACGTGCCAGCCCAAAGGACACACCTCACGGTTGTCCTGAACAGCATAGTAGTTGTACAGGTAACCACTTACCTGTGCAATGGCTTCATCGTTTTCATAAGCCACGTAAGCCCCTTCGTTCGTCGAACTCCACTCCACTGGATCTTGGGTGTTGTTAATGCCTTCACCATTGCGGTATTGTGTGGTTCGAAGGTTTTCTTGGAACCAACATTGGTTGCCAATGGCCACCACATCATAATCGTATCCGTGAAAAGAGACAGACGAGGAATCCGTACATCCCACTAGGGTAGAACAGCTTCCGTCATTGACGTTAGCCAAAGGACTGTACTCTGCAAACCCTTGAAGGGTGCATCCAGGTATGCTCGGCGTTGCGCAGCTTCCATCATCCAAATTGGCCAACGGCGTATACTCGAGGAAATTCAAGTCCGTGCAACCAAACGTCGGCAACTTGCGAATGCAGCGCAAAGACTGGCCCCGTGAAGCAGCAACAGTGGCAATACTCATGGACTCTGTATCGTGGGTAAGGCGCACAGAGTAGGCACCTGACCCGCTCTGACTCCTCGTCCAGAACAACGCATCGGTTCCTTGGTCCTGATAACCCAGGGTTCCATACCCCCTCTCCCCGGCGGGTAAAGCCGTGAAGCCACTGCTGTTGGTCGCCCCTGTATTCGGTGCAGCCCAATGCACTGTGCCTGCCTCTTTTAGGGCACCACCTGCCAACGACCAGTTGCCGCCAACTTCATATCCGAGATTGTACCAATCATTCTGACTCGCAACCTCCCAACCGGTAGGGCACACTCCACGAGAGTCTACAGTGGTGAGCCAATTGTAAAGCAGCCCATACGTTTCCACGGCCGCATCGTCATCGCTGTACACCGAATAAGCTCCGGCACTGGCACTGTTCCAATCCTCCTCAAGCGGCAAATGGTCAATGGGATCTCCATTGGCATAATGGGTGGCACGCAAATTCTCTTGAAACCAACAGCGGTCGCCGATGGCCACCACCCCATACTCCACCCCATTAAAGGCATACGACGTCTGGTTCAAGCAAGGCTCGAGAAGGGTATCGTAGAGGCCATCCCCATCGGTGTCGGCCGCATAGTCCTGGCAATTGCCTTCTGCATCGGGCTGGTTACCGGCACAATCGCAATCGCCCTCTGGAATGTCGGAACAACCGCAGTCATAAATCGGTCCCGGACCATTGCACACCCCGCAACCATCGTAGGTTCCGTCGCAGTCGTCGACATCGTCGCAGATGCCATCGCCGTCGCTGTCGTCGACACCGATGCATGGATCGATGTTGTCGCAGATGCCATCCTGGTCCACATCTGGGGTGCCCAGGCAATTGCATGCATCTGGGGCAATGCCCGTGCAGCCGCAATCGTAGATGGCCCCGGGCCCATTGCAGATACCACACGCATCGTATTCTCCCACACACTCGTCGTTTCCATCGTCGTCGCAAATGCCATCGCCGTCTACATCTTCCAAACAAGTGCCCCCGCACACATTGAGGGCGTCCAATTGATTGCCATCGCAGTCGCAGGCTCCCTCTGCAATCGGATCGCAGCCGCACTCTTCAAGCGCTCCCGGTCCACCGCAAATGCCACATTCATCTTCGTAGATGCAAGTAGTTGGGTCCAATACCGTGGCCTCATCTTCATAGTTGCACGCATTGATGTCGGTGCACCCCAAGCGCTGAGCACGCCATGCGGGCGTGGTCCCGTCGAGCATCAACCCGTCCCCCGGATTGCCAGTGGGCACCAACATCCAAGCTTCCCCATCCCAGTACAGCATTTCCCCCGGCTCAGAACCAGGCAACATGGGAATGGTCACAGTGTCGGTGGCAGATGAACCCTCGGCTGCATCCTCCAGCATTTGGATGTACTCAGTCAGGGTCTGTCCATCCACCGTGACTTCAACCGGCGTGAATTCGGTTCCAAACAAAGGCAGGAACGAAAGCAAGTCCGGAGCGCTGATTGCACTGTCGGCATTCGAATCGGGGTTGTACGGAAGTTCAATGGTCTGCTGGGCGACGGCTGACAGCATACCAGTTGCAAGCAAGACAGTGAGAGCAAGGTTTCTCATCGAAGATTGTTTTGGTCTTATTAAAATACTTTATCCCCCGCCCGCCCCAAAAGAATATGCCCCCTGAAACGCATC
>Ga0209503_10001289_pt1 | contig 13132 bp, 4 predicted proteins | sample SouAtlMetagenome_2_FD_187448 | JGI IMG/M metagenome (GOLD analysis project Ga0209503, IMG submission 187448) | Marine eukaryotic phytoplankton communities from Atlantic Ocean - South Atlantic ANT15 Metagenome (SPAdes) (version 2) | ecosystem: Environmental > Aquatic > Marine > Oceanic | place... | reverse complement strand
ACGTCGGGCGTGGTGATCACGACCTTGGCAACGAGGAGCGCCTCGGTGGTCAAATCCGCCTGCTTGGTCGCCACGAGCACCGACCGGTCGTAGGTGGTCCACGAGTCGAAGGCGTCGGCCCACACGTGCAGCACGCTCAGCGGGCACACGACGACGCTCTGCTCGAGGTCGAGGCGCGGCAGCGTCGAGCGGATCGCCGCGACCGCCGCCACGGCCGTGATCGTCTTGCCCGTGCCCAGGTCGTGCACGGCCACCAATGAACCTTTACGATCGGCCCAGTGCTCCGCCCGGCCCTTGAGCAGCAGCCGCTGCACGGCGACCACCTGGTGGATGAACAGCGTGCGCTCCTTGCCGTGCGCGTCCACCACCCTGAGCACGCCGGGCCGCTCGCGACCGGGCACGCGCGCGTCGATCAGGCGCGTGAACCGCCGCACCTTGTCGAGCGCGTGCACCCGCGCGTCCGGGCCCATCTGCGACCACTGGACCTGGCGCACCATGTTTCCCACCCTTTACATGGGTAGGGTGGGTTTTTTTATGAAGCACGGGTGGCACAAGCCCAAAGTTTTTTTAAATTGAAAATGTGTTAACTTCGAGACTTGGGCACGCCTCTGTTAGGGCGGTTTGGCAGAGCGCGGGGCGGGATTGCCGCCGGCTTCGACGCCGCCGAAAGACGCCGCTTTGGGGGGCGCGGTGGCGGGCTCGCTGCCGCGCTCGACGCGGCGTCGTCGGCCTCGGCGGAGCTGGCCTCGGCCGCGCTGGTGTCGGCCGCGCTGGTGGCTGGCGTTACGTCGCCGGACGCGGACGGCGACCCCGATGATGACGACCCGGCCTCGCTGGCAGCTGCAAGAACGGCGGCGGCTTCTTGAGCCGCAGCCTGCGCCGCCTCCGCCTGCTCCTTCGCCAGCGCCCTCGCCTTTGCATCCTGCGCCTTTTTGAACTTTTGCTGCAGCTGCGCGTAGAAGCCCTTCTCCAACTCGATCCGCGCCCTGATCTTCTCCCTTGCCCGTATCGCGTATCGTTTAAAAACGTCTCGATCGGTGGCGATGTAACCGTTCTCATCCATGAAGGTATTCAGCCACTTCTCGTCCATGCCGTTGAACGTGTCCTCGTTGTCCTCAACGCCTCGCTTCGAAAATTTGAACGTGACCTCCTTTTTGTCTCGGAGACCTGTCGTCGCCAAGATGGTGTAAAAATCACCCCTGGTGTTGGGCTTCGGGTTGCCCTTGCTGTCTGTGTATGTGAACACGCCAGCCAGCGTCTGCTGGCGGAACACGTCCTCCATCGTGTCGAAGGCCACCTTCTCCGCCTCACTCGCCTCCTTCTTCTTTGCCGCCTTTTCCTTCTTTTCTTTCTTGTCCTTCTTTTCTTTGATGTCCTCCTCCAGCAGCTCCGGCTTCCACATGTCCTTGGCCGCGCAGTAAAGGTTCAAAAAGTCCTCCCCGGCAGGCTTGACTTTGATGCGATCCGCAGTGATGTGCTCCTGCGTGTTCGATCCAAACGAGGCTTTCTCTCCCTCGTCGCTCTCACCCTTCTTGTCCTCTCCCTCCGCGCTCTCGGTTGGCTCATCAATGCCTTCCATCGCACTCTCCTCCGTGCTAGCATCGGCCGGGGTCTCCGTCTCGCCTGTGTAATCGGTCCACTTGTACCGATCGTTTCCGTACTCGTCCTTCCCATCGAGCTCCATCCACTTGCGATCCTTCAAGACCGCAATGAGCTCGTCGCGCGCAGCGTCGTCCTCCTCGAGAACACCACCCTTGTCATCCTTGACCTCGCCGGTGAACTTGGTCTGCATAAACGTCAGGATGATGTTGAACATGACCGTCCGGTCCGCGTAGCTCTTCTCGATCGGTTTGTCTGCGCCAAGGATGAGCGCCGCAGCCACACCGGCCATGTTCGCCATGGCGCGCGCCTGAGCCGCAAAGAGATCGTGGAGCAGCTGGTACTTGTATTCGGGTTCGTCGGCTTTCTTTGAGCGGCGGGCCTGGAGCAGCATGTCCGCAAGGCTTGCGCCGGCTTTTTTCACAGGGTCCTTCTCCTCCTTCTCCTTCTCCTCCTCCTTCTCCTCCTCCTCCTCCTCCTCCTCCTTCCTCTCCTCCTCCACCTGCTTCTTTCGCTCCTCCCAGCGGTCCTTCCACTCCACGCCAAGGATCTCGAGCGCCCTCCTATCGACGGCCCGGTCGAACGCGTCGTCCATACAGTCCTTCACCGCCTCGTTGTCCTTTGCCTCGAGTGCGTCTTGGCTCTCCCTGAGTTGCTCCTTGAGCGCCCTCCATTCTTTCTCAGTATACTTCTTTTTGTTGAGGTCAGGGTCCTTCTTCTTCTTCTTCTTCTTGTCGTCCTCCTTGGCGTCCTTCTTGTCGCCATCCTCCGGTCCTCCCTTCTCGATCATGGACGCGTTGAAGACGTCGTAAAAAAGCGCCTGTGCGTCCGGACGGAACAGCTTGAGCAGCGCGCCGATTCTCGTTGAGCGCTGGCCATTCCAGTCGTTGTATGCCGCAATGTCCTCGCGGGGTGGCTCGACGCCAATGTAGGTGAGCGCGAGCTGTGCGATGAAGATCTCGTAGAGCCGTTGCGCCCCGTAGGTATCGATCACGCCCATGATGGGAAAGCGGCTCTCCATGCCCTCGTTGGCGCTTAAGAAGTCCTCCTTCATCTTGTCCTCGTAGCCCGCGACGATCATGGCGATCTGGCCCACGTTCTTGGAAAGGTAAGGGATGAGCACGTTCACGGCCTCGGCAGAATACTGGTCCAGAATCCGATCCCTGGGGTCGCCGCCTTCGGTTCTTGGGTTGTAGTGCGTAAGCGCGTACGCCTCGTCCAGGAAGACCACGTGCTCGAGACTGCGCGCGAGAAAGCTACGGGTCTTTTGCGCGGTCTCGCCCATGTACTGGCCGATGAAGTCGCCCGCGGTCGCCTCCACGATCCCCGTGTGCACATACATGCCAAGCTGCCCAAAGATGTCACCGATGATTCCAGCAAGCCGCGTCTTGCCCGTGCCGGCTGCGCCCATGAGCACGACGTTGTAAAACTGGCTGTTGGTAATCAATGGGTTGCGTACGAAGGAGTAGACGCTGTCCACGATCTTCTCGATCATCTCCACCATGTCCGGGTAGTCCGCCAGCTTTGCGAGCGTGTTGATGAACAACGCCACCGACGTCGCCCACTGAGCATCGTCTTTGATGATGTCTATCCGCGCCTGAAGCACCGCCTGCAGCTTCATGATTTCACCGAGCTCGTCGTTGAGTTGGCGCCAGTGCGTCTTCTCCATCATGTCCCACACGTTGTCATTTTTGCCCATGATCAAGGCGCGATCGGGATCCTCGCCCTTGGCCTCATACGGGCGCCGGGCCTCCCTAAAGATGCCGAGCTGTTTTCCGTGCTCTTCGTAGATTTCTTCCGCCTTAGCCAGGGCCTTTGCGTTGTACATGGTCCGCTTCGCGCTCAGGTTTTTGCAGATGGCCAGGCGCCACTGGTCCACAAAGTCCGAAAAGTCCACCCGCAGTACCTGTAGAAGCGCATCCAGCCTATCCAAGGCCTCGGCCGGCCTTGTAAAGTTGGCGACGAATTCTTCCGCCGGCTTCTTGTCGATGTTGTCGGTGACCGTCGCCGGCACGTCCATGCGTGGTTGCTTGCTTGCCTGCTCGTCGTCTTCACTCCGAGGCACAGTTGCTGTTGGCTGACGATCGATGAGCTTCACGGGCACACCCGTGGGCTCGGTGTCGGCGAGGCGGAGGTTGTGCAGTGGAGGCAGCGCCGCCATGCTGCCAAGCGCGCGCCCTCCGCTTCCTCTCTCTCTTGCTTGGCGCGCGCGGGGTTATCCCGACGCCCAGACGGATCGGCGGTTTGCCAACAGTCGCTCGTCACTCTAATTTGGCAGATTTGCATGCTTTGCCGCGTTGGCCACCCCGGTTTGGCAGATTTGAGAAATTTGGAGATGAGCAAAAAATTTGGCTACGTCGCCGGCAGAAATCCAATAAAGTTTCCCAATAAGTCATTTATTGGGTCTAGCCAGGGGTGCTAAATCTGTCTGAGCTACGGAACAGAACGGCCGCGACGCTGTTGGATCTCAGCCAAATCTCCCGTTTTTATAAATGCATTCTTTCAGATTGGGGCTGAGATCCAACAGCGTCGCGGCCGTTCTGTTCCGTAGCTCAGACAGATTTAGCACCCCTGACCCGACCCAATATTGGATTTTTGGTCCTCAAATATTGGGTTTTGTCAGAACTTTGGTCTTGTGACCTATTAAGGATAAAGCATGCAATTGTCACGATCCGCCGGGGAACTGCCGTAAATGGACGCCGCCGACGAACTGGCACGGGAGTTGGAGCTCGAACAGCAACTTCGCCTCGAGGAGGCCGAACTCGCGGAAGAAGCGCGAGAGCGCGAGCGGGCCGAGGCGCGCGAGGCGGAGCTCTACGGTGCGCAGCCTGTGATCCCGGAGGGTGTGCCGGTGGCTGCGGCGTCGGTCCCCGCGCTGGCGCCGGCTCCGGCGCCCGCGCCAGCACCAGCGCCCGCGCCAGCACCGGCTCCCGCGCCGCGACAACCCAAGCGCATCGCGCAGGACTCTGATTCCGACTCGGGCGACGAGGAGGAGATGGAGCAGGAGGGTGAGGGCCAGGGTGATGAGGAGGAGGAGGAAGGCGAGGAGGAAGAAGGCGAGGAGGAGGAGATGGAGGTAGAGGAGGAGGGGGGAGAGGAGGACGAGGCGGAGGAGGAGGAGGTGGGCGTTTTTGACGACGACGACGATGTGCAGGTGCACCAGCAGCTCAACCAGGGCCTCGAGATGATTCCGGGGTTTTCGCCGCACATCTTGGGCCAGGGGGTGACCGGTGTGCCGGCGCTCTTTCAGACGGGACTGGACGGCGTCTGGTCCAAGTTCACGCGGGACGGTCCATGCGCGACGGGGAACAAGATGCGCGACGTGCGCGGAGAGAAACTCTTTATTCCCTTGGGCTTCTTCGCCAAGGGCGCCACGTGCATCGGCGAGTGGGAGACGCAGACGGAGCCACTCGCCAAGGCGCGCTCGGTCGCGTACGCGGCCATCCTGGGCATGATGTCCACGGGGACGGCCAAGGGGTGGATCAACAGCGACGAGCACCGCGAGCTGCGCGAGGCCATGCGCGCCGACATGGAGGAGGAGGAGTTCAACAAGTTCAAGAAGAAGCTGCACGGCAACCTCAAGTCGAACACCTACTTCCCCAACCGCAACAGCAGCAACGTGGCGCGCCGCGGCGACGTGGCCATGCAATACTCGTGGATCCTGGAGGAGGCGTACGACGCCAACGAGAACCTCGTGGGCATCTGGCTGTACAAGCTCATCTACGACGCGTCGTTCAGCTCGGACGAGCACTGGCGGCTGCTCATGGAGGAGAACGCCGAGGTGGCGCGGCACGGCACGATCAACTCCGTCGCGGAGAACCAGCGCAGCACGCGCATGCTCGCGCAGAACAAACTCCAGCGCTCGCAGATCGACCCGGAGCAGATGCACCGCACGGCGATCAACCAGTACAAGCGCATCAAAACGGTGTCGGATGCGCTCAAAATGTACAAGATCTACGGCGGCGCGACGGACGCGCACCCCGGCCGCCCGCTCTACGCCAACATCAAGAGGGACACGCCGCTTGGGTGCGAGGTGAAGCCGCTTTCGCGCGACCCCAAGTGGGGCGGCCGCCACCCGCTCGGGCCGAGCGTCGCCTTCAACCACAAGCGCTTCATGCTGCCTCAGGACGGCCACCCGGGCGTCAACGTCTCGATGGCGGGCACGATCGACGCGAACAACGTGCCGATCAACATCCATCCGGAGCAGAGCGACCCGCGCCGGTACTACGACGCGGATGGCTACTTCTCGCCGCCCGACTGGGTGCTCGACAAGGGCGCCATGTGGATCCTGCACGACCCCAGCGTGTCGAACATCTTCAAGGCGCCCTTCCCGCGACAGCTGCACGGCAGCGTCGTGCCGGCCGACTGCCTGCTGTTGGACTTCTGGGAACTGCACAAGGACAAGAACCCGGTGCTGCTCCGCGCGCAGCAGCGCGGGCGCACGACGTTTGAGCAGAACCGCGACCTCGTCATGTCGCTCTTTCACAAGATGGAGGAGACGCTCGACCCCGAGCAGGAGTGCCTCACGCGCGCGGTGCTCGACACCGACCTGCTCGGCGTCGACTCGCTCGACAAGTCGGTCTTTGAGGAGGAGCAGATGGAGTGCCGCGTGTACGGCAAGAAGAATGTCGAAAAGCAGGGCGACATGTGGGTGGTCGCGCACCAGCAGGTGCTGATGGACATCTCGCAGGAGCAGGGCAACAGCGCCGCCATGATCGACGAGGCGAACAAGAACCGCCTCTCGTACATCAATGAGCAGATCTACCGGTCACCCGACTTCGACGCGGCGACCGCGCACACGGAGCGGCGCGCCAAGCACGCCGAGTCGACGTACGCGCTCATCCGCCTGGGCCTGCAGCGCTTCGACAACGCCTTCGCGCGCAAGCGCGCGCGGCGCACGATCCCGCCCGGCTGGTTCGACATCTGCTCGACGGGGCTCAAGGCGGCGCTGCGCGAGGCGGGTGAGATTGCGGCGCGGCGCGGCGCCGTCGGGCAGGGCTGCCGCGTCGACCCCAACGACACCAACGTGGCCAGCGGCACGGCCAACATCGCCTTCGGCCACGGCCGCTCCTGGGTGGTGAAGGACCTGACGCCCTTTGGTCACTGGCGCGCCTTCCTCATGGACCTCTTCAGCACCGGCTGCAAGATCACGGGGCCCGACGTCAAGCTCATGTTCGAGATCTGGAACCACGCGTTCGAGCCCTTCCAGGAGGTGAGCTTCTTCTATCTCATGTGTGGCGGGCCCGGCGCGGGCAAGTCGATGCGTGCCAAGCGGATGCAAAAGATCCTCTGCGACGGCTGGATCAAGGGCTCGGGCCAGAGCAGCGAGAAGGCCGGCATGAACGGCGGGATGGACTACCTCTGCGGCTGCCTCGTGTACTTTGACGAGGTGACCAGCGACTTTGGCTCCAACGACTCGGCGCGCATCGAGTACCTGAAATCTGTGACTATGGAGCAACACGTCAACAACACGCGCACGGTGAAGACGGTGGGCTCGACGGGGATGGAGAGCTTCACGACGGTGGTGCTCGACTCGATCCACTACGAGAGCTACCTGATGGCGACCAACTGCGGCCCGCTCGGGCTCAAGGCGGACGTCGAGCCGAACACCAACCGCACGGCGCTCTCGGACCGCTCGATCGCGCACGTGGTCTCGGCCGCGGACGACGAGGACAACGGCGGCGACGTCGACTTCGACGTGGAGAAGTGCTCGGACGAGATGAAGGCGCGCATCAACATGACGCGCGTGATCTCGTGCCTCACGGCGTACGTGCTCGTCTTCATCAAGCACCAGCCGCACTTCCGGCCCAACCTCACCTACGCCAACATGCTCTGCAACGAGTGGAACAACATCCTGTGGCGCGAGTACAACCTGCCGCGCCCGAGCAAGCGCAAGAAGATCAAGCTCCGCATGACGTTCGAGCAGCTGTGCGTGCAGTCGGCGGTGCACGAGAAGTTCGCGGTCAGCGAGTCGGCGGTCGACTTTGCCGACATGGTGCCCGACGAGAACGGCAACCTCTCACCGTTTTGCATTGAGCAGCTGGCGGACGTGGTCGTGAGTCTGCAGCGCTGCCTCGACCTGGAGGTGATCCACACCGCCTGGTCGCACTCGCTCGACCACTCGCCCGCGACCTCCTCGCACGTCTTTCAGATGAAGACGGTGCTCTCGCAGCTGCACGGCAACCCGCTCGACCGGCGCACGCTCGTGGGCGAGATGCCCCGGGACGACGACGACGTCGACGACGCCCACCTGAACGCGATGATGGACCAGCAGCCGACCGATATCGGCGGCGGCGTGGCGGGGCCCTCGGCGCCCCCCGCACCCGCGCCCGCGCCCGCGCGGCTCCCGATCGCGCACGGCGTCCCGGTAGACGCGATACCCCCACAGTTCAACGACCAGGGGCAAGGGCCGTACGGCACGAACGTCGGTGACGGGCTCGTGGCGCCCAAGAGCACCGTGCCCAACCAGAACGTGTGCCACGTGCTGAACACGCGACCGGCGATGCACGACGGGATCACGCGAGAGGCGTGCGAGCTTATGGCCAGCGAGATGGCGACGCAGCGCACGCTGCGCGCGGAGCTCAGCGTGCGCACGCTCAGCAAGAAGCAGGCCAGCGCACCGAACTCGAGCGCGACGGCTGACCTCGTCAAGGTCTTCACCGACGGCGTCGACACCGCCGGGCGGCCGATGCACAAGATGGCGTCGGGCAAGGTGATCTCCGCCAAGCGCGCCGCCGGTGCGTGCATGCCCAACGTCACCGACGTCATGGCCGCCGGGCACACCGAGGCGTGGGTGAAGGACGTGCTCAGCGGCAACGAGTCGGGCGCGTTTGGGAACACGTACCACCTCGTGGGCATTCAGCCGACCGGCTGGGAGTACGAGTGCCTGAACAACGAGTCGACCTTCCGCGGGCCGGCGGACTACGACTTCAACTGGGCGCGGCTTTCCGCGTTCACCAAGGGTGGCGACGGTGGGGCCGCCGCCTCGGCGGGGGCAGAGGGAGCGGCCAAGGGCGGTGGTGGTGGTGGTGGTGGGGCGGCGGCGTCCAAGGGCAACCGCTCCATCTGGACGAATACGACGAAGATCGTCAAGTCCGTGACGCGCAACAGCAAGAGTCGCGGGATGAACCAGGGCGAGCGGCCCTTCTCGCTCATGGATGTGGAATCCATGACGTTTGAGAGCATGCGCGACACGCTCTACCTTATGGCGCAGGGGACGCCGGAGAACAAGATCCGCATCCCCGTGTTCAATCACGCGCGCCGGAATGGGCTGAACAGCTCGGCCAAGATGAAGTCGCGCAACCAGCCCTTCTACCAGACCTGCCTGCCGCTGACCGTCCACCCCGCCAGCATGTTCTGCCACGACGCCTCCGGCAACGTCGTGATCGAGGAGGCGTTTCGGTCGCCCGTGGGCATCGAGCGGCCCATGGACTCGACCGTGGCGATCTCGGACTACCAGAAGCGGCTCGACCACCTCACCGAGAGGCGCGCGTTGGCGACGGTGATCGCGCCCGACGCGTGCGAGCGCGGCACGATGCTCAAGGAGAGCGAGGAGATCAACGGCGTTTACTTTAGCAAGTACGTCTCGTCGGAGCACTCGCAGCTCGTGCTCGAGATGGGCATGTACCTGTCCAACGTGCCCGGCATCATGGGCGCGGAGCTCGCGCACCTGCCCACCACGTTCCGTATCGAGAAGGCCAACGCCAACGAGGAGGGGAGGAAGAAGGAGCAGATGGAGGAGGACGTGTACCAGGAGGAACTGGCGAGGGCGCAGGAGCAGGTGCAGGGCGGCCCGTCGGGCGCCGCTCCGCAGAGCACCCTGCCCGAGGACCCCGACCCGGCGATGGTGCGGCAAGACCACTTTCCAGAGTACGAGGACGCGGCCGGCGAAGTGGACGAGGACGACGAGGAGGCGGACGCGGCGTACGAGGCGCCACCGCCGCTGGAGGACCTCGGCGAGAGCAACGACCTGTACCCGCTGGAGGCCGACGTGGCGCACCCGGGAGGCGTCGGCACGGGAATTCGCGCGGAGCCGGGCGCGTCAGTGGCGTCGGCCGCCAAGAGCCTTGAGCCGGACGCGACGGTCAAATCGATCCCGTACTCGTGGGACATGAGCGCGACCTTCCTGTCGTGCAAGATGGTCGAGACGCTGCACAACGACGTGCAGCCGTACGTCGACGCCGTGCGCGCCGAGTGCCCAGACGTCTTTGGCAGCGAGGACCGCGAGGTGACGCTGCGCGACCTGCCGCAGATCTCGCTGCGCTTCCCGGGCCTCGAGGAGAAGGAGAAGAAGCTCTTTCCACTTTCGCGCGCCGTGCCGCTGACACAGTCGCGCGTCTCCGACATCAAGAAGAACATCGCAAACGCGCGCGCGTCGCGCGAAATCAGCGAGGCGGTGCACTCGATTGCTCAGGGGCGTAGGGTCAAGTACAACGACCCGGAGGTGCAGGAGCGCGAAGCGGAGGCGCGGGGCATCGACAGCACCTTTGTGCTCGAGGGCAACGTCTTCGCGCGCTCGACGTGGCTCAAGTTCACGCTGTCGGCGCTCGATGCGCGCGGCATGCTCACGCCCGCCGAGGCGCGGCGGGTCAACGACCAGGGGCTCAACCTGCGGCTGCGCGTGCGCAACGCGCGCGCGAACGCCGAGCACGAGAAGGCCAACAAGCACCTCAACGGCCAGTCTCTCGCCGAGAACGGCTCGTTTGCCGCGCAGGCGCGCGGCAAGCGCGCGCGTAAGGCGGCCGGCATCAACGACCAGGAGGAGGAAGCGGTGGAGCTCTCGGAGGGCTCCAAGCGCCTCGCGACCGAGCGAAAGGTGCAGAACGCCATCATCCAGAGCATGATCCAAAACACGGCGCTCTTCGAGGAGTAGAGCGCGTGAGATAACCGGTCGTGTGGGCGCGTATAGAAAAGAGTGGGTGTGCCTCCCACCCGTTTGCGCGGGTAGGAGCGCATGGTTCCGTTTGTTATTCTATTTGTTCTGGTCCAAGTGGTTGGGGCGCGCGAGTGCCCCAGTGGGAGGCTCGAGCGCGAGTTCCACATCGCCTCGTACGCACCCTCGTGCTGCGAGAGCGACTCGTCGTGGGTGCTCAAGTCGTCCCTCGCCGGCGCGCCGTTCACGCTCGAGGGCAGCTACCTTACCCTCGCGCCGGCGACGCAGCCGGACAAGGAGATGCCCACGTCCGCGTACCTCCTCGAGAACGACATGAAGGTGCTCACGCGGCCGTACTACCTGCACGCGGACGCCGAGGCGCACGTGAGCGCCATCGACACGATGCTCACGGCCGAGGCCGGGTCGGAGAACGCCACGGCGTCCGCGGCACTTCCCGAGCTGGGGGCCGAGGGCTGGTGCCGCGCGCTGGCCACTGCGATGAACATGACGTTTGAAAGCAAGGCGTCGTCCAACGGCGCGCCCGCGGGCTGCATCAAGTACAACGATGGAAGAATCCTCTACGTGGCCGGGTGCACGAACCACGCCAACTGCGGCACGCTCACGTGCAACGGCTGCGAGGTGATGGCCATCTCCGACGCGCTGTACCCGTACGTGCACGTGTGGTACTCCAACTACCCCGCCTCGTACCCCGAGGGCGAGCTCGGCTCGACCAACTTCTCGATTGGCGCAAACCGCAACAAGGGCGTCTACGACACGTACGCGCACCCGGACGGCGCCGTCGTCGGCCGCATCTACACCGACCAGTGCCCCACGCCGCCCTCGCCGCCGCCGCCGCCGCCCGTCGAGGCGCTCTGCGTCGACGGCGACTGGCCGCTCTACGAAACCGCGGAGGCCGCCAACGGCGTGTCTCCCGCGCACGCGTCGGAGGAGCGCGTGCACTTTCACATCACGTACCACATGCCCAAGGACTTCCCGGGCGGGACAAAGGCGGGCCCGGGCGTCTTTTGCCCGGCGCACGCCAAGCACCACCCACCCCTGCTCCCGCCCTCGCCCGGCCACCCGCCCGCAAACCCTCCGCCGCCGCCGCCGGGCGCGCCCCCCTCCGCCCCTCCTCCGTACCGCATGTCGCCCGTCACGTCGGCGCTCCTCATCTTCCTCATCCCCGCCGCCGTGCTCGTGTGTTTGTGCGTCGGCGTCGTGACCTGGATGCTCCATTGGCGCGAGCCGGAGATCAGGGCGCGACCGGCAGCAAAGGTGCCGCAAGCCTCGCTGTCTCTGTCCATCAACGCCAACACAAACAAGAACAACGCGGTCTCGTCGCAGGTGCGTTTCAGCCAGCTGGCGCTTTGAGGAACCCCTGGAGCAGGTGCCCGTGTGAGAGGGTGTGGAACCCTCGCGTGGTGTGCGAGGCGCGTGTACGTGTATAACATAAACGTTACGAAACGTGCCACTGGTCAATAGAGAGGCGCGCGCGATGCTGCCGCGCCTGGACACCTTGCGGCTGTCGCAGCGCGCGCGCGGCTCGGCTCCCACGAGCGCGACGTACGACGACGACAACAACGTGTTCATGTCCGAGAGTGAATTCATGCGGCTCACGCGAAACCAAAAGAATGAGCGGCTCCCAAAGCTCGTTTACGAGCCCCGCACCAATCCACCGGCGCGGTGTGCTCCCGAAGTTGCGATGCGCAGCGCCGTCGAAGCGGAGGTGCAGCTTCAGGCCATGGGCGCATACACGCGCAAGGTGCAGCGCGAGTGGGAGGACATGCTCCGACTGGACAATGTCCCCACTCAAGATGAGCTGGACCGCGCGCAAGACCGGTGGAACGAGATGTACAAGGTGGACACGGTGAACGCGTGGATGCAGCAGGCCAAGACGACGGCCATCGCGTACCCATTCCCCGTCGTGATACAAGAGAGCATGCTGTTCTCCCACGTCGTCAGCGACATCGTAGACATCATCGATGAGAGGTACAAGAACCTTGCGATGAACCTCGTCCCGAACCTCGAGAAGAAGTTTGGCATGCTCATCACGGGGTACGTGCGCCTCATCTGCAACGAGCCGTACCACGAACGCGAACTCGAGCCCGAATTTGGGGGACAGCTGCAGAACCTAAAGAAGCTGCTGCTAGACGAGCTAAAGCCAAACTTGGCTGTGGCCGCTTAAAAATTTTATAAAAACGTTTGACTCGTGCGCCCGGCATCCCCAACGAGGAACACGGACACATGCCATCGACGAAGAAGAAGGCGGCGGCGCTCAGGGAGCGGGTGAAGTTGTTGGAGACAGCCCAGGTCGAGTTGGACAGGCAAGCGGAGGATACAGCTGCTAGGTTCATCCAGGTGGTCTGGCGGCGGCTCCGGCGGACGAGGCTCATGGTGGAACCCCGGCGCCGCATCGCGACGCCCAAGGGGGACGTGCACTTTTGGAGGGGCCACGAGGTTCGGGAGCGGCGCTACCGCATCGAGCGATACAACGGCAGCGTCGAGTATTTCGTCCCAAGCGAGACCCAACGCGCCGACGGGAAGCGGTTTTACGCCGAGTGGCCCGACGGCCGCGTCGACGTGTTCGACGGCCCCGACGACAACCGGCGCTGCGTCTACTCCATCCGCCCTGATGGGTGCCGTGACCACTTTGAAGGCGAT
>Ga0209503_10001287_pt1 | contig 13139 bp, 9 predicted proteins | sample SouAtlMetagenome_2_FD_187448 | JGI IMG/M metagenome (GOLD analysis project Ga0209503, IMG submission 187448) | Marine eukaryotic phytoplankton communities from Atlantic Ocean - South Atlantic ANT15 Metagenome (SPAdes) (version 2) | ecosystem: Environmental > Aquatic > Marine > Oceanic | place... | reverse complement strand
GCCTCCTTGCCATGAACCAACGTGTCTTCCGGCACGTGCCACTTGACGTCGCGATCCAACGTTGCCTGCCTCAGCGCAGCCATCAACGTAGGGTTGCAGGCCCCGCCACCTGTGACGAGAACCCTAGACTCAGAGGGAACGTCACGGGCCACGGCCCAACTTGCGTAAGCGACGGCCGTGGCCAAGACGTCACTCAACCCATGTGCTTGCAAAGCCTGCTCTGCTTGAGGCCAAACCTCCTGCTCAAGCCATTCCCGACCCAAGCTTTTGGGGGCAGCTTGACTGTGGAAGGTGAGGGACTGCCAAGCTTCGAGGAGGTGCGGCAAGACGGAACCTTCCGCGGCCATGGCCCCGTCACGGTCCATGTCCAATCCGACCGTTTGGACCAAGCGATTCAAAAGCAAGTTGGCGGGCCCCACATCCCAGGCCACGCGGGTCCCGGTGGCGTTGTTCATGCTCAGGTTGGCGAAACCTCCGAGGTTGAGTGCAACGTCCCAGTCGCCGAACAGCATTTGGTCTGCCAGCGGCACCAAGGGCGCACCCTGCCCACCCATTGCCACATCCAAGCTCCGCAAATCGCTCACCACCGGCACGCCCAAATGCGCGTGCAACACGGCCCCATGGCCGATTTGACAGGTCCATCCTTCCTCGGGTCGGTGAAAGACGGTGTGGCCATGAGAACCCACGACATGGGGCTTGGACACCCCCACGCGGTTCATCCAAGATTCAACCTCTTTGGCTGTCCATTGCGCCCACGCCGTATCGAGCCGCATGAGGTCTTCCGCGCCCAACGTCATGGCATGCCAAAGCTGGTCGCGCAACGCCTCCGGATAAGGCAGCGTGGTGAAGGCATTCATGGTGAAGGACCATGCCAGGGTTTGGGGGTCTTGCTTGAAGCACACGGAGGCCACATCCAAGCCATCCACGGACGTGCCACTCATGAGGCCGAGGGCATGCCACCCATCGAGAGGGCACCTGCTGTTATCTTCGCCACGCATCGGGACGGAAATTACTGCGCAACAGGAGTGACCGAACGACGCCGACATCTGGACTTTTTCACCTCTACGAAAGGAAGCAGGCAATGAACCTCAACCTCACAGAAGAACAACTTGCGGTGCGCGACGCCGCCCGCGATTTCGCCCAAAACGTCCTCAAGCCAGGCGTGATTGAACGCGACAGAGACCAACGTTTTCCTGCAGAGGAAGTCAAGCAACTCGGAGAACTGGGCTTCATGGGCATGATGGTGGATCCCAAGTACGGAGGGTCTGGCATGGACACGGTGAGCTACGTGCTCGCCATGGAAGAGATCAGCAAGGTGGACGCGTCCACGAGTGTGTGCATGAGTGTGAACAACTCCTTGGTGTGCTACGGCCTCCAAGAATTTGGCACAGAGGCGCAGAAAGAGAAGTTCCTCGTCCCACTTGCGTCAGGCCAAAAAATCGGCGCCTTCTGCCTTTCCGAGCCCGAAGCTGGATCCGACGCCACCTCACAACGCACCACAGCTGTCGACATGGGGGACCACTACCTTCTCAACGGCACCAAGAACTGGATCACCAACGGCAACAGTGCCTCAACGTACCTCGTCATCGCCCAAACCGACACTGAAAAGGGACATCGCGGCATCAATGCGCTGATTGTCGAGCGCGACATGCCTGGCTTCCAAATCGGCGCCAAAGAAGACAAGCTTGGCATCCGGGGCTCAGACACCCACACCTTGATGTTCCAAGACGTCAAAGTTCCCAAGGAGAATCGCATCGGCGAAGATGGATTTGGATTCAAGTTTGCCATGAAAACTTTGAGCGGAGGCCGCATTGGCATTGCCGCCCAAGCCCTCGGAATCGCCTCTGGCGCCATGGAACTCTCCATCGCCTACTCCAAAGAGCGGAAGGCCTTCGGAAAGGAAATCCACAAGCACCAAGCCATTGCCTTCAAGTTGGCCGACATGGCCACACAAATTGAAGCGGCACGTCTGCTGACCTTGAAATCCGCTGCCCTCAAGGACGCGGGTGAGAACTACGATTTGGCCTCTTCCATGGCGAAACTGTACGCCTCTGAAGTGGCCATGAAGCAAACCGTCGAAGCCATCCAAGTCCACGGTGGCTATGGCTACGTCAAGGAATACCACGTGGAGCGACTGATGCGGGATGCCAAGATCACGCAGATCTACGAAGGCACGTCAGAGGTCCAAAAAATCGTGATCAGCCGATCCGTTCTGGCGGACTGATCCACGCCACGACAGCCCTGGTAGACGTTTTCAATTCAACCGCTCGTTTCTGGCGTTCCACACGGAGCGCTCCCCGCGAAGCCACGTGAGGATCTCGTCGCGTCCGTCGTTGTCGACGTCGCGCCGTTCGATGCGGTCTGCACGGGTCAGGCCTGACAAGCCCACCTCTTCGCCTTGGCCCAAGGTGAACTCACGCACCCAACCCGTCTCGTCGACGTACAACACAGACGTGCGGTCTAAGTTGGCGCCCTTCCGAAACAAGGGGGCTTGCCGGGGGTCCACCCTGACTGGCGTGGTGGCCCGGACGCTGCCGTTTCGCTTCAGCAACTCCACTTGTCCGTTCTCTCGTCCCACATAGAGATAGTCTTTGGAGCCAAGCCTCAAGTGACGGATGTGACGAATCTGCGAGGACACGTCCATCCCATCTCCGGGGCGGTGTTCCCAGCCCGTGGTTCGCTTCCCGTCCCCTCTGAAATTCTCCACCAATCCGCTTGCCCCGGACGCCACCAGGTACCTGTACTTTCTCGTGTTCTCGTAATCCACAAGTGCCCATGCCGTCCACTCCCCTTTGGCGGGCTGAAGGGGAAAGCCCGAGACTTCACGTCCCTTCACGTCCACCATGTGCAAACCAGACGGCTCACAGAACATGGTTTGGTACTTACCATTGGCATAGACATCCACCTCCACAGCGCCACCCTCCAACAAAGAGGAGTCCAACCCCATGGACCACACAGCAGCCCCATTGTCTTGCGCTGCCACAAGCGTCTCAGCCTCCAAACGCACGGTCATTTCCGACGCGGTCCGGTGGTTCCGCACCCTTCCCACCACGCCATCCGTTGCTTTACCGATGTTGACGGCAACCGGATTTGGGGAGGACATGACTTCGTCAATCCCGTCGTGACCCTGTGGGACCCAAACCACCACCCCATTTTCCATCGCCGATCCCGTCCATGCGGACAGAGGGGTCTGACCTGTGCGCTCGTCCTTGAGGACCTCCCATGTCCAATCGCCTCTCCCGTTCACAATGGCATCGTCTCCTTTCCAGCTGATGGACCACCCGCGCGTTGTCGCCAAGGTTTGAAGGTCTTCGCGCCATTGGGGCTCGACGTGCCATCTTCCCCCGTCTTCCCATCGGGTTCCCCAAGCGGACATCCGAATGCCTGACTCGCACAGGGTCAGGTCCAAGGGGTCGAAGTCGGTGGGGGCTTCTCCAAGGCGGCCCGACCACCAGTCACCCGGAACCCTCGCGCCTCGCGGCGCATACAAGCTGGGACGCACCGTGGAATCGTCCATGCCGCACCCCAATTCAAAATCCGGCCAATACAGCACCCCCTCCTCTCCTTGGAGTTGCCAACCAAAATCCGTGCGACGCAATGCCGCACCGGCCTCTCCCTCACGCCAACGCGCTGCCATCTCCCCTGGGCGTTCCTCCCAACGGGACTGCGATGCTTTTGAACCACTCAACCAACCACCCCGCCAAGCGCGTTGATCCCAGCCCTCTGGCAAAACCAACCACGGGTTTTTAGTGTGCCACAATCCATGACCGGCATCGTCAAAAAACGCCCTAAACCAAGTCGTGGAGGGCACCTCCGCACCCTGCGGCAACCGACGTAGCGCCGCCTCCGGCGTCATTTGTACCCACTCCGTCCAATCGTCCGACGCCCAAAGCATCGGATTGGCCACTTCACCTCCTTCCACGGGGTTTGTGACATGAAAGAAGGTCACCAACCCCGCAAGGAGCAAGGAGAGAAATGGAAAGATCCACGCGCGCATGGGTCGAAGTTCGTGGCTGTCGTCAGGAAATCCGCACCCAATTGCTGCGGGCTTTCAACGCAGTTTCCAACGCTTCGCGGAGGGCCGTGTGCTCGGGGCGGCCCAAGTCGGGGTCTTCTTCAAGCACGGTTTGCGCGAGGTAACGCGCGCTGGAAAGCAAGGGCCTGTCTCGCACCAAGTCCGCCACTTTCAGATCGGGAACCCCGCTTTGCTGCGTGCCCATCACGTCCCCGGGGCCGCGCAATTCCATGTCCACCTCCGCAATCTCGAAACCGTCGTTGGTGCGACACATGGTCTCGAGGCGCCGGCGCGCGTCTTGGCCGAGGTCCGACGACGACATCAAAATGCAATAGCTCTGGCTTGCACCCCGTCCCACACGGCCACGAAGCTGATGCAATTGGGACAGTCCAAACCGCTCGGCGCTCTCAATGACCATCACGCTTGCGTTCGGGACGTTCACCCCGACCTCAATGACCGTGGTGGCCACGAGGATTTGGGCTTGCCTCTTGACGAATCGATCCATCTCCCAAACCTTGTCGTCTGGTTTCATCCGGCCATGGACGATGGCCACCTGATACTCCGGTGGCGGGAACCGACGGACGATGCTTTCGTAGCCGTCCATCAAGTCTTTGTGATCGAGCGTGGCACTCTCCTCAATCAGCGGATACACCAGGTAAATCTGTCTGCCCTCGGCGATTTGATCTTCCAAAAATTGAAACACCCCCAGCCGAGAAGCGTCGGTGCGATGCACCGTTTGGATGGGCTTTCGACCCGGTGGCAATTCGTCCAAAATGCTTGAGTCGAGGTCGCCATACGCGGTCATCGCCAAGGTCCTCGGAATGGGGGTCGCTGTCATCACCAAAATGTGCGGCGCCACCTTGGCTTTCTTCCACAACTTCGCCCGCTGCGCTACGCCAAAACGATGCTGCTCATCGATGACGGCCAACCCCAACTTGGCGAAGACCACGGTCGGTTCAATCAAGGCATGCGTTCCCACGAGAATGTCAATGCCGCCGGCATTGAGGTCTTCCAAAATGGTTTTCCGAGCCGCGCCTTTGACCGACCCCGTGAGGAGTTCCACACGAACATCCATCGGACCAAGCATCTCCCGCAACCCCTCGAGGTGCTGCTGGGCAAGGATTTCCGTGGGGGCCATGATGGCCGCCTGGTAGCCGTTGTCCTTGGCGAGCAGGGCAGTGAGCAACGCCACCACGGTCTTGCCACTTCCCACGTCTCCTTGCAACAACCGGTTCATGTGCCACCCCGTGTTCAGGTCGCCGCGAATCTCGCGAAGGACGCGTTTTTGGGCATCGGTCAACTCAAAAGGGAGCCGGTCGTGGTAAAACGTGTTGAAGGCGTCTCCAACCTCCGAAAACCGCACCCCAGGCATGTCCTCGGTTACGGTCTTCTTGTGCTGAAGCAAAGTCAACTGCAGGAGAAAGAGCTCTTCAAAGCGCAAGCGGATTTGCGCCCGTTCCGCTTCTTGAGGCGTGGATGGGGCATGCACGGTGCTGAGGGCCTCCGCCCGTCCCATCAACTTCATTTCTCGCAACACACGCTCGGGCAGCGTCTCCGTCATGGCCGGCTCAACCGCGGCGGCCACATTGCGAATCAACTTGGCCAGGCCCTGGCTGTGCAGGCCCTGACGGCCGAGTTTCTCCGTGCTGGAGTACACGGGATGCAGCCCATCTCCCTTCCTCGTCTCAAAGTGGGACAACAGTTCCACCTCTGGGTGGGAGATGTTCCATTTGCCTTTGTACAAATTGGGTTTGCCGTAAATGACGACCTGCTTCTGCACCGGCAGACTTCGCAGAATCCACTGAGCTCCACGGAACCACTGAAGCTCCATCGTCGCTTCGCCGTCGTCAAACACCGCAATCAGTCGGCTGCCTCGGGCGCCACGTACCTCTTTGGCTTGGGTGATCACGCCCCGCATTTGGACAGCGGTGTGCTCGCCCTGAATGTCCGCGATGCGGTGAAACTGGCTGCGGTCTTCGTACCGAAACGGCAGGTGCAGGAGCAGGTCCATGCACGTCCGAATGCCCAGCTCAGAAACAAGCGCGTCGGACCGTTTGGGCCCGACGCCTTTGAGAAATTCTACAGGAGTGGATGGGAGCACCTCGGCCATGGTCACGGCAAGCTACGTCCCTTCCCCCGTCAGACCAACATCAAGACGGGATTCTCCAAGTTTTGCTTGACTTCGTTCAAGAAGGCCGCACCGGTCGCACCATCCACCACGCGGTGGTCACAGCTCAAGGTCACCTTCATGGTGTGGCCAGGCACCACAGCGCCGTCGCGCACCACAGGCACCACCTGGATGCCACCGACCGCGAGGATGCACGCATCGGGCGGATTGATGATGGCCGTGAACTCGTCGATGCCAAACATGCCGAGGTTCGAAATCGTGAAGGTGTTGCCTTCCCAATCGCTCGGCTGGAGTTTTTTGTCTTTCGCTTTTTGGGCAAACTCGCGCACTTCCACGCCAATCTCGCCGAACGACTTCACGTTCGCGTGCCTCACCACGGGCACAAGCAAGCCGTCTTCCACCGCCACAGCCACGCCAATGTGGACGTGCTCGTTGTAGCGAATGCGGTCCTCCAACCAGCTGCTGTTGACAGCGGGGTGGTTCTTGAGCGCCATCGCCACGGCCTTCACGACCATGTCGTTGAAACTGACCCGGTGAGGTCCGCGGTCGTTGATGGCTTTGCGGGCCACCATGGCTGCGTCCATGTCAATGGTCAGGCTCAAATAGAAGTGAGGCGCGGTGAATTTGCTCTCGGCCAAACGGCGGGCAATGGTCTTCCGCATCTGCGAAACACCCACTTCCGTGAAGCGCTCCACTGCGGTGGCTGCGCTGGCGCCGCCACCCACGAAGGCTTCGACGTCGCGCTTGACGATGCGGCCGCCTTCACCCGAACCTGGGATCAAGCCCAAGCTCAGTCCGCGCTCCTCGGCCAAACGCTTGGCCAAAGGAGAGGCTTTCACGCGGCCGCTGGCCCCAGCGGGGGCTGGGGCAGGTGCCGCTTGCGCTGCAGGGGCAGGAGCCGCTGCGGGTGCGGGGGCCGGTGCGGGAGCTGGCGCTGACGCCGGAGCGGGTGCGGGAGCCGGTGCTGCAGCAGGTGCTACAGGCGCTTCCTCAACCGGGGCCTCTGCCTCTGCCTCTGCCTCTGCAGAAGCGAGCAAATCGGCGATGTCCTCGCCCTTCTCGCCGAGCACACAGAGCACGCTGTCCACAGGGGCGGCGCCTCCTTTCTCCACACCAATGTGAAGCAAGACGCCGTCCTGGAAGGATTCAAACTCCATGGTGGCTTTGTCGGTTTCGATTTCGGCAAGCAACTCGCCACTTTCCACCTCGTCGCCAATGTTTTTGTGCCACTCTGCAACGACCCCTTCGGTCATGGTGTCGCTCAGTTTGGGCATGCGAATGATTTCAGCCATGTCAGTCGTTCACAAAGGGGTAATCAGATTGCATATAGACGTCTTCGTAGAGTTCAGAAGCGTCGGGAAGCGGGCTTTCTTCCGCAAACTTGATGGCTTCCTCCACTTGAGCCTTGACCTCTTTTTCGACGGCCTTGAGCTCTTCTTCCGTGTTCCACTTGTTCTCGAGGATGACACCGCGGACGTGGACGATGGGGTCGCGCTCCACGTAGCTGGCCACCTCGTTCTTGGTGCGGTACTTCTGGGGGTCGCTCATGGAGTGGCCCTTGTAGCGGTACGTTTGGATGTCTAAAAGCGTGGGGCCCTCGCCTTTGCGGCCGCGCTCTGCAGCTTCGGCGATGGCGTCCCGAACGGCCTCAGGACTCATGCCGTCTACGGTAGCCGAAGGCATTTTGTAGCTCGCGCCGAGCGTCTCGAGGTCGGTCACGTTGGACGTGCGTTCGACCGAGGTGCCCATGGCGTACTGGTTGTTCTCAATGATGAAAATCACAGGGAGCTTCCAGGTCATGGCCATGTTGAAGGTCTCGTGCAGCATGCCCTGGCGTGCAGCGCCGTCCCCCATGAAGCACACGGTCACGTGGTCCTCCTTGCGGTACTTGTCCGCGAAGGCAATGCCCGCGCCAAGGCCAATCTGGCCTCCGACGATGCCGTGTCCGCCAAAAAGGTTGCGCTCCTTGTCGAACATGTGCATCGAACCTCCCTTTCCCTTGCTCGTTCCCGTCTTCCTGCCGTACATCTCGGCCATCACGTACTTGGGATCTGTGCCAAGTACAATCGGGTGCGCGTGGTCGCGGTACGCCGTAATCACACGGTCCGTAGGGCGGATGGCCTCACGCATGCCGGAAAGCACGGCTTCTTGTCCAATGTACAAGTGGCAAAAGCCACCGAATTTTTGTTGGATGTACAGCTGGCCGCAACGTTCCTCGAACTTTCGCATGAGGTACATCTCGCGAAACCAGCGCGTGTATGTGTCTTTGTTCAGACCCTTTGCTGACTTCTTGGCAGCGGGCGTACGTCCTGCTTTTGCAGGCTTTTTAGGCGCTGCAGTCGCTGTAGGTTGTGAAGTTGCCATCGCGTTTGGATTAACGTTCAAATATAGCGTTCAGCCTGACCTCTCCACCCGACTTGGGGCATGGTCCTGTTGCGCGTCCATATCGTGTTCTAAGTACACGAATTTAAACAGGGAAATCGTTTAAGCCTCGAGGGGCCCGTGCCCGTGACATGCAACCTTCGCTTCTCTTACGCGTCGTACCTTCGCAGCCGCCCCACTGGGCACCTGCAACAAACCTGCGATTTGTCTCCTCAACTCCATCAACTTCTTCAGAGCCGAAGTCCCCTTGGACTGAAGGCCATTGACGCCGTGGCCCTGATGGACCGCTTCGACTCCAAGTACGTGGTGCCCTCGGCATGGCTGGAAAACCTCGTCCAAGAACTGGGCGAACACAGTGTCCTTTCCATCCAAAACCAAGTCTCGACGATCTACAGCAACCTGTACTTCGACACGCCGGAAGGGACTTGCTTGGAAGACCACACCCGCGGCAAAAACATCCGGTACAAGGTGCGCGTTCGGCAATACGCCAACACCGGGATGGCTTTCTTGGAGGTGAAGTTGCGCGACGTGCACAGCAAGACCTTCAAGCACCGCATTGTGCGCAAGGGGGCATGGGACGCTCCTCTAACCCCAGAGGAATTCCACTTCCTGGGTCAACACCTTCCGAACGCGAGCTTGCTGACGCCCTCCTTGCAGAGTTCCTTCGAACGCTTCACCTTGATTCACGTGGGCCAAGGTGAACGCATCACCTTTGACCAAGACCTTCAATTCAAGGTTCCTGCAATGAAGGAAAGCGCAGACCACCCTTGGGTGAAACCCATGCCGCATTTGGCCGTGGTGGAATGGAAACAGAGCAACATCAACCACCAAGGCGAACTCATTCAGGCCATCCGTGCCCAGAAGGGCCGACGCGGCCCCCTCGGACGCACCTTGCGCCTGTCCAAATTTGTGTTGGGCCAAGCCCATCTTGCCCCGGAGCGCAACTTCCGAGGCTACCGAGCAGCACTGCGTGACCTGGCGCGCGCAGAACATTACGCTGCAAACCCGACCTTCGCGCCGCAATCCATTCTGAGATGACCGCATCCTTGTCTACGATCTTCAATGCTGCCTTCTTGAGCCCAGGCTGGGAATCCCTCCTCGGCCTGTTTGCACTCAACCTCGTGTCTTCACTCGTCGTGGTCCGCTTGATTTACCACATGGCCGCAAAGCGACGCGACTTTGTATTCACGTTCATGTTGGTGTCCACGGCCGTGTTCTTATTGTGCCGCTTGCTGGCCGGCGTGGAAATCGATTTGGCGTTTGCCTTGGGCCTGTTCGCCATTTTCGGCATCATCCGCTACCGAACCAACGCCATCCCCATTCGGGAAATGACGTACCTGTTCATTGTCATCACGCTTGCCGTCATCAATGCCTTGGCCCCTTTGGCGGCCTCATGGCTCGAGATTGCCATGGCCAACGTACTGATTTGGGCCCTGTCCTACGTCTTGGAACGGCTGTGGTTTGTGGAGCACCTGGCAACCAAAATGGTCATCTACGACCGCATCGACTTGCTGCACGCAGGACGTCGTCACGAGCTGATTGCCGACCTCGAGCAACGCACGGGGGTTACAATCGTTCACCTGGAGATTGGCAAGGTGGACTTGCTCCGAGACACTGCCAACTTGAAGATTCACTTCTCTGCGGACCAAGAGCCCGGTCACTTCGAGGAAATTCAGCCCTGATTGGACTGAATCATTGCGCTTGAAGAAGGACCACAGCATGCGCGCTCACGCCCTGCTCTAATCCCACAAATCCAAGCTTTTCAGTTGTGGTGGCTTTGACGCCCACCTGTCCAACGTCCACGCTCAAGATGTCCGCAATGCACTGACGCATCGCGGGGATGTGTGGCTTGAGTTTGGGCTGCTGCAAGCACACTGTGGAGTCAAGATTGGCCAAACCGTAGCCTTGCGCTTGGACCATCTTCCAAGTATCCCTCAACAAGATCTTGCTGTCGATGCCTTTGTAGGCAGGGTCCGTGTCGGGAAAGTGCGTGCCGATGTCTCCCAAGGCGAGTGCGCCCAACATGGCATCACAAATGACATGAAGAAGCACGTCGGCGTCGCTGTGGCCCACCGATCCTTTGTGATGCGGAATCGTCAGACCACCAATGACGAGGTCCTCGCCTTCGGCCAGCTGATGAACGTCGTAGCCGTAACCGATGCGCAAGCTCATTCGTCGCCGTTGACGTAGTCGGCCAAATCCGAGAACTGCAACCGGAGCGTGAAGCGAAGGGTGTTGGCCAACGGATTCTGCTGGGTGGTGCTGATGAGGTAGCTGAGATCCACCGTAAACACGGTGTACTTCACGCCCGCCCCCAACGTCACAAACTGGCGGTTGCCCTTGCTGAAGTGCTCAAAGAAGTACCCTGTGCGGAAGGCAAAAACATCCGCAAAGTTGTACTCCAATCCCGCTCCCAAATTCACCTCGCGCAACTCCTCACGCAGGCGACTTCCCTCGAGTACAGAGGCCGTGCCGTCGCTGTCGAAGGTCACGATACCAGGGGCGTCGTAGAAGCTCTGCACGATGCCTGTGGCGACACCCACGTTGGGGTCTAAGCCACTGATGATTTGGGAGGGATCCTCCAGCGCGTAGATAGGCTGCGTGGGCACCAACAATTTGTTGGCGTCGAGCGCCACAGTCAGGCTGTTGTACTCGTCCAACTCGGTTTCGTACGCCGCACCGATGCGGAGGTTGCTCGGTATGAAATCACGCGCAGCCGTCTCGGTGTAAGACATCTTCGCCCCGAGGTTGCTCATGTTCAAGCCCATGCTGAACGTGCCGTCCTTTTCACCCCAGTCTGCCTGGTCGTTCACGTAGTACATGCTCAGGTCGGCCGCAACCGAAATGCCGGGTCGGCTTTCTGCGCCCTGCACGGCTGTGCCGCCCGTCAAGTTGCTGTGGATAAATCGCGCCGAGAAACCGCCACTGAAGCGGTCCGAGAATTTCTGAGAAAAGCCGCCGTCGAGGCTGAGCTCTGCAGGTTGAAAGTCGCGGATCGTGGTGCCAACTTCGTCGGTGAAGGTGATGTTGCCCAAGCTGAAGTAGCGAAGTGCCACCCCGTAAGCCTGACGCTTGTTCAAGCGACGCACCGAGCTGACGTATGCCAAATTCATGTCGTCCACCAAAGCACGCAACCAAGGGGCGTAGCTCAAGCTCATTTCCACCTCATTCTCCGAAAACGCCATCTTGGCCGGATTCCAATGCATGCTGTTGGCGTCGGGAGACAGGGCCACACCCACATCACCCATCGCTCCGGACCGCGAGTCCGGCGCAATCATCAAAAACGGCACCGCCGTGGTGATGGTGTTCAGCTGGAGCAGCTGCGTGGGATCTTCTTCCACAATTTGACCCCACGTGTTTGAGGGGAACCAAAAGGTCAGAACCGCAATCGCAATCGCGGTGGTGTTGAGGAGTTGCTTCATCGTAGAGCTGCCAAAGTTAATCATCGGTCCTTGGTGTCATTGGGGTCGAAGAACGACCAACTTGTCCGCGTATTGTGCGGTTTGGCCAAATTCGTTTTCCCACGTCACGCGGAACACATACACGCCTGGGGCTACGCGCCCTCCGGAAGAAGGTTTCAAATCCCAGGTCATTACATCGTCGCGGAAGCCCAAGACCTCGCCTTCAAACGTCTGCTCGTGGACGCGCTGGCCTTGGACGTTGTGCACCGCCAGCGTCACCTTGGCTTCGCGGCAGGCCTGGTTGCCCGACATGCGGAACGTCACTTGCTCGTGGGCAGGGTTGGGGTATGCCAGCACTTCCAACAAGGCGACTTCAAGCGAAGAGGCGACCACAAAGTGGGTTTGGGCTGAAGCACTGTTGTTGGCCACATCCCACACCTTGAGTTCCAGGTGGTGCTCGCCTTCGCTCAGGTTTTGGAATGGGAAGCGGATGCTCCCGCGCTGGTAGGTGTCCAAATCCGAGACGAAGTACTCGTTTAACACAAAGGGGCGACTCGCATCTCCATCCAGGATGGCCTTGGCGTCATGGCCGATGCCATTGCCCGAGGTGTTGATGCCGCTGGCGTCAAAAATGCGGGCGAACAGCCATGGGTCTTCGTGGACCACATCCCCTGCCTTGAACAGCGTGTCATTCATGTACAAGTCAACTTCAGGCCCCTCGTCATCGAGCGTGGGGTTGTCCGAGGTGCCTCCGATGATGAATGCTTCGGTGTATCCGTGGGCATCGGTGTTGTTCGACAAGGCGTAGCAACTGATTCGCCCCGGCCCAAACGCGTAATTCAAATCCCTTGGCACGATGAATCGGAATTCAAATTCTCCGTTCACCACGGAAGCCAAGCCCTTGTGCAAGATGTTTTGGAACACCTCATAGGTGAACGGCCCCTCACTGGCGTCGTTGTCCAGCGTCGTGACCGAGGCGCGTTTGTCAAACACCGTCGGCACCACCACCCCGTTGAAGCCCGTGAGTGCGTCGCCTTGCGCATTCCCGACGTACCCGCGGACGACCACTTCGTCGAGCGAACGCATGGTGTCGGGCACCTGCGTGAGGTACACGCGCTCGGAGGGATAGGCCAGTTCGAGCGCGGGATCGCCCATCAAACTGAAGTTGCGGCTGTTGGTGTGGGAAGTGATTTGGTCTGAGTTCTTCGTGTCG
>Ga0209503_10001286_pt1 | contig 13155 bp, 8 predicted proteins | sample SouAtlMetagenome_2_FD_187448 | JGI IMG/M metagenome (GOLD analysis project Ga0209503, IMG submission 187448) | Marine eukaryotic phytoplankton communities from Atlantic Ocean - South Atlantic ANT15 Metagenome (SPAdes) (version 2) | ecosystem: Environmental > Aquatic > Marine > Oceanic | place... | reverse complement strand
GTATTAGATTTTGAATTTGATTTTCCGTCGGTATTAGATTTTGAATTCGATTTTCCGTCGGCATTAGATTTTGAATTCGATTTTCCGTCGGTATTAGATTTTGAATTCGATTTTCCGTCGGTATTAGATTTTGAATTCGATCTGCTTTTCGAGCCCGCCTTTCCTTCGTCGTTTGTTCCAACAGATCTTTCTATATCATCCATCTCGTTCGACTTTGATGCACCCCTGGAGCTATCTTTCGATAAGCCTTTGGAGCTAGACTTTTTACAATTCTTCGTCTTGCCTGTGGAATCTGATTGAAGCCTTCTCCGTCTTTTACTGCTTTCGCCACCAGACTTCGATCCAGATTTAGATGATCCAGATTTAGATGATCCAGATTTAGATGTTCCAGATTTAGATGATCCAGATTTAGATGATCCAGATTTAGATGATCCAGACTTTGATCCAGATTTTCCACCGTCATTATTCGATCCGACGGATCTTGCGATGCTGCTGCTGCTGCCTTTACTACCTGACTTTCCATCGTTGTTGTTACTCCTGCCCTTGCTACTGGAGTTCCCATCTTTGCTATTCGAATTGATAGATCTTTCGATATTACTGCTGCTGCCCTTGCTAACGGACTTCCCGTCCTTGCTAGTTGACCCAACAGACCTTTCGATGTTACTGTTAGTGCTTGATTTTCCTCCAGATTTTGAATTCGCGGATTTAGATTTGGATTCTTTGGCTCGGCATTTTAGTTTCGTATCTCCATCCATTCGATAGTAGTAGGTATCATTTATTCTCGTGACGTCGTCGGTAGTTTCTTCCAGGATTCGAGTGCTATGTTTTCGTCTTTCTGTAATGTCGATGTCTTGCCGTATTCGTTTGCCAATAGTGTAAATTCCATTGTTGCTCCCTCGAAGTGTACTACTTGTTGTCGTATGGAGCAAGCAAATGAGTAGTGCTGAAATGTATATGGGGTGATTGCTATTGAATTGGCACATCGTAGAATTTGTTGGTTTGGTATTTTGATTTTATAATGTGATTTGTGATTGTCAGTAATTAAAGTGATGTGTAGTCTATGAATCGGCTGCACTCTGCATTATTTTGAATACCATTTCGAGAATTGATTTAATGATGGGAGTTGCGATTCGTGTCTTTTTTTAAGTCACGCAGCACGTTTCAATTTTGTTCGCGCCGTTTGATAATTATTCGAGTCCACGACTGATTCTTGTTCACGTTCACGAATCTGATATAGCCTTTCCATTATGCTACGATTAAGAGAATTTTCCCGGACTTGAATTTATTTAAGCCAATTTTATCATTTAACACCTTTTGAATTTCTAGTTCTACATTTTATCGTATCATTTATCCCTCACACAAGACCTGCAATCGTAGCTGCAGAGAAGTTTTTTATCACCAAATTGAACAGGCAAGATCACCTCGCCAACAAACTCATCAAGAGTTATTAGTGCCAATAGTAACATTAGAGTCATCGTCGGATCTTACATTTAATGGTCAAACCTGCCCGATTCGTAATCATTCGTGTTGAATCAAATCTTGTAAACTTGTCGCAATCATCTATGACCGAACAAGGTCATCAATTTTCAAACATCTAACGATAATCCCAAACCACACCTTCGATAAACCATAATGGTCCTGTTACATTTAATTCAAAACTTTAGCTTAATTAAACTTATCTAAATCGATTCCTCCTATGAATCTTCGCGTCAGTGATTCGCTTGATCGGAAATTCTAGCAAAGACCCTTCGTGGACAGTAAGTGCGCTTCCGGTCACGACTTTCGTGGTAAAATGTATCTAAGTACAGTAGATGGTACAATAATCATATTACTTTTGAAAATGATAAATGTTTCTGTGAAGGTCATAGACAAGCGTTTTCGGACCTGTTCCGAATAGGATCACCGAACCTGGGAGAAATTTTCGCAGCGTTTCCAAGAAATTGATGCCACGGATCCAGCACGATAGCACTAGTAAAATTTGCTCATTTTGATTGTTTGGTCTTCCAAAGTAACGAGCTTTACTACACCATCTTCGATCGACAAAAATTTGTTGCAATAATTCTCGGATTAACCCCTGACAAGGTGTGTTACAGTAAGCAAACAGACGGAGCACGAAAAGGTATAAAATCGCATCGGTACTGTTTTCTATATTTCATAGAGTTTTTCCATTCCAGCAATTGTGAGGTTGTTTGATTTTCCGCTCTAGATCTTGCTAGATCACCCATCCATTTCCATTGCGGAACTCTCTGCCATCATTTCCATTCCACCCGGTAAGGATGTGCTCCTTTGAAGCCCCATAGGACGAGCTTCCGATGGTAGCTGTTGCTGTATCGGTCCGGCAATAGAGGATTCAGGCCCATTGGGCAACCCTCCTATCGTTGGGTTCTCGACAACCATTGAAATGTGCGTTGTGGTGGTTGGCATTCCTTGTGGCATTCGGGGCGAATAGATCTTGGGATCGATCGCCATATCGTCCTGCGTTTTCAATGGCGTATCAAAGTAGACATCGTCGTTGTCCTTCTCGTTACTACCAAGTTTTGGAAGCTGAAGCGGGTGGGATCCTTCGCGAAGATTCTTCAACGATTGACGCAAGAGTTCGTCAATTTTACGATCGGCGGGATCTCGTTTGGAGGACGAAGTGCGCATTTTTGGCATGGTCGTTTGACTGGCTGTCATGGCTGCCGATATGGGTGTAGGCGGTGGAGTGGCCAATGGACAAGGAACCATCGGATTGATGAGCCCAGGTGAAAGCCGAATGCAGGAACTGACCTCTCTGTCCGAGAGAGACCCCTTTTCGCCACCTTTCCTGGCTTCCCGGTGGTCCTTACCAAAGACGAGCTCTAACATTACTTTTCGCTGCGCCTTTTCCATATCGGTCATGTTTGCTAGCCTTTTGCTCTGGCTGTCTTCATCGTCCTCTTCTTCATCGTAGTCATCTTCCATCCCATCCCTGCTCTGGCGCTCATCGCTAGAAGCTGTTAATTGAGAATTGTCATCATCGTAATATATATCCCCATCTCCGCTGGTGCCATTCTCTTGGTCGATCCTACGATCCGATTGTTGCTTCGTATTCAAGCTGCTATGCTCACTCCCACCAAAGACAAACGTGCTTCCAGTCGTGAAAGATACGCTCTTGCTACTAAACGGAAAGTCTCCCATCTTGAGGATCTGTTCCGGGACTCCCTTGTCCTTGTCCAGACTGATGGATTGGAGGGCATCTGTAAGGGACTTTCGCTGTCGCTTTCTCGGTCGATGTTTTGCTTTCGACGAGGAAAAGGTTAGAGAGGACCGAGACCCCGTTGCCGACATGCTAGAGGCATCGAGGGCTGCCAGCGAGGTAGTATCGCTTTGGATGGAATTATTGTACTGGGAATCATCGTCCCGTTTGCGCGTGCGAATCATGGTGGATGAAGCGGAGCGCGCTGCAAGGAGAATAAGATGATTGAACCAGCCTGATGTTGGATGAGAAAAGTAAGGGCTGGCAAATAGTCAAAACCCAGTGCTTGCACTTGATAGATTGATGATGTCTCTGCTGATGTCTTTTGACCCGGGCAAACTATTACTTCGTATGACTTGAATGAATGCGGTGTCAACGTTTCGTATCCATCGCTCTTTCGCACTCTTTTTGTGTCTTGCGTATTTCGTACTTTGTTAAATTACAGGAGACCTTGATCTCGCTCAACATTTGTTTCGATCGTGTCTATGATAAAGGCTTCTCGCCGTGTTCAAATTTATTCTTGCCTGGCTTCCTCCTGATTGATGAGAATTCCATCCACATACTTTTTGCACGCTCAAAATTATTTTTGAATGGCTTCTTTCTGATTGATGAGAATTCCAGCCGCTTACTACTTTTTACACGCAAGTACTGCAGCTAACTCTGCCGCACGATAAAATCACAACTTCAAAAATGATGAGATTTGTTGTCCGTGAATGACCACGTGTCTGTGTTTATCAGAACGACTAGATCGACTCAACAATAGATCAAGAGTAGCTTTGGCGATGTGTGACGCATAGCTTAAGTAAGATCAACGGTATTTGGCGAGACGGAGAATTCACTCGCCTCCTTTTGTTTTCCAATCAAGAGGTGCAATGCGAGAGTGATGTGAATTCAAATAAGAGCAAATAACAATCAATCAAGACTAGAAGAGTACGTACGGTTTCGAAAACACTTTATCCACTAACAAACCAAAGCATTTTAAAACCCAAATAGAACAAGAATAAGAACAACAATCCTTCATTCATAATCCAATGGTAACATTTTCGAAGCATAACAAGCGTTCATTGACTCGTAAAGGAAAGCAGTTATTGACTTCCAAATTTACCATTCACAAGAGACGAAAAACAAGTCTCTCAAAACTCAGTAAAACGAGCAAATTGTTTGCTCGTACAATCGTTTTGCCCTCTGGTCTTCAACCTATTTCTAACCCTTTTTGTAGTATATCCAACTCTTTCCCTAAGGTTCATACCAGTACCGGTCCCAGTTGCAGCACCTCAGCCGTAAAACCAGCGTCAGCGGCCTCCCCTTCTCCGTTCCAAAAGGGCCTTTCAAGCACTACCGAAACCACTAGTATAATCCCGAGTGATAACCAAGCAACCAAGAAACAGAGAAAGTTTTCCGTCAAGAAAATGATTTTGCGAAAGAAAAAGAACAAGAAACCGCTGTCGACGGGCTCGGAAGTTAGCGACGATGGAAAAAGCACGCAACCAAATACCCCGGCAAGATCCACCCCTTCAAGACCTGGACAAGCAAAAGTTGGTGAGGAAAAGGTCTTCATAGTGAAAACTAGTCCTGTGCAAAGCAAGGACGGGAAAATTTATGTGGTGAAAGCTAGTCCTGCATCCGATAAAAATGGACATCATATCTTTGTCGACACGGACGATGAAAGTAATGTTCTCAGTGACAAGAAAGAGTCTCAAAGTAACGATGTAGGCCTCAAGGGTAAGGTAGAAGATGAACTCACAGACTTGTTCCAAAGACTCAAGCGCCAAAGGGCAGAACGGCAGGCAATTGCCAAAGAGCAGCTTGATAACGTCGTTGCGGAATTGGAAAAAGGTGAGCCAAGATCCCCCAGACTGAGAAAGACGCGAAGAAGAAAGCCCAAGCCAAGATGGATGCGAATTTTCTTCGTCCTTGCCCTTTTGGTGAATGCGATCCTTCCAACGGTAATGAAGACACTTTACAACCACGAAGCAGTGGTAGAAAGGGCACAAACCTTCTTTGCCACCAAATCAACGGAAACACCCATGGATGGAATCACAGTGGTCATCTCCGAGACCGAATCCAGAGTTGGAAGTACCATCCAAGACAGGTTTTCTCGATTGGGTGCTACGGTGGCCACAGTAGAAGACGTTGATTGCGACGATCTAGATTCCGTATCCAAGTCTGTCGATGCACTTCTTCAACAACACCGGAGCATCGACTTTTTGGTGCACACCGGAAGCCTTTGCATGAGCAACTTGAATAACCTCAAATCCATGGCATCCAAAACCGTTCAGGGATATGACGGACTCATTGGTGGAAACTACCTATCGGCTTTTCTCATTACGCAAAAGCTTCTTCCGTATCTTGAAAGGAGTAGAATCGGAACGCTCGTTCAGATCACCTCCCACACCGCCAAGTTTGTTGGTGCAACGCCACTAGAACTAGAGACGTTGTTGCGTCAAAACGACACATCTATCGTAACTATGTTGCTTATGCCCCTTCAATATGCCTACATCAAACTATCGGAGGTCTTGCAGTTCAACGTAATAGCAAGTGACTATCCCAATGTTCGAACCATAGAAGTTCCCCATGCGTTAATCGGAGGCAGCGAGATGACTGTCCACAATTTCTTGAATGGCGTTTTTGAAGTTGCAGAGGAAGAACAAATCGAGTTACTACCCCTAGACCAACAAGAGGAACTCCAGGAAAGTTTGTACTATTGGAGCAAGGATGTCTTGAAAAAATGGTTATCCCCACCAACCTATAGCGAGATGTTTATCGGAAGCCCCAAACCGACTCCACCAACGATGGTGGCCAATCTACCAGTCATGCATCCCGAGGAGGAGAGTCCCAACGCCGAGAGTTCGTATCTTCCGGCCAATACTGTCGCAGTGGTCACTAGCAGTACACTTGCATTGTTGACAATGAAAACCAAGACGATGCTATGGGATTCTGCTTCAGACTAATGATGAAATCATTATCGATGGTCATTTTTCTGGTGAATGCTTGGTTCGCTTGTGAGCTTGTCTTTGTACAATGTCTATTTCATATGCGGAAAATCGTATTTCTATATATCATCTATGTTTCCTCATTCATTCAAATCATTCAAATCCACACGCTAAGCATGGTGGAGGACCTCTACGCTAACACCTTTTCTCCACTATAATATAGTATGACAAAGTACGAAGGAACTGTATGTATCATATGTTGCAACGCCTCTCTATGAGAAAAATTATGTGCCATCAAGAAAGAAGACTGAGCCTGTATGCTGGAGAAATTTGGGAAAATAAATAAAGTAAATGAATTCTAATAGATTACTACTTAAGGGAAAACCATTATCAAAAATATTTTAATGTCAGAATAATAATTGTAGAACTCTAAAAAATCGGTCTCACAAGACTGCGGCGCAACTTGTTGCGGGGGCAGCTTTCATTCCATGACCGTGCCCACCAAGAATATCGATCCACTATGTTGAAAACAGAATTCAAGAGGCACAAAATATAAGTTAGTTAGAAATAGACCTTTTCGCACGTTGTACCTGGGGAAATGCTCGATGAATAATGGTTTGATACCTAGGTTTTGAAACTTACAGTCATCATCCCCTGGTCTTCGTGGCTGAATCGGTGGCAGTGAATAACGATTCTTCCGGCAAAATCAAAAAACTTGGTTCGGATCGTGCAATTTCCGGGCTTATCCTCAGCCTGGACAATGGTATCGTAGTACTCCCCCTCTTCAAAGCGCCCACCACAGCCCCCTGGCTCAACAACCTGCATTCGATTGATGTGCGCGTGATAGGGATGTTGCTGGCTCAGGCTAATAGGATATTCCACTAGCTGGCCTAGATCAAAGGTTCGGATGCTTTCGTTAGGATCCCATACGTGCTGGTTGACAGAAACACCCTTTGTGCCATTAACGAAGTAGTCGTCCATAGAGACACTCCAGTATTCGTCAACAAGATTGGTGGGATCGGACAAGTCGGGCATATAATAGGGTCGTCGGGGTTTCCATCGTGTTTCCTTATTTCGATTCCAGTAGGGGGAGGAAGGAAGAGTGGCTGGAAGAAACACTTGGGATGGGTCATCATTCGATTGTGGGAGGGATTTTTCTTCCGATGATTTGACCACGTGGACTCTCACCATCTTGGATGCCTTGCTGGGCTTGCCCTGGTGAAAGTGAATGTCGACACTTTCAGAGCAGGAGACGGAGAAATCACCACGCGAAGACACTGACATCATGTGCTTGTGCGAAGAGACTGATCCAGGAATTTTCGACCGGTACACTCCGTCGTAGGCAATGACTCGAACGTCGCAGACATCTGGGGGATCAAATTCCACGTAGTTGACGGATTCTGCGTAAACAACAGAAGAAATACGAAAGTAATAGTACGCATCTTCTTCGAGGTACAGGTCGAGATGGTCCTGACCGTTGACCTTGTTGGATCGAAACGCATTCTTCAACTTTTTGTTGTACATGCTAGAAAACTGCAACAGAATCTCGTTTTGGGTCAAAAAGTTGACTAGGTGGTTTGGGTAGAAACGATCTTCTTCGATCGCTGTTGTTTCGTCCACAATAAGCATTCCATACGATCCCCCGTAGGCCGATCGAGTGACCAATGGATGTCGATGGGGATGATACCAAAACGTTCCGACGTCGGCATCGTCAAGAATGTAGTACTAAAGAAGACCCATGTGAGAGATGGGAAAAGTGTCACAATCATATCAAATTAAAAACAGGATTCGAATCATTAGTACTACTTACATCGTAGGTGAGACACTCTCCGGGCTTGGCTACTCGAGTCACATCATCGACAGTACCAACGCCAGAAACGTGTAGACCATGAGTGTGTACATTGGTATCGATGTGAGCGTTGTTATAAAGTGTCAGGTGGTAGAAACTGTGTTTTAAAATATGTTAAATCAAGTGATTTATGAAGAACAAAGTTAGTTGACATTGAAACTTGGCACATCACAACAAAACGGAAAATTCGCAATGGCGAAATGCACGCACGCACCGCTTGGGTTGTATCCGAATCAAGGGAGCGGCTTTTCCAGGCACACACTCTCCCACGGGACCATAACCGTATGAGTTGGTGTCTGGATCGGAACAAAACTCGATTGAGGCCCTGTAGTGGTTGCTGCCAACGTTGGAAGTACTACCAGTGTTGTTGTAATTGTGGTCGTAATCGGTGGGAGCCTCGTCGAGGGGGATTTCCTTCCATTCCAGAACGTGCTCGAAAAAGGGAGAGTGCGATGAGTCAACTGGGAGACTTTCTTCGTTCTCGGTAACAGTCGCTTCATCAGTTGCAGCATCGGATGCATCAGCATTGGAAACCCTGGTCAGAGACATGGTAGCGCTCGTCGAAATTGTCCGTATGCTAGAGTTGTTGTGAGCCCTCGAAGATGATTTTGGTAACGTCAATATTACAAAGGTGGCGAAAGCAAGCGACAAACCAAAAATCAAGAATCGGCGATTTTGGTTGTTACTGCTGCTTTGGCTTTCCGTTGGATTGCTAAAATCATCATTAACTGCATGGTTGAAATAATATCTGTTCTCTTTCACCTCATGGCAGTCCTCGTTGATCTCTGTCCTGTCAATCGAGCCGTATTTCACGGTGTCATTGCTAGTATTGGGCATGGTGATGATTCGATTGGACAAGATTTTTGAAACAGTATTTTCTAGCACTTTTGAAAATGAAGAGAAGTATAGCTATTCGTTCTTCCATCAATAGAATCTTGCGCATCAAACGAGAAGGGAAAAGCACGCAGCGGGTTCTCGTTTGCTTCGATTGCGAATTTGAAACTCCGATTGCGAATTTGAATCGAGATTCAACGCCTCTTTAGAATAAGTGCTGAGTCAATCGCAGCTCGAGCCCTATCTCAAAAGTTTAGCACGATCGATGGTGATTTGGCACTTCCCAATTTTTGAAATCGGGCATCTGCGCCAATCGATGAATTGATTTTCTTTTTGGAGAATCTTGAAGAAATTGACGTCACCTTTTTTGAATACCGTAATTGCTTACCGTTACCGGTTCAAAAAAGGGGGATAAATTATCCCAAATCTCCCCAAGAATTTTGAGTGCGTCAAAGAATCCAAATTCGAGGTCAATCTTGGCGCCGTGAAGTTTTGATTTTCAACAAAAGAATCGGTCTTGCTTGGAGAACACATCGTTCCTTGCTTTCACCGCAGTACGAGTAGTAGTACCTAGGGCCATCGCCGCCAACGTTCAAATATGCGGAACCTCTAGATAGACTGCGGGCAGCAGCATTGCCGCTTGATTTCACCCGCATTGTTTCATTTTTTGAATTAGAACTCATCTTTCAAGAAGCAGCAAAAATTCAAATCACACTAGCAAATTGGGCACGATCGAATCCAAACCAATCTCATACAATCAATACCAATTGTTGATGAACGATACTACCTACATTCAACCAACCGCCATCGCCACCCAAACCACCGAAGGTGATGCTGGTGTTCCCAAAAACAGCAGCCCCTTCTCTTGGAAGGTGCGAAATGACCGCCGGAACAGGGACGCATTGTGGACCCGTGAGAAACTCGAAGACCTGGCCCTGGACTGGTTTCTCAGAAAGTTCGTTTGCCGCTATGGCAACGATCATTTGGGAAGGGAACCCGAACTGACCCGCATGAAGACACTTTCCCGAAACGGAATCGTGGACTTTCGGGCCCTCGAAGAACTGGCCATTCGATGGACCGTAAAAAATTTCATCCTTCCTCGATACGACGAGGAGATCCACGAAGAAGACGCGGTTGTCCTCCTTTCCCTTCTCGTGGAGACCGGGACGGTTGACCATCCGGCCCTCTTTACGGGTAAATTCGTCGAGGCCGGTACCGAGTGTCCTTCGGGGCTTCTTTGGCTCGATGGTGACCCGGATTGGGATTGGCACCATCTTGAGAACGCCTTTGATCCCCCAACCAAACTCGCGGGCATTGATTGTTATCTCGAGGGTATTGATTCCGCGTTTCTTCCATATCCACGCAAACTTCCTTTCATTACAAATAATGACGGTCGCATTGCAACCGTGTATATTGGGTCACCCAGTCGATATGACAACGAAGAAGAATTACAGGCTTGGACGCACAAATGGAACTTCCATACCCCGCGAGTCTTTGAGCTGCTCGCAAAACTCGACAAGATGGAGACACTCATATTACAGGGATGCACCTCCTTTGCATTAAGTCGAACAATCTCGTCGTTTCCGAACCTGAAGGTTGTGAGTGTAAGTCGATCGGATCGTCGGAGCAAACTCGATCCTTGTGACATTGGCTGTCGTTGCTGTTTTACGATGAGTCATAATGCTTCGAAGTTGGAGGTTCTTCATCTAGATCATCGTTGCTTTTCATGCGAATTATTGGAGATGCTTCTTGGTTCTCTGCGAAATTATCCGAAGGTTTCTACTCTCGCGATTGAGGCCTCTGGTATCAGTTTTCTGCCAATTGCAGATGCCATCGTCAAAAAGGAGCTATCGTCTTACAGCAGGCTCCGTCGACTCTACCTAGGAGTAGATGGGGTTTACTTAGAGAAAGGCGATGGTTCAAAAGAAGAAATCGTTGCAATCAAAACGATTCTTCGAGAATTCAAGGAATTAGAAACTATCCACGGCACTGTTGCAGAGTGGGAAGACAAAGAATTGCAACACCTGTTGAACATGAATCGTGCCGGTCGTGTTCTTGTCGAAACAAAGGAGACCACCAAGAACAAGAACAATAGCGAAGAAGACGCCAAGCGCAACTGCAAGGCCCTACCAAGCTCGGTCTGGCCCATCATCTTGGAGCGGGTCTCGAAAGAAACCAAAGGCAAGAAGCAGAACCCCGATGGGCTCTATTATCTCCTTCGAAACATGCCGGTACTCCAAGACGCAGGCAAACGTGAACCACTGTTGCGTCAGAGCAAGTCTTGTGCAGAGGACCGTTAGTTGGAGAAGACCTACAAGCAATCGACGTTGTTGCAGCACTAGAAGGGAGGGAGTGAGGATCTTCCCTCCTCGACAGAAACCAATAATTTGGGCGACGAAGATCGCTCGTGAGAATGAAATAGCCGTTGCTAACAATGATGATTTAGATACGCCAATAACAAGGATCATTTACTAAACACATAGGCACGAACTGCTTAGTAGATATGCGAGAAAGCGAAAACGATGCACTGGATGATACATTCCTTGTATCGAAGGAATATTGCGATTCGAAGGCCTTTGGAAATATTTAGATTCGATAGCCTTGTTGTTTTGTTTAATAAATTCTTTCAAATTATATGTATATCTATTTGGGGGGTTATTACTTTGTTTGTTCGTTGGCAGGCGTTGTTATCGTCTCTCTGCATTTGCTTCGAATAGTACTTTTATCTTAATCCCCAGATACGAGTATCCTGCAGAACGTCCATTGGTTCTAAGTTTGTATTGCTGGCATCATATTCTACCCCAATCGAACGAACCGCCAAAACAATTTTGTACGATATCTCTCGGTGTGTTGATAGTTCTTACATAGATATAAATCTAGAGTCGCGAGGTCATTGAATTATTCCTTCGCTAATACCAACACTTCGGCCCCCTTTGCTTTGGACGCCACCTGTCGCAGCACAGAGTATGGGAATTGTTCTTGCTTATGATATCACTAAAGATCTTGGGTCTGAATGAACCCTATCGAATCTTATACGGAGCTCGTTTTTCATCGAAGTATTGGCAGACAACTTTTCGTTTCCTTTATAATAGCTAGGAATAGATTTGTGAAGTCACCTTTCGTATTCTTTCGCGTATTTACAATCTGTCCTTGAAAAAGAATGCAAACCAAAACTTGCTGTTTTGGTCAAACAAATTTGTAGCTGCTCACATCGACCGAAGAACCCACCAAGCATCAGAACGAGAGAGAGAGAGAAATAATTTTATTCGATGACACTATCCAACCAGTCGTCCAGATTATCGTCACCAAAGTCGTTTTTGGCAGTCTTTGCCAACATATCGTCTACAGTGCTTTTCTCGCTCGCAGATGGTTTTTCGAACAATTTTGATCCATCCCGACTCGCTCCTGCTTTCTTCGAATTTGGAGGTTCTAGCTCGTCATCATCGACTCCGCAGGCATCATCCAACCAGTCCTCGAGGTTGGATTCCAAGTCATCGGAAGAAGTTTCTTGATTAGTTTCGACAGGAGATGATGTATCTGTAGTAGATTCTGCGGCCGCTTCCTTTTCCTCAGCATGAGTTTTCGTCTCGATTTGCTTCGGGGCGGCTTGGTCGCCGTCTTCCTTTTCCTCCCCCCGAGGATATTCTTCGAGGCCACGGTATTTGTCCGGAAAGGCTGTCGCTGCAACGTGTAGGGGAATTCGAAGACGTCGCTCGATCGATAGGCTCTCGAAGGTGGCTGCTAGACTCGGGATGCATATCGATCCTCCACCTACAATTGGGTTGGCAGATGCAAGATCGTCTTGCTCCTCCTGGTGCTTGTCTCGTCGGCTACTGAGATAGGTATCGCGGCCTGCAAAAAGCACCTCGTATTCTTTTTCGTAATCCTTAGGCGTTCTTCCAATAGTCCCCTTTGGCAAGGGATGGGGTTGGACGGCACCACGTGACGACTTCCAGTCGCTATTTGTTTGGTTGCCCTTACTCCGATTGGTTTGACCCGTTCCGTTGCGTCTTTCGTCACCGTTTGGTTGGGCATTCCCTCCTCGTCCGGTGCGATTCCTGTTTCTCCCCTTGTTTCGATTGTAGAGAACCTGTGAACGTCCCATTGTCGCAATCTAAAATCAATTCTTCTTGGTCTTTCTCGGTTCTGCCAAAGGAAGTTGATTGGCAGTCTCCCTAGTGCTAGCAATCGACGAGTCCTTTTATTTGGGGATCCTGGTTATTTTGGTACAGATACTACTCTCTTCCCCTTTTTTATTGTGCAGGTCGCCGTTTTTATAAAATAACGGTCACCAAACACGTATGCCACTGTGTGTTTTACTA
>Ga0209503_10001283_pt1 | contig 13165 bp, 6 predicted proteins | sample SouAtlMetagenome_2_FD_187448 | JGI IMG/M metagenome (GOLD analysis project Ga0209503, IMG submission 187448) | Marine eukaryotic phytoplankton communities from Atlantic Ocean - South Atlantic ANT15 Metagenome (SPAdes) (version 2) | ecosystem: Environmental > Aquatic > Marine > Oceanic | place... | reverse complement strand
TATAGATATAACTACACCGGCTGCTGGTTGTGAATTTGGAAAACTTACCTCATTAGCTATAACTTCTAGACCACCAAGAGGTGCTACTGTTGCGCTGACAAAATCAGCTACAGCTTTAGAAGTTGGAATAGCTACATCACTATTAGTTGTTAAAGAAGTTTCTCCAAGAGTCTTACCATCTAATTGGTTTAATTCAGTTGTTGTTGAGGTTAATGCTGTTCCACTAGCAAGTACAGAAGCAGTTCCAGATTGCATAGAAGCCAGAGTTGTTAACTCTGCATCTGCTATCTCAGAAGTTGTAACTGAGTTGGCTGCAAGGTGTGAAGCATCTAAAGGAGATCCAGCTATAAGTGTTTTAATTTCGCTTACCGTCTGGTCTGCTGTAGCTGCTGTTTCTATGCCATCAAGCTTAGTATGATCAGCATCAGTAAATACATTACTATCGGTAGCATTATCTACAAGTGTCCTTATTTCTGTTGCGGTTTGATCGGCAGTAGCTGCTGTCTCAATACCATTTAATTTTGTATGATCTGCATCTGTAAAGACATTACTGTCGGTAGCAGCTTCAACAAGAGTTCTTATTTCTGCTGCTGTTTGGTCATCTTTAGCATTAGTTTCTACGGTATCTAATTTTGTACCGTCTGCTGCTACATCTCTTCCGTCAACAGTTCCAGAAACAGTAATGTTTCCTGTTATTCCTAAGTTACCAGTAGCACCGGTTCCAGTTGTAACTATGTTTTGTGAACCAAAGTCTGGAGAGATTTTAGTTCCGGCTATTGCTGCTGAAGCATTTACGTCAGCATTAACAATTGTATTGTTTTCGATTTTGGCACTATTTACAGCACCATCTTTTATATCTGTTGTTCTTGTTAGCTGTGTTTGAGCTTCTTGAGCTGAATATAAAAGTTGTGTCTGGTTATCATTTAGATCACCAGCCCTAATAGAGGAGCCAGCAGCATAAACAGCTTTAACTGTTTCTACATCAGTATCTCTATAGATATGTACATTGACTCCACTACCGGGTGCAGTATTGAAAACAATGTTTGTATTTGATATGGAGTAGTCGTTATTTGTTTGACCACTTGTATTTTCAGTTTTTAGTACGTTGTCTAGTTCTACCTTGACATCCGCATTCAATAAATATGGAAATGTAAAAGGGTAACTAACTTGAGAGTTGTTACCCGTATAAAAATGTTCAGTTGTCGCCATTTGTTAATACAAACGTTTTGTTAATTGGCGGGTGGATTTATAATTGGTTTCTAAGTTTTTGTAGTCTTATAATTTCATCAACTTCCCCTCTTTCATGGGCATCATCAATTTGTTCGTTATATCTGGTTTTCTGCTCTATTTGTCCTCTTTGACTAATTCTACTTGCAGCAATCTTTTGAGCTTTACGTAGAGCATTAGTGATTTCTGTATGCACTCTATTAAATGACTTTCTATCTACTTCTGCACCAGAATTTCTAGCTGCTTTAATTTGTTTTATAAACTCTCTACCAGCTTGAGTCTTCATAATTCTGGCTACTTCACGTTTGAAGATACCATCCTTACCCATGAGACTTGTAATAGCTGATCGTTCTTGAGGAGAATACTCAACCCCTTTTCCATTTGTATTTAGTTGTGGTCGAGCATCGAAACCAATATCAATTAGGAATTGTTTTTCTTTACTTATACGTCCACTTGATTTAAAAGCTGGCATATATGTATTCCAAAGTCTTCCCATGAAATCTTCAGGTTCTCTAACTATTCCACCATCAACCCAGTCATATCTATCTGGGAGCATGTCTTTAGATATAGCATTTCTATTAGCTAGTAACTGTGTGAACTCTTGTTCTACCTCTTTTAACTGAGGTGTCATTAATCTACCTAATTCGTTTCTTATACCAGATCCGGGAAGAAGTCCGCTACCAAAACTTGCAGTCCAACGACCTAAAGCCGCAGGGTTTCCTGCAAAGATATCAAACATAGGTTCTAGTCCAGCTAAGAAAGTTTTGTTAGTAAGGTTTGCACTTAATAAGAATCCAGTTTTATTCAACCAAATTTCTACATCATTAAAGTTTTCAAGAGTATCCCAGTTATCCATGACATCTGCTGTTAAAGCAATCCAATCACTAATAGCTCCTAATCCATCATAGCTATACCATTTACCATCCCAACCCTGATAAGTTCTAGGTTGCCAATTAAGTTCTCTTCTAGCTCTCTGTGTAGTTTTATCGTAATGTCCATTTCCGTGTAGACGACCAGTAGTCATCATTCCAACAGCAGACATAACACTAATAGTACCAATAGCTTTTCTTCCTTTTATTTCAGCTCTGATGGTGTCATATGCAGCTCGCATATCTACTTTATTTACATCAACATCTTTTGCAGCTAATAGTTTCCTTACATTTGATGAACTGGTTCTTGGATCATCAAAAGCATATTTAAAATCATTCCATTCTCTAACAAATAAACCAAGTGGGTTATGACTTCCTGTGTACGCAAGCATGTTTGCTGCTGTACGAGGAAACATCATAAATGGCTTAAGAATTGGAGCATGTCTAATTAGTTCATTCATACCTTCAACAACTGGCATATCCATGTTCATAGCTATTTCTCTACTTGCGTTAGTAACAGCTTTGTCAGTAATCATCCCAGTATCATCAAACATCTCATCATATATACCTTTACTCATCGCCTTGAGCTGTCTCTCAGTTACTGGACCTTTACCTTTCTTAAGTAAATCGTATGCTCTACCACGAGCTTCTACTGAACCTATAAACGATCTAGTAAATCCGTCAAACGCTGTCATAGCATTAGCACTAAATCTTAAAACAGGATGTTCAGCTAAATCATTTAAAGCTTCTATTCTATGAAGCATCATTGATGGTCCCTCATATCCCTCTTGCATCTTTGCATCAGCAAAAGAGCGTAAAGCTTTCATCGTTCTATCGTTCTTAACTGCTATATCAGATCTCATAATGTAGTTAACAGAACTTGGATCTTTCCAAGCTTGTCTAAATACAACCTTCATATGTTTTGTAGCTTGCTGGAGAGTATCCACCATTCCTACTGTGTACATATATTGAGCACGTCTCATTAGTTCTGGATTACCCATAGCTCCAGCCATAGTTGCTAAAGGTCTTTCAATCATTAAAACCATGTTCGAGAAACCAGCTTTGATTGGTGTACCAAAAGCTGAAAGAACAGAGTTGTAGATATTACCCCATATTGCTTGTGTTAAAACTGATGGCATTTCTGGAGATTTATCCCAGATAAGTCTGGTGAAATCAGAGGTAGAACCTTTAAACCAATTATTTAATTGAGAAATAGTTTTTACATTTCCATCTGCTGTTTCGTAAGCCAACATTAGTGGCTCGAGCATATGTGGTTTTGTTTGATCTAATTCTTTTATAAGGTTTATAGTTCTGCGTGTATCTTCCTTTATTAGCTTAAGTTGATCTGCTGTAATTTCTTTTTCTTTATTTATAACAGTAAGTGCTTCATCAAATAATTCGTTTTTCTTTCCTTTAGTACTAAATATTGCTCCAATCTTTTGCTGCCAATTCAACATAGATAATGATCTACCTCTGACGTATTTCGTCATGGCTTGCATTCTCATTAAATACTCTAATCTATCTAGGATATTATCCTTAGCTTGTTTAACAGCAGCAGTACCGCTCATATATCTTGCACCTTCAGCCATGTCAGAAACTTGTCCAGATAAAGATTGCTGAACGTAAGCTTGAGCTTTAGCTAAATCCATATTTAGATAATCATCAAAATACTTCCCTATAGCTTTTACTACTCCAACAACGCCCTCAGAACTTAATGTCCTAATTTGTGTATCAGCATCTATACCTTTAAAGAATTTCTGATCTAAAACTCTCTTCATTTGATCGACATTATCGAAGTCATAAAGAGCTGCTGCTAGATCTTCTCCATGTTTTACAACATCAGCTTTTTTAATATATTGACCTTTAGTACCTTTGAAATCTATATCGACCTCTCTAATACGTTTACTAATAGCAGTAAGCTTTTTCATCCCTAAATCATCAAGATCTAAGCTATTCTTCATAGCTCCGGGAGTAAAGATACTTCCAACTCTTCCATGAACGGAATCAATATTATTAGCTATACGATAGGAGTCAAACTCAGCTCCAAGCAATCCTGTCTCATCGGCTGATCTGTAACCTACTTCGTAGTCATCGTATATATCATGTACACCTTTAATAGGTTTAGTTTGATCAGCACCTTGGCTTAAATTATATCTACCAATATCATCTAGCTCTGCCACACGTCTTGCGTCATTAACCATCATTGCATCCTCTCCAACATTATCGGAGAATTTTCCAAATTTAAGTTCCTGACTTTTTACCCAGTTTCTAGCTTCTTCACTTTTAGGTATCCATTTTGTTGCTTCATCAACACCTTTTACTGATTTAATTAGTTTATTTGCACCTAAGATAAAATCACTTGCAAAAGATAAACCTATACCTTCATTAATATTCTTAATACGTTTAACATCTGGACTATCACTATCTAAGGTTGCCATGTTCTCTGGTATCCAACCCCATGTCTTCGGCCAACTCTTCTTTAAAGTTCCAGCTAAGTTATCATCTGTTTCATTTCTGGAGTTAACAGAATCTACAAAGACACCAACTCCAGCATCAATACCAGCAGGACCAAAGAATCTAGCAAAGGTTCCATCACCTAATTTCCATTTAACTTTAGAGTGAGCCATGTTTGCTTTACCTTTAAAGTATTTTGAAAGATAAAGCTGGGGAATAATAAATGCTGACGCATCTCTAACAAAGTTAAGAGTTTCGTCTTCATATCTTGGTAACTTTGGTATTGCTACATTAGGAATTTTATTAACTAAATCAATTCCAAAATCAGTAATTCCAGCTCCGGCGGCAGATGGGATTTGACTCCAAGTTAAGGGATTTTTAGCATCAAATTTATTTGTTTCCTGCCAACCTTTTTTAAAACTGTCACCGTATGTTGTAGGTTTTTCTTCCTCTGGTTTTATTTCTTGTTCGACTCCCTCCATGGAGGTGTCAGTTGTTTGAGTAGTTGTATCCGTTCCCCCTTCCGTAGAAGGTTGTGGTATTTCGTCATTACGCATTCCTTCGCGTAAGTCAAAACCTGACATCAAATCTTGTTGATATGCTTTCGCTTCGTCAGTAACCTCTGGATAAACTATCTCATCATTTTCTTCATTCATTTGTTTGTATAAAACTTGGACGTTTTAATTGCTCTAAAAATTCAATACTTCCTGTATTTTTATAACCTAATTGCAGCCATCTATTTTGATCAAAAGGTAAGAAATTGCCGTTTATATCTAATGGGACATTATTAAAGTCATAATTATATGCACCTAGAAACTCCATAGAAATTGCCATGTCATTGTAATCACTAGCACCTTCTCCATATGTTTCATCAGTTGATTCATTCATCTTAAGTTCGTCAACCCATTGTGTAACGTTCTCTGGACCTAAAGCTTCAACAAGTTTGTCTAGATATAAATTTCTTCTCCATTGAGTTTTATCTACTTGGGACTTTCCTGCTAGTGGACTGTCCTCATTACCTTTGCTATTTGCTTTACTGTATAAAGCTTCAACATCTTTTTTAACTTGTTCAATTACATTGTGAACCTTTAATGGTCCTTCGTAGTTCTCTTTAATTTTATTTTCTAGTAATCTAGCTTGTTGCCAATAACCCTCAAGAGACATATTGTTTCCTTGTTTCAACTGAGATTGATGTGAATTCTCTGTTAACCACTCTTTAATAAGAGGGTGCATCATAGATTCATTTAACTCTTTAACAGTCTCTTTATTTTTACCAACTACTCTATTTACTGAAGCATCAGTTTTGTTGTAGAGAAGTTCATCTTTAGATAAGTCATCAAGCTTTTCAATATTAGATAGGACATTAGGTTTTTCTAATGGTTCTAAATCTATAGCTTCTCGCTGGAAGTTAATAACATCTAAGCCAGTAAGTAATTCACCATTTGGTCCTTTGTAGTTAAACATCCTAGCTATGTGATTAGCTCTAGCTGGGACTGTAAATTGACCTTTGTTAAAGTCTTCACCATAATCCATTAACTGTTGTGGAGAAAAGAATGTATTAGCAGTCATAACTGACTCTTTAAATCCTTTTTTAACTAATTTGTTTACTTTAAGAAGTACATCTTTATTCTCAACATCTAATACTGTAGTCAGTTCAGAGTTCATTGATAGAGGTGAACTCCATTTACCATCTTTGAAAAAGATAGAATCTTTTAAGTTTGGCTTAGTTATATCAGCTTCAAAGTCATTCTTGATAGTTTGGAAAATTGTATTACCAATACTCTTATCGTCTGGATCTGCAATAGCAGCAGCAACCATACTCTTTTTAAGTTCACTTTGTAAGTAATCAATGATCTGAGCAACTTCATCACTCTTAGTATCGTTAGTAACCTTAGCTTTTGAAAGAACTAAGTTCTCTAAGTAGCCAGCATAAGTATCGTAGTTATATCTTGCGTTAGCTACATTATTAATAAGGTCCTGTACATTCTTATCCATAATGACTGGCATCTCATAACCCTGTGCTTCAGCTTCTTCAGTAGTCCACACTTCTCCACTAAGAATTGATTCGGTTAATTCTTTAGTTCTTTCTTTATAGTAATTTTCTTTATGACCGAAACCTCTAATAGCTTCATCTAGCTTTGGATGAGAGAAACCATGTTTTCTTTGTTGTTTCTTTTTAAGATCTTTAAGCTGCTTCATTTGATCTTTATGTAAACCATAATCAGTCCACTCAAAAGAATTTATTAAATCGGTGTACTCCCTAGAATTAGCTATCTTTTTCTTGGTTTCACTTGTATTAAAATTCTCAATATCTTTCTGTTCTATAATCTGAGTTATTTCAAGTATATCTTCGGAAAACTCCTCATTAAACTTAACCTTATCTTTACGTCCTGCATGTGCAAACTCAGGATTTTCAGCAAGCATTTCAACCCAAAGATCGTCATCTAAACTGCCATTCTTAGCCATCTCCTTAATAATTTTAAATCCTTCCCGGGTAGATTTACCTTTATTCCAACCATGAATAGATTGACTATCTTGATAGTTAAAAATACAGGAAGTTCCATTACCACCTCTTACGCAAGACTCTAGTTCTGTAGCGTACTTTTCATTTCTAGCAGTTTGTATTTCCTGTTCCCGGACTGCATACCACTCAGCATAGTTACGCTGATCTGTCTGTCTGACGGTACCAAAAACATACTCATCTAAAATTTCTGGATTAATATCACCAAACTGTTTATAAAAATTAAATCTATAGTTAGTTAAAGCAGCATTGTAATCTTCATAGGATGTAGCACCTTCTGTCGCTTGCTTAGGATTGTAATGAGCAGCTTTCTGTTGTGCCCACGCATTTACAGCTCCGAGTTTTTCAGAAGCATTCATATCTCTAAAAGCTTCAGAAGTCCAGATATCTCCTCCTTGTTGCTCCCAGTTATAAATCTCTTCGTTTATTATTTTTCCCTCTTCTCGAGCTTTAGCTTCAGCTTCTTTAAAAGAAATACCATTATTTGTTAGGACACCATTCTCCTGCATCCACATATAACCTTTAGCTCTATCAGCTTCTCTCTTCTCTTCATCTTTCTTAGTGAAATAATCACCAAGAGTTGAAGACATATCAGCCATAGCCAATAAATCTTTACCAGCTATTTCAGCTCTTCTATTGGCTTCACCAGTACGTGAATTCCAATAGTTATTCATCCCTTCGTTAATTTCTTTATAGCTCTCCTGTAGAGGAGCTACATAATCTTCCGATCTTATCGGGTTAAATTCTGGGTTAGCCATAATTAATATCCTCTAATGTTAGATAGACCATAATTACCAGTTGCGACAGAATCGTAGTCCATTGCTCCAGCTCCAAATAGTGTTGGGTCATCAAGGACATTTCCCCCGCTAATATCCTCTAATCCAGTACTTGTCTCTCCAGCACCTGCAAATCCCGCAGCAGCTCCTAAGAACCCTTGTATTATTGGCATAGATGTATTCTCCATTTGTGGTGCGATTGGAGGTAGGTCAGCGACTGGTTGCCACATGACACTTCCAAATAACTTATTACGAGCTGATTTCTGTTGATTTCTGATTGCTTCAACTTGGTTGTAATATGCTTCTCCAGATCTAGTTAACTTAAAAGCTAAATCAGCTTGACCTCTACCAAATGCAGCAAAGTCCATCATTTCTAATCGGCCAGCACTTCTACCAGTAGCTCCACTAGCTCTTCCTTTTCCTAATTTTTTATTTACAAATTCAATAAATTTACTTTCACTTTTAGCAACTGCATTTGATTGTGCTTGACCTAGTGCAACTTGTGCTTGGGCGTACCCACGGTTAGCTGCTAGGTCGTTTTCATTTATGTCGGTGTGATACTTATTTACTTTGGCAGAGTATATAGAAAGCTTTTGAAAGTGATTACGCTTACGTATTTCTTTGTCTCTTTCATATTTTTCTATAGCTGCTCTATTACGGGCTTTGGCTGCATTACTAGCAGCTATACCGCCAAGTATTTTACTAGCACCCCCGAAGATTGCTCCTAACACGGCAAAACTCTATAAAGGATAATTGGTTGGGTCCGTATTTTAATTCCCTTAGAAATTTGAACCCTAGGAATCTGAGTAGTTTTATATGAACTTTGTTTCTTTTTTCAACAATGTTCCATAACAACTCATGTGGTTGTCTTTCCACGTAACGCTTTGCTTCTTTAGCAAATGTATGTGGGTATTGATAAATAGCTGGTGTGCATACCATCCAGATTTTTCCATCTGGACTTACGCCTGCCATTCCAGCTATGTCACCGTTTGGTACCTCAAAGTAAACTGATTCTGAATTATTCATTCCTACAATCAATGCACTTTCAGGATCATGTCCATGACCCTCTGTAATCTCCATACGGTCGTCGTCTAGCAAATTTGAAGCTACCTTTGTGGCAGCTTCCAATGTTGCAGGGTGAATGTATTTAGACACGCTTATATGATTTAGTGTTGTAATCTCCTTCCCAGTTGTATGAAACAATAGTCGCCGGAGATGGATGGCTTGATGTAACTTGTACTGTTAATGTTTTATTTCTCTCGTAACAAGGAACGGTCTCTAAACTTCTATCTAAAAAAGTCAAAGTATTAGCATTCATTGTGTTTGCATTATTAACTTCTCGTTGTTCTGTATATGAAGGTTTCCCTTTTCTATCAATATTTATTGAATAAACTCCAACATTACCAAAGCTAAATTTAATTCTATGTATTATTAAATCTGATCTTGTATCTGATCTCCAATTTTCACCTGAAGGATATTGATAATAAAGAGTTGGTAATTCAATCTTCATTTCAAATAGATAGCCAATTACAAATGTTTCACTAGCCCAATTTCCAGCAAACTCTACGTTAGAACCATTAATAGTTCCTATGGCATATCTTCCTAAGTTGTTTCCACTATCAGTATCAAAAGCAACTATTGTATTGCTACTTTCAAATCCCGTAGGTTTGGCAACAGTAGTTTTATTTGTAGCAGAGTTAAAAGCATTAGCATTAGTAGTGACACTGGTGCTGTGATCTAAATGTATTGGATAGTCTTCTCCGTCAGTCACATAATGACCTTGATCATCTAGTTTGACTGAGTATCTTAAAAGCTGATCTTTATTATTATTTTTAACAACAACATATAAAGCATCATCAAGCATACAATGATAACGAATAGTTCCAGTTAAATTCCATGTAAACCATGCTTCCATTGGTCTTTCATTACCTGAAGAGAAATATCTATAACCATATAAAGTTGATGTATCTTCTTCACTAAAGAAAATTAAACTGTTTTCTCTTGAGTTAGATACCAGTTTTAAATCTTTTGCAAATAGCTGAGATACTACTTTACTTTGCTCAACAACAGTAGGTTCACCTTCTCGAAGAAGTCGTGACATCTCAAAAAATCTACTGTATTTATTAGCATTATCTAGAAAACCAATGGTAGTTCCTAATGATATTGGATTAGTTTTATGATTAAAGTTATAAGATGCTAAAGCATTTATTTTAGCTGTACTAGGATTTAAAATATCACTATCAGTAGTCAACATAAATTGCTGATTTTTAGTAAATAAAAGTAATCCTGCATTGATCTGTATTGCATCATAGACAATAGCTGGATATTCAGAACTAACAGAAAGATCAATAACGTCTACGTTTGAGAAAGTAGTAGCAGTCTTAGCCCAGAAGTTAAAGAAGTTCCCGGGACGGGACATGATGACATTCTCATCAGACAACATACATAACCTATTCCTGAAGAAAATCATTTTATTGATTTTATTACCAACAAATGAAGCTCTTGGATTAGTACCATTTATAGCGTCTGTATCTCCTACATTTGCATCTTCATAAGTAACTTGCGACAAAGTAAAAGTGGTTGCGTTAGTACGGACTAACTTAACTGGCATTGTTGCTTTGTCATACCTTATCTGTACTCCGGGTTTTGCACATTCTTCCCAAACTCCATTACCATCTCTATCATTATTTCCAAAAAACTTTACAAAATAATCATCATTTTCTGATTCACTATTGGCTACTTTAATAACCATGCCATGTTTACATTGTTTAGGTAAATCTTCGACAGTAAGTACGCTTCCAGATACAACATTCATTAGTTGTGAGTTAGGAGCTGACATATTAAAACTGCCAGAAGACCTAGTTATATAAATTCCATTACCAATAATCTGTACATTAGAACTTGTAAAATTACCTGTTGCGATAATGTCAGTTCTTAAAGTTCCTAAAATGGATTCTCCAGTTACGGTTGTTTTAGTATCAAAAGAGGTAGGTGTAGGTCTTATTAAACCAAGGTTTGCTTGTACGCTCGCAGTACTTGTTTCCTCAACAGTTACTTTGTAGTAACCATCTTTCATATAAACATATACATGATCTCCTGTTTGCCACCCCTCGCCCCCATAAAGGAGGTCGTTTGTTGTGGAGTATCTAGTTCTATACTCAACGTTTGATCCACTCCCAACGGGCGTAGATTGCCCTGTGGTAGTGAGTCTAAAATATAGATTTGATCTACCAGTTTGACCTGAAGCACCAGCTTGATTATAGATATTTACTTGATATGAAAAGTCAGATCCACCAAGGGTAGATACTGCATCATTATCAACTAAAGTTCCTCCACTATTTATTTCAAATATTCTAGTTCCAACGTTTGGAGCTACGTCATCATCATTAGGTGAAGCTGTGGAAGCATCACATCTAGTAACGTTGTTAACTCTGGCTGTATGACTGGCTATTGTTCCATCAGTATTGCAATAGTTATTACTAGATCTCACCATTTCTACACTTATTCTTGTAGCTGTAGAAATTGATTGAAAGTTTGTATTATCAAATAAGTTTAAAGAATACTGACTAGCATATTTAATTTGATCTAATTCTAAATAAACTTCTGGAGGTCTAACTGGCTCAACAGTAGAATCCATTGCTACTGTTTTTGCTCTATTAGTTAAGAAGGTAAAATCATTAACAGTAAGTGTTTGTATATCTTCGTCATTACTATGTGTGAGATATGAAGTTAAAGCTGATGATGTAGCTGAGTCATAATTGACAGTCATTTCTGAACCATCACTACACTTCCACATATTGATATCACCAGTTCTACTTACTTGTCCTATGTATTGTTCATTCTCATCTCGGTAATAGTGAAACCATCTACCCTGTGTAACTGAGTTATTGGTTCCATCACTAAAAGATGCTACTAATTTTCCACCGGGACGTTTCATCAAACCATGTGTTATGTCAGGTAATACATTGTCTGCGACATTAAGTTGTCCCGGGACTTTAAGTTCGTCTGCTTGTTGAGAGATACCTCCCGTTAATGTCGGTATAAGTTGAGTAACACTTGCCATTATCTAATTAAGGAATTGTATGGTTGATAAGATCTATAAGCTGAATCATGCGGCCACCCGAAGTAAGAATGATCACCTTGATTACATTCGTATTCGATTACAGCAGCACGAGTTAAACCTTCTTGCCCTTGTAAAAGTTTTACTAATTCACTGTTTGCAACTAACTGAGTAGCAGCTCTAGTAGAAGCTTTAGCAATAATGTATCTTTGGAAGACTGAAGGGATATCGGTAAAGGTATATAAGTAAACAACATCTAAAAATAGATCTTTAGTAAAAACATCTGTGTGATGTACCTTGTCATAAAGTCTGCCATTTCTTCTAACAACATCCATGTTTCTATCAACTGAACCTTCATGTACGTCGTAACGTAAGTAGCTAGTTGGGATAGGTATATAACCAGTTGTTGTTTCTGGAGAAACTTTTACATGTTCCTCTGTATTAAAATGCCATCCTTCATTTAAAACATCTTTAATAACTTCTTGAAAAATGTTGTAAATAAATGCTGTCTCTGGGTTAGTGAAATTTAAAGTTGTCAAAGGAGATTGACCTATGGCACCCAAGATAGAATTGACTGCGGATAGTTCTGTATCGATTGCAATAGTTGAAGTAGCCATAAAAAAAAGGGACCCGAAGGTCCCGTATAAAGTGTATAAATTAGAACGCAGAAGGAGCTGATGCACCAACATAAAGTTCTACTGCAGCAGCAGGATTTAAGTAGTCTGCTCCCATAGCTAGTCTTCCGAGGATGACATCACCTTGGTAAACAACAGACACATCCCCTGAAGTCACTTGGACTTGAGGACCTATTGCTTCAACAACACCAGCAGCTTCCTTCTGGAAAATTAAACCACATGACTTAGCAGCTACTTCTGAAGCAGTACCATAGTCATTGTTAATTCCAGAGGTTGCACCTGATGCGTTTTCCAATGTAGGACCAACATGAGATCCTAAGTTTGATGGAGCAGTTTTACCTGTTGTTCCACCGAAAGCTGTACCATACTTGCCAAGGAAAGGAATGTTCATTGACTTGTAAATGTGGATACCAGCTATCTCTACAACACCATTACCACCTTGTAATGCAGATCCTTGAACGTCTCTATTAACTAGACCGTTAGATGCTACATCGGTTATAAGTGCGTAGTACTGACGTGGGTTAAGAACCGCACATCTACCTGAGGAACTGACTCCTTTTTCATCTAAGGCAGCAGCAGCATCATAGAAAGCTGTTACAAGATTGCCTGCATTGAAAGCGTCA
>Ga0209503_10001281_pt1 | contig 13167 bp, 7 predicted proteins | sample SouAtlMetagenome_2_FD_187448 | JGI IMG/M metagenome (GOLD analysis project Ga0209503, IMG submission 187448) | Marine eukaryotic phytoplankton communities from Atlantic Ocean - South Atlantic ANT15 Metagenome (SPAdes) (version 2) | ecosystem: Environmental > Aquatic > Marine > Oceanic | place... | reverse complement strand
AATAACTAATATGTAATATCACTTTTTGTAGTATTCTTAATATTTTTATTGCCAATCTTTCAGCCTTAATTGATAACTAATACTTAATATCTAATTGCTAAATAATACTATTAACTTGATTTATTAGTTCGTAAAATATAAGTAATACGAACTTCAGTTGCTGGGAGATCGTATTAGGAACCTAATTAACTTTAAAAATGGACAAACAAACTCAGGATTGTATTCGTTTTTTATACCAATGGAATGGAATTACGAAGGATTTATAGATGAATATGGTATGCCTGTTTTTGAAAACCCTGAAAAAGAAACTTATGGGCCTTATGGAGATATTATAGAAAATGGTGTAATAGGTCATTGGGAAAATGAAGTAGAAGGTTTAAAAAAAGACCAAGATGGTTTAAATGAATTTTATAGACAATTTCCTAGAACAGAGTCACATGCTTTCCGTGATGAATCTAAAAACACTATATTTAACTTAACAAAAATATACGAACAAATTGATTACAATGATTCTTTTGCTATCAAAACAAGCCTTACAAAAGGTTCGTTTGTTTGGAAAAATGGAGTTAGGGATACTGAGGTTATTTGGGTTCCTGATAATAACGGTAGGTTTATTACTAGTTGGACACCACCTTTATCACTTGCTAACAACGTAATACATAAAGGAGTTAGGAAAATACCAGGAAATGCACATATGGGTAGTTTCGGGTGTGACTCTTATGATATATCTGGCACAGTACATGGTAGTGGTTCTAAAGGATCATTACATGGTATGACTAAATTTCATCTAGAAGAAGGCCCTACAAATTCATTTTTTTTAGAGTATATATCTAGACCCCCAACAGCAGAAATATTTTATGAAGATGTATTAATGGCTTTACATTTTTATGGAATGCCTATATTGGTAGAGAACAACAAGCCCAGGCTTTTGTATTATTTAAAAGAAAGAGGATATAGAGCATTCTCATTAAACAGGCCAGATAAACATAGAAATGTGCTTTCTAAGGCAGAAAAAGAATTAGGAGGTATACCTTCGTCATCAGCAGTAATTTCAGCTCACGCAGAGTATATAGAAGCTTATATACAGAATCATGTAGGGGTCATAGTGAATGACGAAGATATAGATTTTGGCTCTTGTGGAAATATGTTTTTTAACCGAACGCTTTTGGACTGGTCTAATTACGATATTAATAATAGAACACGCTTTGATGCCACTGTAAGTTCAGGTTTTGCTATCATGGCAAACTTTTCTACACAAAAAGTTGTTCACAAAAAAGATAATCAAATAAATCTTAACTTTGCAAGATATAACAATAAAGGATTTGTTAGTAAAATTATATCATAAACACTATGGCTAAAAACAAATATAGTGGAGGAGGCGGTTTCCCTAATCAATTTGTAGCAGACGAAGAAAAATCAACCTATGAGTATGGGTTGAGAGTAGGTCAAGCTATTGAATCAGAATGGTTTTCAAGAGAGTACGGAAGTTCTTTGTATGGAGAAATACGTTCGGAATATTTAAACAGACGTTTATATGCAAGAGGTAAACAGCCTATAGAAAAATATAAAAACGAATTAGCAATCAACGGTGACTTATCTTATTTAAACCTTGATTGGACACCTGTTCCTATAATACCAAAATTTGTAGACATTGTAGTAAATGGTATTTCAAACAGATTATTTAAAGTAGATGTAGAAGCTGTAGACCAAATATCAAGTGGTTTTAGAGAGGCTTATAGATTAGAAATGGAAGCAGATATGCTTGCAGCTCCTGTATTAGATATTATAAAATCAGGTACAGGTGTGGACGCATACAATTTTCCAGAAGATCAAAGACCGCAATCGCCACAGGAATTAGATTTATATATGCAATTATCTTATAAACAAGGAGTTGAAGTTGCACAAGAAACAGCCATAGATACTTTGCTAGAGATTAATAACTACGATGAAATAAAAAGAAGAGTAGATGAGGATAATGTAGTTTTAGGTATATCGGCAGTAAAACATTCTTTTAATGCACATGAGGGTGTCAAAGTAGAGTATGTAGATCCAATAAATTTAGTTTATTCACAAACTGAAGATCCAAACTTTAGAGATTGTTATTATTTTGGTGAAGTTAAATCTGTACATATTGGAGAAATAAAAAAGATAAATCCAAATCTAACACAAGAAGAAATAGAAGAAATTTCAAAGTTAGCGGGAAGACATGACGGATATAGAAGTACAATAAATTTACAAACTAATAGTGGTATAGATAAATCAAATGTATCGTTATTATATTTCTGTTACAAAACAGATAAAGAAATTATTTATAAAGTAAAATCTACTGTTAACGGTGGAGAAAAAGCATTAAAAAAAGAATCTGGATTTAACCCACCTGCTTCTGAAAACGCTAAATTTAAAAAAGTAGCCAGAAGAATTGATGTGTGGTATGAAGGTGTAATGGTTTTAGGAACCAATAGGCTTCTAAAATGGGAGTTAATGCAAAACCAAGTTAGACCAAAATCTGCTTTTCAAAGTTCTTTACCACCATACCTAGTGTCTGCTATTAAAATGGATAAAGGTCATATTGATTCTTTAGTTAAAAGAATGATTCCTTTTGCAGATCAAATACAGTTAGTTCATTTAAAACTACAACAGGTTGTTTCTAAAATGATACCAGATGGTGTATTTATAGACGCAGATGGTTTAAATAGTGTAGATTTAGGAAATGGAGCTTCTTATAATCCATCTGAAGCTTTATCAATGTACTTCCAAACTGGTTCTGTTATCGGTAGAAGTTTTACAGAAGACGGTGAATTTAATAATGCAAGAGTTCCAATACAAGAATTAACTAGTAGTGGCTCTAACGCAAAGATTCAAAGTTTAATTACTATGTATAACTATCAGTTAAATATGATACGTTCTGTTACTGGTATAAACGAAGCAAGAGATGGTAGTATGCCAGACAAGAATGCTTTAGTTGGGTTACAAAAATTAGCCGCATTAAATTCCAATACAGCAACTAGACATGTTTTATTATCTGGAGTGCAATTAACTAAAAGATTATGTGAAGCAATTTCGTGTAGAATATCAGATATATTGATGTATTCTGATTTTGCAGAGGATTTTGCAATGATGATTGGAAAGAACAATTTTGAAATTATTAATGAAATAGGTAATATGCATTTACATGATTTTGGAATATTTATAGAGTTAGAACCAGATGAAGAAGAAAAAGGTAAGTTAGAACAAAATATACAACAAGCTATTGCAGCAAAAATGATAGACTTATCTGATGCTATAGATGTAAGAGAAGTAAAAAATTACACGCTAGCTAATCAATTATTAAAAATTAAAAAGAAAAGAAAAGAGCAAGCTGATAAAAAGAAGAATGCAGAAAATATTCAGATGCAATCTCAAGCTAATCAACAAGCTGCTCAAAAAGCTTCTGAAGGAAGAATGCAAGAGTCACAGTTAAAAACACAAAGTGAATCTGAATTGATGCAATTAAAAGCTCAATTAGAATTGCAAAAACTAGAAGCTGAAAAACAAAAAGACGTAGAGCTTATGCAAATTAAGTATGAGTACGAAATGAAAATGAAAGGCATGGAGTCAAAAGGTCTTAAAGATAGAGAAACAAACAGAGAAGATAGAAAAGACCAAAGAACTGAGCTTCAAGCTACTCAACAAAGTGAGTTAATAACACAAAGAAAACAAGGAGGTCCTCCAAAAAACTTTTCAAAACCAAAAGGCAATAAACTAGATATGTTGAAGGCTTCAGGTGGTGGAGTTTTAGGCGGATCACCATCTCCTACCGCAACAGCAATGCCTATGCAACCACCTCAACAAAGAGAAACGCAAGCAATGCCACAAATGCAACCACCCACTGGGCAAGGTGCTCCTCCAGCACAAGACGAAGCAATGATGAATGCTTTGATGTCAAAAATGCAGGGTGGCAAAAACGTGTAAAAATTTTATATAAATTTGTATAAAAATTTAATTTAATCAATTATGAATAAAAACAAAGAAGAAGTAGACTTCAAAGTAAACATGAGTAAGTCTCCTGAAGAAATTCAAAAGGAGCATCAGGAAAAGAAAACTGCAGCTAAAGAAGAAGTCGCTGAAAAACAAGAAGCTGTAGTAGAGGGAAAAGAAATTGTTGAAGAGCCTAAAGAGGAGAAGAAAGAAGAAAAAGAAGAGGTTGTTCAAGAAAAGCAGGAAGCTCCAGAAATCAGTGAAAAATCTGATGAGCTAACTGATAAACAAAATATTATAAAGGACTATTTAGCGTCCACTTATAATATTGACGAAAGTCAATTAAAAGACGTTCTTAAAAATAATGAGAACCAGTTAGAGTTGCCTGAAGAGGTTATTAAATATCTTGAGTATAATAAAGATACAAACAGAGGTTTAGAAGACTTCGTAGCAGCGCAACAGAATTTTGATGAAATGGATGATATTTCTTTAATAGGAAATTATCTTGCTCAAACAAATCCTGAATACTCTGATGAGGACATTGAATTTTATCTTGAGGACACCTATGGTGTATCTGAAGATGAAGAAGATAGGTCTAAAAAGAGTAAAGCTCTAGCGATGAAAAAAGAATTGCAGAAGGCTAAAGATTACTTTAGTAATATAAGGGAAAAATACCATACTCCTCTTGAGTCAAGTGCCGAGAATGTTCCTGAGGATTATAAGAAAGCTTTAGATTTTTATAAGCAATACAATGATGAGTCGACAAAAGCGCAAGCAATTGACGATAAGCGTAGAGAGTTTTTCACAGACAATACTAAAAAGTATTTTAATGATGAGTTCAAAGGTTTTGAATTCAAAATTGGTGATAAGGAATTAACTTATAAGCCAAAAAACATTAAAGACACTGTAAATGCTCAATCAGATTTAGGAAACTTTATAAATAAGTATCTTGATGATGATGGCAATTTAGTAAATGCTAAAGACTATCATACGGCTTTATCTATGGCTATGAACCCGACAGCTTATGCTAAGTTCTTTTATGAGCAAGGCAAAGCAGATGCGGTTAATGATGTGGTTAGAGATGGAAAAAACGTCAGTATGAATGTTCGTACTAATGTAGACACATCTACCCCAGGACCCAAGTTTAAAGTGTTGCAAGACACAAATGATTTTGGTCGTGGATTGAGAATAAAAAGTAAAAAGTAAGTTTAAATTTTAAAAATTATTAAAAATGGCACAAAGTATTAATTTTGACGCAGGTGGTTCATCAGGTGTTGGTGGATCAACTTCGCTCACTCCTGCACCAGGCAAGGCGTTGCAAAACACCTCTTACCTAGGCAGTAGTGACTACACATTTGCTCAGCAATATTTACCAGACCTTTATGAAAAGGAGTTTGAAAAATACGGAAATAGATCCGTAGCTTCTTTCTTAAGAATGGTATCAGCTGAGATCCCTTGTTCTTCTGACTTAATTAAGTGGAGCGAGCAAGGAAGACTGCATATCCAAGCTTCAGGTACTATCACTGATGGTGATACTATCGCTGTAACTGGACATCAGTTTAGAAACAATCAAACTATTATCATCAAAAAAACAGACGGCACAGGGCCTACGTTACATGCAATTGTAACTGATGCTTCTGCAGCTGATGCTGTTGATGTTAAATGTTTTAATTTAGCAACTCTTGTTGCATCTGGCGGATTTTCTGCTAGTGATGCAGTAAGTATGTTTGTTTATGGTTCTGAATTTAAAAAGGGTACAAACGGAATGTCAGGTTCTTATGAGGCTGATTTCGTAGCAAAAGAAAACAACCCTATTATTATCAAAGAAAAATATGAAGTATCAGGTTCTGAAATGGCTCACATTGGTTGGGTTGAAGTAACTACAGAAAATGGAGCTTCTGGATACCTTTGGTATTTAAAATCAGAGCATGAAAGTAGATTAAGATTTGAAGATTACCTAGAATTGTCTATGGTAGAAGGTGTTCCTGCGGCGTCAGGTTCAGCTGCTGCATCTAGCCTTTTCAAAGGTACTAAAGGTCTTTTCTATGAAGTAGAAAACAACGGTAACGTTTCTTCAGGTACAATTGACGCAAGACAAGACCTAGAGGACATTGCTAAAGTTTTAGACAAAGAAGGTGCAATTCAAGAAAATGTAATTTTCGTAAATAGAGCAACTGGATTCGATATTGACAAAGTATTAGCAGCTCAAAACAATAGTGGAGCTTCAACTAGTTCTTACGGTCTATTTGACAACGACGAAGATATGGCATTAAATCTTGGATTTACTGGCTTTAGAATAGGATATGATTTCTATAAGAGTGACTGGAAATACTTAAACGACGCTACAACTAGAGGAAAACTAGGTGGTGTTGATGGTATCATTGTCCCTGCAGGTACTATGACTGTTTATGATCAAGTTCTTGGTCAAAACGCTCAAAGACCTTTCTTACACGTAAGATACAGACAATCTGCATCTGAAGATAGAAAGTATAAGTCTTGGGTAACAGGTTCAGCTGGTTCAGCTGGTATGAGCAGTGATCTTGATGCAATGCAAGTTCATTTCTTATCAGAAAGAGCATTATGCGTTATGGGAGCTAATAACTTCATCTTAATGCAGTAATATTTAATGAGAGAAGGGAGCTACGGCTCCCTATTCTCTTTTTTTTAATTTAATTTAATTTTAATAAAATGGCAAAAAGTAAAACTACTACACGTAAAAGCGGATACGAATCTGTATTACCGCAACTAGAAGTAAAAACTAGAATATTTATTTTAAGTGGCAACAGAACACCGTTAAGGTATATGTTACCAGTTAAACACTCTAATACAAAACCGTTAACACATTTTGATGGACAAATGAATAGAGCTCTTAGATGGGCAACTAATCAAATATCACCATTTGTGGATGAGCAAGATGGTTTAGCAACAGTTGAACCAATTATATTTGAAAATGGTAAATTAATCGTAGAAGAATATAATACAAACCTTGCAAAATTTTTATATTTACATCCAGAGTTTAATGGTAAGTTTTATGAGTTTGATGCTGAGAAGACAGCAGGAGAAGAGGTTGAAACATTAACTTCTTCATTGGACGCTCAGGTAGCAGCAAAAGATTTAGATATCACAGATTTAGAAGCTATTGCTAGAGTTGTAAATAAAGGTAAAAATGTAAGTAACATGACATCTTCTGAGTTAAGAAGAGATATGATTATTTATGCTAGACAAAATCCAAAAGAGTTTTTAGATTTATTAAATGATGAAAACTTGAAACTTAGGAATTTAGCAGTAAGAGCTGTTGAAGAAGGTTTGTTATCTATCAAAGATGACGGAAGAACAGTTGTTTGGGCAGATAATACTGACGAAAAGGTTCTTGTTGTTCCTTATGGAGAAAACACATACTCCGCACTAGGAATGTTCTTTAAAACAGACGTAGGGCTAGATGTAATGCAAAATTTAGTAAATAAGTTATAAAACTAGAAGAAACTGTGAAAGGGGAAAGAGGGGTCTCATATATTGAGCCCCTTTTTTTATTATTTTTGTAAAAAATATACTCATGATTAACAGTGTAAGAAATACAGTGTTGTTTTTATTAAACAAGGACAACAGAGGGTATATATCACCATTAGAGTACAACCATTACGCAAAATTAGCTCAGTTAGAGATTTTTGAGTCGTATTTTAGTGAGTTTGCAAGGCAAACACAACTTCAGAACACAAGAAAGAGAAGTTTGGGTTATGGTGATATGGCTCTTCAAGTAAGAAATAAGATAGATGTTTTTTCTACATCTGCAACATTAAACTACACAGATGTAAATTCTACTTCTGTGGGTGGTGCTGAAGATTTCTTTACACTTCCAACAAACTACTACAAATTAATTAACTTAACCTATAATGGAAGAGTTTTAGAAGAAATACCAAAAAGTAAGTTTGACATGATTATGAATAGCAATTTAAATGTTCCTTCAGTAACATATCCTGTATTCTACAGGCAAGGCAATCAAATCTATGCTAGGCCTCTTAGTATTAACTATACAGGAACTACACCTCAAACAGTTAATAATGTAGTTGAAACATCATTAATATGTAATTATTTAAGAAAACCTGTTGACCCTATATGGGGTTATACTACAGTAAGTGGGGATCCTGTTTACAACCAAGCTTCTTCAACTAACTTTGAAATATCAGAAAATGATGAAGTAGATTTGATTATTAAAATATGTAAGTATTCAGGATTAGCAATAAGAGAACCAGAAGTTGTTTCAGCTATGGATAATAAGGAATCAGTAGAACTACAAAAAGATAATACATAATTATGCCAACGATAGGACAACATATAACACAAAGAGAATATTACACTAATAGTGGAGATAACCCAAACAATGATAATTGGGGAACATATCAATACATGTTGTTAGATGACATAATAAACAATTTTTTATTAACGTATGTTGGAGACGATAAAGTGATAAATAAAGTTGAAAGACATGAAGTTATATTTCATGCAAAAAGAGCAATACAAGAACTACATTATGATGCTTTGAGAGAGATAGAAGGTTTCGAATTAGAAATACCTGATACATTAAAAATCCCTTTACCGCATGATTTTGTAAGCTTAGTAAAAGTGGGCTATGTAAGCTCAGACGGAATGGTACATGATGTAAATCAAAACTTTAATTCATCTACACCAAAATCTTATTTGCAAGAAGGAACAGAAACAGCCGATATACTTTTTGATGGAGATGGAAATGCTTTAAGAGGTACTCCTGTAATTGAAGATAAATGGAGAGAAGGAACAGAAGGTAAAGTAGATGAGCCAACTGGACAAATAGTAGGAAAACGATATGGAATGGATACAGGCTCTGCAAATCATAACGGAAGTTATTTAATAGATAAAAACCAAGGGTTTATATTATTCAGTTCTAATTTAAAAGGAAAAAATATTATTATAGAATATGTATCTGATGGATTGTATGGATATGCTGAAACAGAAATTAAAATACACAAACTAGCAGAAACTTTTATGTATGACTACTTAATGTCTACAATATTAAAAGGTAAATTTGGCGTACAAGAATTCATTGTAAGAAGAGCACAAAAACAAGCTTCTGCTTCATTAAGAAATGCTAAAATCAGACTAAATTCTATAAAATTGGGTGAATTAACTCAATTACTGAAAGGTAGAAATAAGTGGATAAAGTAGCATGAAAATAAAAAACGTTTTTTCTAAAGGTCGAATGAATAAAGATTTCGACGAAAGATTAATCCCAGAGGGTGAATATACTGATGCTTTAAACATTAGGGTAGTCAACACAGCTGAAGGAGACTCTGGTGCTATACAAAATGAAGAAGGTAATACAGTAGTTTCTAATATAAACGCAGGAACAAATCCTCGTTGTATAGGAGCTGTACCTGATGAATCCAAAGAAAAAATATACTGGTTTGTAGTAAATGATTCTGGTCATGGATATGTGTTTGAATATGATATTAGAACACAAGTTACCAGAACAATACTAAAAGACACCAGAGCTGCCGCTACAAATGTATTAGGTTTTGATGCACAATATAAAGTTTATGGAAATGTTATTTTTAATATACCAAAAAAACAAACTATTTTATTGTTTACAGATGGTAAAAATAGTCCAAAGCTTGTCAATATAGAAAGAGCTATAGGTTATGGAGATAATGGATTTTTTGAAGATGATATATCTTTATATAGAAAGCCACCAACAAAAGCACCTGATGTAAGACCATATTTTACTGTTACCAAAAAAGAAAATCAAATTCAGGAGCAGTTTTTTGCTTTTGGATATAGGTATAAATATTTAGACGGTCAATACTCTGCGCTATCTTCTTTTTCTAATTACCAATTTAATCCAGGAGTATTTAGTATGGATTATGGTACAATGGAAAACAAAGGTATGGTAGGGATATATAATGGGTATAGCATATCATTTAATACAGGTGATAAAAGGGTTACAGATATAGATATATGTTTTAAAACAGCTAAACAGTCTACTGTTTATGTTATAGACACTATAAATAAAGATGAAAGTGATTTTGGTGATGATATGACTAAAAATTATGAGTTTAAAAATAGAATGATTTTTAAAGCGTTGCCACAGGATGAGGTTTTTAGAGTGTTTGATGATGTTCCTTTAACAGCAAAAACGCAAGATTTTATAAAAGATAGATTAGTTTTTGGTAATACTACATCACAGTATGATATGCTTGAAAACTCAACTGACGAGTTACCATTAAAATTAGATTATAATGTTGAACATGTTTCAACTTCTTTTGCAGGAGATTTTTTAACCACATCTATTAATTCAAGTGGAGATAGTACTGAGTTGACAATAACTTTTACAAATATTGTTTTTACAGTAGATAGTGAGCTAATTATAAATATTGACTTAGTATCTCCTTCTGCAAGTTATTTGAGCCAAGATTACGGGAATGGCTCTGCTTCATTTACAGCTGGAGTAGTTTTATCACAAACTTATAGCGGTTTGAGTTCATTTTTAGCTTCAGACGACTGGACAACATTTATGGGAACATTGTCTGCTAATTTTGCTTCTATAGCAACAGTAACAGTCCCTTTAAACAACACATTAACTTCTTATGGAAGTTTTTCACACACAAGCACTAGCACTACAGTTGTGTTAAAAACACCAAAAATTACGTTTACAGTAGACACTACACCTTCTGATTCAACCGATAATGTCACTACGCAGCTAGAAAATCAGTTTACCTGGCAAAATACTGTACAAGCAAGGTGGACAAAATTAAATAGCTCATTGTCATTAAAAAGTAATAGAAGCTATGAGTTTGGAATAGTATATTTAGACTCTTTTGGTAGATATTCTTCAGTATTATTACCTAAAGAAAGTCAATCGTCAGGAAACTCTGAAATTTTTGTACCTGTGTCTGATTCTGAAAATCAAAATAGAGCTAAGATTACAATAAATAGCAAACCTCCTTATTGGGCTAATAGATACAAATTTTTTGTAAAACAAAACAAAGAAGTGTATTATAATATATTTGCCACTATATTTTATGAAGAAGGAATATATAGATGGGTGTCTTTAGAAGGTAATAATATAGGAAAAGTAGAGGCTGGTACAATGATGATTGTGAAATCAGATGATACAGGTCCGTTAAACACTTTAGTAAAATGTAAAGTATTAGCAGTTGAAAACAAGAGCGCTCAAGATGCTTTAAACGCTACTGAAGGGTGGATAGAGGGCAATGATGATCCAGCAGGAAATCCTGTAATTGAAAGAGCGGGTGTATATATGAAAATTAAACCTTCTGGTTTTAAAATGGATTGGAATCCAAATAATTTTATATCGTATGACAATTCAGAGTTTACGGGTGTTGGTAGTTCTGGTGTTATAAAAGTTATTTTACCAACAGAAAACCCACAACCATTTATGAGTTTTTATGCATCAGGTGGAGATAAAGAATTAGGTTTCTTGCAGGTATTAAATGCAGCAGGAAATGCATATGATGATCAAGTGTTAAATCCAGGCTCTATAATAGAGTTTGATTTTCATTTTGACGGATACAATGCAGATGATTCTTTTAGTTTTAAAAAGAAATATACAGTTCAAAACACTTATACTTCTAGTAATACTGTTAGTGCATTTGAGCTTTGGGCAGACTCAGAAACTACATGGACAAAAACATCATTTACAACCGCAAATGTTAATTCAGGATTTATTGGTCAATACGGAGGTCAAACAGTCAACAAGTTTTATATACCTGCACAAGATGACACAAATCCAGTCTCAGACGATGGTTTTTATTTTTACACTGTAAAACAAGCACATCCATTAGGAGCTCCATGGACAGATAGATTTCTTCTTCATGTAGAGCCTTCAGAGCATACGGCATTTTTTGAAAGAGGAAGACTTACATGTAAATTAGATATTATATTAATAGATGGTATTACAATATTTGAAACAGATCCAATAGAATTAAATAGTGATATATATTATGAAACTGATGAAACTTTTAACATAGAAAGTTCATTACATCAAGGTTCAGAGCAGAATCAAACAAACTCTTTACCTGCTATAACACAATTAAATTTTGGTAATTGTTTTAGTTTTGGTAATGCAGTAGAAAGTATTTCAGTTAGAGATGATAGGTTCTTACCTTTCATTGATATAGACACCAGACCAAATGTAACTTTACTAGAAGGATACCAAAGTTTAGATAGTAAAAATAAAATTATATATAGCGGTTCATTTAATGAAAACAACGCATATAATAGTTTAAATGAATTTAATGCTAGTAGAGGAATAACAAAGTTTATGGACATGAAATATGGCTCAATCCAAAGAGTTCATAGTAGAGAAGACGATTTAATTGTATTTCAAGAAGATAGAGTGTCTAAAGTTTTATTTGGAAAAGGGATGTTAAGTGCACCAGATGGAACAGGGAGTTTAACACAGATAGAAGAAGTATTGGGACAAGATGTTCCTTTTACAGGTGAGTATGGTATAGGTCTAGCACCAGAAAGTTTTGCTTCATATGAAAACAGTTTGTATTTTGCAGACCCTAATAGAGGAGCTGTATTAAGGTTGGGACAACAAGGAATAACTCCTATTTCTGCACAAGGAATGAAATCTTATTTCAAAAGCACCTTATATGGGGCTAGAAACTCTTTTATTCCTGGAGGATATGATCCTAAAAATAACCAATATGTTTTAACACCAGGAGAATCTAATAAAACACTAAGCACACCTGTAACTACATGTAATTCTGAGCTTTCAATTAGAGTTTCTTCAAGCTATACATATATATTAAATGTAGGTAGTTCAGGAACTCATACACTAGCTTATACTGTTGCAAACGCAAATGTAAATATATCTATAAACTATAATGGATCTACCACTAACAATAATGGTTTGAGTGGAAGTGGAAACATAACTTTTAATGCAAATCCTGCTACAGACCCAACTGCTGTAATTACAGTAACTGCAGCTCCAGCTACAGGACAACCAACCCATTCAAATGTAACTATACATAATCAATGCCCAGTTGCGCAAACAATGAGTGTAACTATACTTGTTGTTAACGATTCATATAAAGCAAATAAAAATATAATAAACAGATTTAAACATTCTGGTGTAAATATTTACAATGAATCTACGGATGTTTTTGATGCAAGCACAGTAACAAGGTTTGAAACTTTTACAGGAGATAT
>Ga0209503_10001280_pt1 | contig 13179 bp, 8 predicted proteins | sample SouAtlMetagenome_2_FD_187448 | JGI IMG/M metagenome (GOLD analysis project Ga0209503, IMG submission 187448) | Marine eukaryotic phytoplankton communities from Atlantic Ocean - South Atlantic ANT15 Metagenome (SPAdes) (version 2) | ecosystem: Environmental > Aquatic > Marine > Oceanic | place... | reverse complement strand
GAGTCTATTTCGCTTGGTTTGAAGGCTGAAAAAAAGTTATTGTGCCAAGAAGTTAGGGCATTGAGAGAGGATCGTCGACGCCTCGTCGAAGAAGTCAAGTCAATGCGCAAAATTATCCAGCGTACAGAACAGCTTGATGCATGGCGTCTCTCGGAGGACCGTTTGCAGATTCATGAATCAGTCCTCATTAATAAAACTTTTACATCTGGGTTCGCTGGTATTGATCCTCCCGGTATGAAAGAACCCAATAATGCCAAAACTGAAGATAGCAACAACCAGAACTCTACTAGAGCATTATCACCGTCTGGGAAAGTAAAGATAATACAACAATCATATTTTCCTCGTACAGGTAGACAAAAATACGAAGAAGTAAAAAATGATAGAGTACTAAAATATACACCGGGAAAACCGAATCGCACGGTATGCATGTCTCAACCCAAGCCTACATTTGAATCACAGTCAGATTTGACGACATCGAAAGAGCGTGATCTCCCATTTTCTAAAGGTATCGGAAACAGTCTAAGTACTACAATGGACCGATTCAAGAATGCACTTCAAGAAGCATCCGATCCGAGAATACACCGTGGCAGCAAAACCCAAGATCAACGTAATCTAGCAATAGCTGTCAAACATGAGCAAACACAGCGTTTACCGCCACCAAAACCTTATCAGACGAGGCCCAACTGTTCACTCGTTGAAAATAATACGAGTGGAACATACGACTCGACGACTCCATCACAAAATTTCAATGATTGCAAAGCATTAGATGATGAGGCAACAAAGAGCACGAAATCGTGTTCGTTTGATATTGATGCAACCATGAACAGTGGCGAAATCAATTCTGGTGTAAATTTGAGTAATTGTATGATCAGTTGCAGCGATGACGCAATACCGAATGATCTTGCATTACAAGTTTCCATCGATGAAGGGTCTCCATTCTTTAATACTGATTATTCGCATTCTCCTGTCGATTTATCATCTCGTCCTCCTATGATGATTACTCCAGATTCGTCACCAATAATAGGGCATTCTACCACTCTTTCGAAATCTGCATGTGACCGTAGTGTACTCCGAACACTTGCGATTCCAAATGAAAATACTCAGAAAGAAGCGGGAGAGACGGTTTCGGCACTGAAGCCACGACTTCGTCCATTTCGTGACACAGGTAGATGACTAATTTATACACTATGATGCTAGAATTTCGTCGAAAGAAATTTCCCCGTGTTCTGCCTAAAGGATGCACCTCAACAGTAGATAATAAACGCGATTACTTTGATCATTGACTCAAGGATAGTACAGAGTACGAGTTTTTCATTATTAGAAGATATTACGATACTTGAATATATTATCCCGTGCTTAGCTTCATACGTATGCATTGTGTGTATATTTCACGTCATCTTTCACTAAAAAATTTTCACTTTCAGTTGTAACCCCCTTTCATTTCGCTTGATTTTCAAATTTATCCCAAATAGAATCCACCTCTTCCCATGCAAGCTCAACATTGTGACTCGCTTCTTCGATTCTACCAACTATATCACAGGTTTTGGCATCAATTTGTGCTGCACCACGAGCCTCACTATGCGGCATTGCAGCCTTTGCGAGTGCCAAAAATACTGGGATGTTGTCCACCTCGAATCCCTGGCCTGAGACAGCCTTATCAATACTCGTCTTGATTAAGTCCTCACTACCTTTCGCAGCGACTAGCAAGTACCGAGCCTTAGTGCGGCATGTTGTATATTCGAATTCTCGTTTCTTCACACGACGGAGCAGGTCTCGCGCTCGATAATTGAAAAAGGATGGAATGGCAACATCCATATCAAAAGATAAGACTGTAGGATTATGATCGGGATCTTGAGGACTGGCATACGCTGCCCTGCGTTTAGCTATCGCAGACGCATTTGCAGCTGACATCGCTGACGGTGCCTCTTCCGTTTCTTCTTCGTACCCAGTTGGAACGTGTGGAGATGTCGTTTGTTCATTCATAACGTATGTCAAGACCACAGGCATTACAGGCTCTTGCATTTGGTTGATATTAGCACCGCCACTTTTTTGAGGGGATAGTAGTGATGACGATGCGGACATCGACGGTGCTCCAACTCGTTGAATCAAATTTTTTCGAATTAATAATTGTTTCAATTGACCAAAGTTCATGCTTTCGACATCTAATATTTCAGTCAAAAGTTTGTCACAAATTATCGTAGATCTATCTGTTGGGTCGTGTAAATTGTTGTCCTGGATATATCGAAAGAGAGACATCGAAATTTCGTTGTAAGTTAAAAATGACGGGATTTGAATATCGTTTTCCAAAGGAATTTCCTCATCCTCGTCAGTTTTGGAAGGGTTATTTTGATTCTGTTGGCCAGTATTGATCATTCCGCTTGTACTGGATTCGTTACTATTTGGCTGCGATCCATCTGGGCCGTCACCTGATTTTTTGTTTTTGCCTTCGTAGGCATGTCGGGGGAAAAATCGTTTTGCCAAGACCGGATGTGTAATTTGATAAAGTGGTTCGGCATTGACATCCTGTTGATGCTGAAACGAATATCTGTTTACATTAATACCAGTGCCGGGACGTGTTGGATAGAGCTCTATCTTTGCAACAACACTATGAAACCGCATGCCAGGTGGCGGAGGCCGTTCGGAAAAATGATTGTTGTACTTGACAAAAAATGCATGGGAGTCTGCTGTATTACTTTTCCTCCACACTAACTTTGTTGGATCAGATGATTTCAATAGCTTCGGATTAATAGTAATAGTTTCGTCTTGTGTTTGCTGTCCTGAAGATTTACGTTTGTTGGATCGTGACTTTTTCAAAGATGAAGACATAGTCGCCGAACCAGCACTTCTAGGTTGGTAAATGGTCCGAAAGGTTACTTCAACTTTGTCGAAACAATGCGAAAAGACAAGAGGTATGACAGGATCTTCCTCCTTTTCTCCAATGCGGTACGATTGTTGAACACGATCGGATACTTGAGTCGGAGAGAAAACATTATTAGGTGTGATTGTGCTTAAGCCCATTGCACCATTTGCCGATTGAGAGCCTACTGAAGACACAGCTGCATTCTCAGTTGACGTTCTCAATTTTTCATCGAGACGACTTTTCTTGTTGTTGTTTTTTTCTGTCTTTTCAGCTTCCACCGTATCTCTTGCAGACAGAACGCCTTCTTTATCAACCTTCTTGGCATTATTATGGTCAAGGTTTCCAACTAATAATTTTCCTTCTATGGCAAGCGTCCATATTCCCTTGAACTTGTCAAAAAAATGCGAAACAAACATCCGTAAATGAGTTCTGCGGTGAGCGGGAGTTTGTTCAAGAAGGTTCATAATTCTTCGTCGCGACCGCGAGACGTGTTCGTTCACTCGTATCTCCATTTGCTCGATCTCGTGTAGTTTGCGGAAAAAATTGGACCAAATCTCGGGAACTCTGGACACAGGCTTTAGCGTATGCATTTCTTGTGCAGCAGACTCGATGGACACAACAGATTCCGTTCGGTCTTCATTTTCAGACCTATCCGAGGCATTCGGCGTGCTTTTAACGGGTACAACATCCATCCCAGCACCATTGCCATTGTCATTATGGTTGTGTTCGTCCGTAACCTGAGGCGCTTCACCCATTTGAATATCGGTGTCGCTGCTGCTTCTACCGACTTCTCTCGTATCGTTCATGGTGACTAAAACAATTCCTTGTTTACGCTTCACGAGTTAACATACCAAGTGGAAAATCTGAAAATGATCCTTTGATGCTGGTATCTCCGGTGCCTGTTTGTTTTTCATTCACCACTAAATGCCTCTTCGACGCACAGAACTCAGCACAGAAGAGATTTTCGATTGATTTGACTGACCCCATTCACACGCGATTTGCCGTCTCCACGTCCGTCCGATTTCGTGGTGATGCTTCAGTGTTTTTCTTTTCTTTTTTTTGAATTCTTTAATGAAATCATCCATCGAGACACATCATTCTAATCTATTTAGATACATCTACCAGCTTGAAACGGTGTTCATGTGAAGAATCAAACCAGATTTTTAGGATCATACTTTAGTGAAGAGAATATGCGTGCTGCACACACACGCAAGATGATTTCGCCGTTACATGGTTATTTCATGGCACTTGTGGCAGCGGGAGCTACGATATTTTCGTCCATGTCGTTGTTCTTTCTGTGTCTTTCTCCGAGACACACGGCCGATTCTTTCGGTCCTTGTAATCTAAAAACAAGACAGCTTCCTTTGATACCTGCTCTACACCCGTTGCTCATGACATTGAATGATGATTCAGATGATCAAATTGAGGAAAATGACTACGACGAATACGACCCTCCAGTCGTCGCCAACCCCGTGAGCCGGATGACGGATTACGCCACACAATTTCTTGACAAAAGCTCAACAGAAGCGATGCAAATAGAAGATGCTAACGACGAGAGCGAGGATGTTGATTCAAGAATCGCTCTGGCAAAGCTTGACGATATATCAGAAGCTACGCATTTGATTGCTGTTCCATTGGATTCATCGCATGAACTCTTGATTGAGCTAGAATCTGTACAAAGAGCAATTTTACACCACTGTCCAATTTTACTCGGGGCTTGTATCGGTGCCACTACCACTCGACTACCTTTGTTGTATATCAAAGTCCCCGATTTGGATGTTGGCGACAATCAACGAAATTCAGCAAGCGCAACAATGGCGTTGGCGGGCACGGTCAAGCGCTTGGTGAAAAAGCATATTTCTGGGAAAGCACAAAAGGAAATCGCGACTGAAACCGATGATGATACAGAAAGTAATGAAAGAAGTTCGCTGAACGCTCAAGGTTACAATCCTCTTTCCATGACTTTTCAGTCATTGGAAATCGATGGTGACAATAACAATATTTTGAACACAGTTGGTTCATTTTGTTCCTGCGATTATGACGAAGATGAAGTTGACGGGAGAGAGAAGGAAGAAAAAATTCTAAACTTTAACGAACGTCGCTTCGAAAACTTCCTTCGTGATCTCCAATCTGCAATTGCAGCGCAGGGCTGGAAAATGGCATTTCCGCCAGATCCAAATAGGGACGAAAATGAACAATCTGATGGTGCATTATCGTTTCGTCCGCGAGTAGCATTTATGGAACTTCCAAAAAGTTTCGATGAAAATATAAGCCGGTTCAAAACTGGAGACACGGAAATCGAAGAGGGAAATGTGAAATTTCTGACAGCAGAAGAAGGAGGCAATGGCATTTCGCCCATTTTTTGGTGCAACTGGTGGGAAGATGTATTTGCACGGAACGTCCGATTACAAGAAATTGGAATTTACCCTGCGAATTCGATAGCTGATTCGGAAGATTCGAGTTTGGTTATAAATTCTCAGTTTTTCGTCCCTTTCGAAACTGTTGCGTTACCAAAAGGGAACGAAGAGATGATCGAGTCGGAACAAAAGTTTTTGGAGTACCACCAAAAGAGGATGAAGGAGATGGAAGAAAAATACATGGAGAATAATGGCGATTCCCAAAATCTAGATACACCGGAAATTTCCGACAATCCGTTGTCACCAGGATCATCAAAATCTAGTGAACCCGATGTTCTCATGACTAAAACGAGGAAAAGACTCGAGAGTATCTATTTGAAAGATTCAGGATTTTCAGATATAGATGCCTTAATTGAAGATGTTGAAGCAGAGTCAGAAGTCGAAAATGACAAGGACGAAGACACAATTGATTTGGTGGGACAGACAGAAAAGACGCGATCTAAAGAAGACGATTATATGGAAGATTGGATGCGACAAAGAATTGCACAGGCATCAACCAAGTCAACAAAAGATAAGACAGAAAAGTTGGCCAGTATGACGCAGAGTAAGAACCCAGGCAATGATATTGATGACATTCAAGATCCACCAAAAACTGATCAAAGTGATGATCGGATAGAGAGCAATCGCATGGAAACACGGATGGAAGAAAAAGTCAAGAATGCTGTTAACTCCTTAGAAAGCATGAAGAATAGAGACGTTGAATACAAGGAACCGGAATATTCTTTTGAAGATAACCCAGTTCTTAAGGCGTACAGGGATGGCACACGTAGTGAGAGTAAGCCTAAACCTTTGCCAGAAAAGAAATTAGGCCCTTACCCCGGCAACGACCACTTTGTCGGAATATGGAAGGTAGTTGTCAATCCAATGGGAGATTTAGGCAACAGCAACACAGAGGAAAGTAATCAAAATCTTCTTCTCCGGGTTGATGGAACAACGGCTGCTGGCCCTACTCTTAATCCTGAAACGAACCAAAAGGCAGCCGGAGGAACATGGAAAATGTTGCCACAAGAAAATGGTGATGTTTTACTAAGGGTCAGGCTCATAATTCCTCCGGAGAAAAAACGTATTTTAGTAATGGAAGGGCTCGTGAGTCGAGGGACTCAACTTGGAGTAGAATTGGCATCTCGAACATTTGGTATACCACTCGTTGAAGAAAGAGCCCAGGCAAGTCAAAGCAGTGAGGTCAAACTGATTTGTTCGGGTGAGGTAAGTCGAGAAAGGATGACACGAGACAACATTTTCACAGGGAAAGTGATATGATTCAAGTGACTGAGTTATTTGCCTCTTTTGCCATAATATTCGCAGGCTTACATAGAGGATGCTGTGACGAAGAAAAACAGAATACGGGCAGAGAATTTTTACATCGAGAAAGTGCAAGGTGGTAGAGATCCAGACAATTACACAATTACTATTCCTAAAACAATTCGTAGGCTGGATTAGTTGTTGACATAGAAAAGATCATTGGGAACATGGCCACAATAATGCGGTGTACTTTAAAATAGAATTAATGCGGCTACAAACTTCTAGGTCAAGATAAGACATAGATAATAAGGACTATGAAATCTTACCCAACACATGTTTAGTGATTCACCTATTTTTCAGCTATTTGACAATTCGCAAAAGAAGAGGTCCTAGGCTCAATGCAAGGGCCGTCGCCGTAGCATATCCAAGTATACCAATCAATAAGGCCGGTAAGACCAATTGTTTCCACTCCTTAGCTTGTGCCATAGCGGCTGCTGTTGTTGGACCGCCTACGTTGGCGTTGCTCGCCAAATATAATTCTCGTTTGGGTAGCTTGAATATTCCTCTTCCAATGGCCATTAGGGTTCCGAAGTGAATTCCTATCTGGAGAGCCGAAAATGCAAATAATGCGGGCGCTTTTTGAAAAACCATACGAATCGACCCGGCCGCACCGGAGCATGCAAAGAACATTTGGACAAAAACCACACCCAATGCCGTTCCAGTTTCGCTCAGGTTGGAAAAAAAAGTTGGGAAAAGGGTTGCCGCCACAACAGTCAATGCAGAAATCAGAGGGAGAGAGGATGTTCCTGCTGGAAGCAAGACTTTTGTGAGCGCTGATCCTGCACAAACAATAGAAGATGCAACTGAAACAGAAATCGCGAGTGTAGAGAGCGTAATAGTAGATGGTGACTTTTCGTCTTCGACTGCCACTTCGGATATTGTAGCAACTTTTTGGTCCTGTGTTTCATCGATGTCGTCATCTGAATTGTCCTTGGTAGAAGAACTTTGAGTTGAGTCTTTCGTTGTCACTGCATCATCCTCGCCAGATTTTGCGATCGAAAACAAAAAAGCAAAGTAAAGGGCAACTACTACGTTATCGGCAGCGACTGCGTTGAGCCCAAAAGTGGAGAAAGGAGCAAAAAAATGTTCTGATGAGAGGGATTCAAGCAAGACATCGCCACACAATCACAACATTACTTACTGGCTGCTGCTACGGCATCGCCGCCGATATTAAGAGTTTCAGCCACTGCCACAAAGTTGATGGCGCCGCCAATATGTCGGGCCGCCAATGCACAGGCTACCCGCCAGCCTACATCTGGTCCAATATTTTTCAATGGAATTATCGGGAACGCAATTATTGTTGCCAGCACCGTTGCAAATGCACCAACACAAAAAGCTGCTAGGAGGGTCCCAGTATCATTAATGACCCTTTTAAGGTCGGAGTCAAAAAGCAGTAGAGGCACCGCCAGTGGTACGAAGTGACGATTTACCACCGTATACACTGGCGAATAAAAAGGAATGACACCGATATTGGCAGCGATCAATGCGAGTGCCATAGTAGCCAGTGGTGCTGATAGGGCTTTCCCGACTGTCGTTCGGCGTTCTAGGGAGGTACCAAACGTCGATAGCCACAACACTATTGTCCAGACATATCCGATATTCGAATGCATGCTTGTCTTCAATCCCGTGTTAAAACCTAATTGCCGAAAAGCAGCAGTAAGTCCAGCAGTAGTAGCGGCAGTAGCTGAAGACAAAGAGGACTGTGATCGAGTTGGTGCAAGGACTACACCTGTGGATCGATACGCTCGTTTTTTGCAAAAACCATAATTGCAGTTGTGCCGAAGGTTCGTGGTAAAGTGACGAGATAACGGAGACGCCGTGAAGGCATGTGTTACCCCTCTATCGTATACCAGTACTAAAATCAACAACAGTGATGTTGCTGCTCTTAGAAGCAGACGATGATGTGGAACTAATGACGGCGCCATATCAATAACAGTTTTCTGTCGTTTCTTGGTTTTGTATTGTTGCTGTCGGTGTTTATGGCCAGAGGATGAACGGTCTCTCATAAAAAAAGATTTTTCTCTCTTGATGCCATCAATCACTCGCGGCGATACATATTTATTTAGATCGGACAGAAATAGTGTTTCCGTAGTTCGCGCTATTTTACTTCATGATTCACCCGAGTTGAGAGACGACCACAACAATGTTGTAATCAGTTACAAAAAACGATCAAACATGTCTTCGACAGTGTCGATACCATTGACAGAATTGCTCTTGCGGCCATCGACTCTGCAAAGGTTTACGAGACGGGGTTTCGAATCGACTGATGAGATCGAAGAGTCTCGGGCAAACGGTGGCATTAATCTTTTGGCATCGGAACTAGATGTTTCCCTCCAAGAAGCAGCGGGCTTGATTCGAGAAGTTCAAGGCTGCCTTGGGTCATACGCGCACTCAGAAGCGATACGCAATGATAGAAATGTTGACGTGGACAGAATTTCTGGGAAAACAAGCACTTCTTCCGGCGCTGTGGCCAACGAAGGAAATACCAGCTCCATCGATTGCAACAGTAATGAAAGTGGTGATGAACCTCATCGAAAACAAACCACGCAAAATTGCGATGACGGCATTGTTACTGCTTATGAGTTGCTCCAAATGGACGATGATTATAGGGTAGGGAAGAAACGCAACCGCCGCCATATCGTCACATTTTGTCGTTCCGTAGATGATTTACTGGGCGGTGGAATTGCCCTTGGACAGGTTACGGAAATCGCTGGTTTGCCCGGAACTGGCAAGACACAACTGGCAACCCAGCTAAGTGTTTTAGCACGGTTGCCGCATATTTATGGTGGAGTTGAGGGGCGCACTCTCTACGTTGATGCCGAGGGTTCCTTTATGGCCGAACGGGCTTTCTCGATGGCAAAAGCTCTATACAACCACGTTCAAGGTAGGCGTAAAACAAAACGAGATCGAAATCGCAAGAGTAGTGGTGACTCCGGCAGTAACTTGCCTTCCGATTTCACGATAGAGGGAATCCTTGATTCGATCGACGTCTTTCGTGTCTACGATGAGACCGCTCTTCTCGCCACCTTATATTCGCTTCGAAACTACATTGAATCATCGGTTTCTTCACCGAAATCGACATTACCGGTCAAGCTGATTATTATTGATAGTATTGCGTTTCATTTCCGTGCTGTGATCCCAGATAATAAAAATTCCTATTACGTCCAACGTACCAAAACCCTGACTGCTCTTGCCGCGTACTTGGGAGATTTAGCCAATCAACACGATCTTGCGGTGGTGGTAATCAATCAAATGACAACGAAAATGAGTAACAATTATAAAAGTGGTAACAATGCTGTATCGATTGTGCCAGCCCTGGGTGAATCTTGGGCACATGCTACCGCAACTAGGCTTATTCTTTCAAAGGAAGGGGTTCAAGATCAGCGAGTAGCCAGAAGTGATGGTAATGAATCTGAAGACGATCAGGGATCACATCATTTTAGGCAACAAATTCAACAGGAGTTGAGAACTTGTTCACTAACCAAGTCTGCGCACCGACCTACTGGAAAAGCACGCTATCAGATACTAGAAGACGGCATTAGAGATGTGCCGGGTGAATACGAAAGAATCCGAGAAGCCTCTAGCAATGGTAACAACAAGCGATCAAGATTAAACTAGCGAGAATCATCATAGTGAATATTACTAGAGAATAGTATGCTAGTCTTATTTACAACAAACCTCTAGGAGTAAAAGATTGATTTTCAAAATCCTTCAATATACTTGTTTAAACAACCATTCAATAGAAATTTACATTCACAACATAATTGACTTCGACAGAGAGAACAAAATCTAATTGAGTTCAAACCCATTTTTTATCATCCCACCTGTTTACTCATATAAGAGCATTAGTTTCATCAAAACGAGTGTGGCGATTCGAATATCCCTATGACGTCTCGTTTATTTTTGGATGTGACCTTTTAGATGATTTTTCATTACTATAATGATTGATCATTGCTAGTCCGACGGCGGATGCTCCTATAAGACCAAGCCCGATTAAGGTTCTTCGTTGATGCTTTGTCATAGATAATATTCCAATATTATGATTCGAATTCAGGTCATGTCTGACTGGATTGAAATTTGATAAAGCTGTTCGGTGTTTCAGTAAATCTGAAAAGCTATCGACAATCTTCGTCGTCTCTTTTCTCTGAAGCATGGAGAGAAAACTAGCTGGAAGAGACACAGTATTGTGAAGTAAGGTGTTGCTTTGACAGGTATCCTTCTTCAACGGAAATTTCTTTCCATACACGCAAGAGACTACACGGGATCGAGTGGACGGATCGGTCATTCTATCAAAGGTATTTAATAAATCCTCCCGACTCAATCCGCGAATGGTCGAGGCGAGCGCTTCGGTGTTGCTCCAGGAGATATTATCTGTATCACTGTGAGACTCAGCTTGAACATTTTCACTCGAAATGTTTTCTGAACAATAATAAACTTCGGGACCGTAACGTTCGATTTGCGAGAAATGCAGGGATGCTTCAGACTGTAACTTTTGTATAGGCTTTAGGAGTTTTGTTGATAGACTATCCGCATGGTCTCGGATTTCTGATTCGGCCATATCCTCCAAAGACTTCCGAAAAGTTCGAAGAAAATCGTCAATCCGATCCACGATATCGGGTGGAGCCATTTTTTGGCTTAAAACGTTAATAGAAATGAAATCTACTGGTGTAATGAGAGAACCTTGGGTTTTTTCTTTCAACTGTGAAGAAAGACCAATCTCATAGCTAGAACTGACGATGTAGCCCAGTTGTTGTTTGGTTCGAAGCGAATCAAACAGAGGTTCGCGGATAATGTGGCAGAGTAAGCGAATACATGAACTTGAGTGAAGTGCTAATGGGTGTGATAATTTTTCGCCCTTGAAAGATGGAATCGATGATTGATATGTACATAAAACAGCCCCATTCTCCTCTTGAGTATTTTGACTACTAAAATGTAATTCGACTTGCTCTCCCTGTTGTAGCTGTCGCTCAACCATACCAGGTTTAATCAATATTGTAGGTGGCTCAAATTTTTTCATTTCGTATGCTGTTTGTATTGCTGACTTGGCGCTAGAGAAAAATTTCTCAGCCTCCCTCGAAGACACGTTTCCACTACAGAGACATTCCACACATCTTTCCTTGTCTTTTAAAATGGTTCGATGATGATTCAAAACATCTTCAAAAGTAGATGCGAGTGCAATATCTAGTGTCTGTTTCACCCCATGGTCATTTGAACTTAGCAGTGCGTTCCTGTAGTACATAGCATGAGAATCCGCTCGCCTAGAGCTGAAATATGACTCGAGCCCTCGAATGGTACGATCTTTGCTTGATACAAAGAATTTCTCATCTCTCAAGAATTCTCCCGATAAAAAATCGTTTAAAACTTTAAGCGCAAGATCTTGCAATCGATCAGAAAAGCCGAAAAATCTCAGTTTTATTCCACTCGCGCCAACCGATAAGGACCAATGTAATCCAGCAAGACTTGCATCATACGTTTCCTGTGCCATTGCTTCGTTGAAAATAGAAGCAATTAACGAGGACATTAAAGAACTTCTTGAATCATATATCCAATCGCCACCATCATTTTTGACGTTATGTAACGACATATTGCGAATCAAAAGGTGTACACTTGATTTCGGGAGCGCATATCGATCATCGAGCCGATGAAATAGTTTCCAGTTCTTTTCATCGACAAGAAGTGTTGGAGGGTCGATGGCTTTTTCAATTCTAGGTCCTTTTCGTGCATCCTCGGGCAAATCAGGACATAATTCGAGAGTTTGTGGGATGTAACGATTAGGAGAGGGTAAACTCAACTCTTTTGGATTGATCAAGTTACCATCCATTTCGGTTGAGTCGGGCACATCCTCATTGCCATTCCATGCCGACACAAGTTCTTTCCTTAAAGGCGACAAAAAATATTCTACACCATACCATTTTTCTCTTTTCAAGCCAAATCCTTCTGTACGAATAAGAGTATCGTCGTTTTCCATTGCTTCATATGCTTTCTTGCTGCAACGTTCGATGATGCAGTTTTCAGGAACGAGGAGATTGGTGAAATTTATGAAATCATTCAGTGGCAAAGTGTCTTCATTTTCATTTAGCATGCTACCAGCACTCAAACATTCCTTTGTCCCATAGGAAACTACACGGCTGCAAAGATTAGGTGCATAGCTGTATACGCCGCCCGGAGACGTTTCGTGGAAAAATATCCTATCCAACTCGCACATTTCCTTCCAAATACGCTTGAGGCTACCTTTAGTGCGGCTGTCCCCCGCTCTAGCCTTTTCTTGTAACAGTCGACAATAGGCAAAAATGACGCTTACAACTTCCTCCCAGTGTGCTTCACCCTCTTCCGTTAGTCCCATATCTATTTGGAACAATGTAAAGTCAGGGGCCTTAACTCGAGCACCTGCCGACAAGGAACTCAGCCAACCCAAATCCTGAAGGTACGCGAAAGAGCTTCCATAGCCTTCATGCCCCTTTCATACAAAACGTATTATCCAAAATTAATGAGATGCCAAAATTTTAAGCTTGCCGTAAATTTTAAGGAAACGTATCGAACTTACTAGTAAGTGTGAGAGCATGCTCGAAGGAGATCGGTCGGGAGTTTTGCGATCCGATG
>Ga0209503_10001278_pt1 | contig 13184 bp, 12 predicted proteins | sample SouAtlMetagenome_2_FD_187448 | JGI IMG/M metagenome (GOLD analysis project Ga0209503, IMG submission 187448) | Marine eukaryotic phytoplankton communities from Atlantic Ocean - South Atlantic ANT15 Metagenome (SPAdes) (version 2) | ecosystem: Environmental > Aquatic > Marine > Oceanic | place... | reverse complement strand
GCTTAGTTCCTTTATTACTAATTAGTTTTTCTATTCTTTCTATAGCTTGTTTTTCAGCCTCATCAAATTCTGGCAGATCTGTTAGTATAGCTCCTGTTCGGATATCATCTGCTAGAAAATCACCAATAGTATAAGGCAAAACAAAATAACCATCTGCAAGACCTTGCATCAATGCAGAAGCTCCTAAGCGATTAGCACCATGATCCGAAAAGTTGGCTTCTCCACAAGCATACAAACCAGAAACGTTGGTCATTAAATTATAATCCACCCATAAGCCTCCCATAGTATAATGAACCGCTGGATAAATTTTCATCGGCGTTTCATAAGGGTTGTCATCGGTGATTTTTTCATACATCTGGAAAAGGTTGCCATATTTAGCCTTAACAACGTCCTTACCCAGTGTATTGACTAATTTAGCGTCATTCTCATCCAAACCTTTGATGTTGGCTTGTTCTTTACCATATCTTTCTATGGCAGATGCAAAATCTAAAAATACAGCCTCGCCAGTCTCATTAACACCAAAACCTGCATCACAACGTTCTTTAGCCGCTCTACTAGCCACATCTCTTGGCACTAAATTTCCAAAAGCTGGATACCTTCTTTCTAAGTAATAATCTCTTTGGTCTTCAGACAAATCATTAGCCGTCTTTTTACCTTTACGGATTGCTTCAGCATCTTCGCTGTTTTTAGGCACCCAAATACGACCATCATTTCTTAATGACTCTGACATTAAAGTCAGTTTGGATTGGTATTCACCAGAAACAGGAATGCAAGTTGGGTGAATTTGGGTGTAACATGGGTTAGCAAAAAACGCGCCCTTTTTATGTGCTTTCCAAGCCGCTGTAACATTACTACCCATAGCATTTGTAGAAAGGAAAAACACATTGCCATAACCACCAGATGCCAAAACAACTGCGTGAGCAGAATGGCGTTCTATCTTACCCGTAACTAAATTTCTAGCTATAATTCCTCGAGCTTTACCATCAACAATAACAACATCTAACATTTCGTGTCTGTTGTACATAGTGATTTTACCCTTGTTGATTTGTCGTGACATGGCAGAATATGCCCCTAACAACAACTGTTGACCTGTTTGGCCTTTAGCATAAAAAGTTCTTGACACTTGAACTCCTCCAAAAGAACGGTTGTCCAATAAACCACCATATTCTCTTGCAAAAGGAACACCTTGAGCCACACATTGGTCAATGATATTAGCACTAACTTCAGCTAGTCTATAAACATTAGCTTCTCTAGAACGATAATCTCCACCTTTGATAGTATCATAAAACAATCGGTAAACCGAGTCTCCATCATTTTGATAGTTTTTTGCCGCATTGATTCCACCTTGTGCGGCTATTGAGTGAGCACGTCTTGGTGAATCTTGAAAGCAAAATGATTTGACATTATAGCCCATCTCAGCTAAAGATGCCGCAGCAGAACCTCCTGCTAAACCAGTACCAACTACAATGACATCGATTAATCGCTTATTAGCAGGATTGACTAACTTAATATCGTTTTTATGTTTAGTCCACTTATCTTTTAAAGGACCTTCAGGGATTTTAGCGTCTAATGTACTCATATATATCTTATCTAAAGTAAAGGGCTAAGGGAATGATAGCAAATGCAAAAGGAATTAAAATGCCAAATGCATAACCTATTTTTTTAACAATGGGTGAATATTTTGGATGACTTGCTCCAATTGTTTGGAATGCGCTAGAAAAACCATGCGACAAGTGAAAAGCAATAGCTACCATACAAACGATATATAAAATTACATACCACAACTCTTGAAATGCTGATGTGGTAATAGAATATAAATCCTTAACTTCTTCACCGCTAATTAAAACGATTGGTATGTCGCCAAAGTGCATCTCATACCAAAAGCTTCGCATGTGAATAATAAGAAATAACAACAATACAGTTCCTAAAAGCCCCATATTTCTAGATGCCCAATTAGAATTAGCGCTAGGCTTATTGTAAGCATAATCAACAGGTCTAGCTTTTTTATTCTGAACAACTAACAAAATGCCGTCAATGGCATGAAATAAGATGCTGAAATAAGTGATGTATGAAAGAATTTTAACTACAGGATTCGTTGTCATAAATTTTGCATATAGATTAAAAGAATCTGATGCTGTTTCAGCGGGCAATAAAAGCTGTAAATTACCTAGTAAATGACCAACTAGAAAAAGGCAAAGAAATAGACCTGTTCCGGCCATCCAATACTTTTTTGCTAGTGAAGACTTTATCAAAACCGACTTACTCATTTGATATATTTTTTATGGAGGTACAAATTTAACACCCAAATTATTTAAAAACAACAGAATTGCAACTAAATATGTCAAGTTTAAAATGATTCTAAATATTAATAGATAAGTATATATCTTTACACCAAAGTTAAACGATATGAAATACCAAGCTATCTCCAAAAATTTATTTGAGCATAATAGAACTCTTTTTACTGCTCAGCTAAGCACACAATCACTAGCAATTTTTTGCTCTAACGACCAAATGCCTACTAATGCAGATGGCACTATGCCATTCAAACAAAATAGCGACCTATTTTGGCTCAGCGGTGTTGATCAAGAGGAAAGTAAACTTATTATTTTCCCAGAATGCTCAAATCCTAAGCACAGAGAAATCCTATTTTTAAAAGAAACTAGCGACTTAATTGCTATTTGGGAAGGTGAAAAATTAAGCAAAGAAAAAGCCTTTGAAACATCTGGAATTCGTACCGTTTACTGGAATACCCAATTTGAAAATGTTTTTCAAGAGTTGATGCAAGAAGCCAATACCGTTTATCTAAATTCTAACGAACACGCCCGTTCAACCTCAAAAGTACAAACCCAAACTGATAGGTTTAATGATTGGTGTAAAAATAATTTTTCAACGAAAGAATACGTCAAGTCTGCGCCGATAATGCACGATTTGAGATCTGTAAAACACCGTCTTGAAATTGAATTATTGCAGCACGCTTGTAACATCACCGAAAAAGGATTTAGACGGGTGTTAAACTTTGTTAAAGCAGGCGTAATGGAATATGAAATTGAAGCAGAATATATGCATGAATTTCTCATCAATAGATCGAAAGGATTTGCCTATGAACCCATTATTGCTTCGGGGAGGAATGCCTGTGTTCTACATTATGTAGACAACAATAAAGTTTGTAAGGATGGTGACGTTATTCTTATGGATGTTGGTGCAGAATATGCCAATTATGCCTCTGATATGACACGATGCATTCCTGTAAGCGGAAAGTTTACTAAAAGACAGAAAGACGTTTACAATGCTGTGTTGAGTGTAATGAAACAAGCGACTTCTATGCTCAAACCAGGTGTACTATTGGGAGACTATCACAAAGAAGTTGGGCTAATTATGCAATCTGAACTACTTGGCTTAGGACTAATTGATCAACACGATATTGATAAGCAAGACCCTAAAAAACCGGCATACAGAAAGTACTTTATGCATGGTACGAGCCATTTCTTAGGATTAGATGTTCATGATGTTGGTCATTTTGACAAGCCCATAAAAGAAGGTATGGTATTTACTTGTGAACCAGGCATTTATATCCTTGAAGAAAACCTAGGTATACGCTTAGAAAATGATATAGTTATTACTAAAGATAAGCCGTTTGATTTGATGGCAAACATTCCTTTAGAGGTAGATGAGATTGAGGACTTGATGAATTAAAAGTTTTGTGAATCTAATTGGGTAGGAATACTCGCCCAGTTTGAATTTAACCTCCTTCAAATTCTATATGAAAGACAAAAATTCCATTAGGAAAATGATATACAGAAGCAGAGTTTTCCCGACCTATGTTTAACAACTGACTCTTTATTTCATGTAGATGAAGATATAATAAACTAAAACAGATGGCTGAGCAATAAACTATGATAGAGCATTCCAGCCTTGCGCAGTAAGAGGCTGATGATTTTCATCTTTAGTAACCAATACAGAGCCGTGACTTTTATCAGTAATGTGACCAATTATGGTTAAATCTGGATCATCTTTAATGGCATCATAATGAGTTTGACTAATTGTAAATAACAATTCGTAATCTTCGCCCCCATTCAAAGCACAAGTAGCTGCAGAAATATTAAATTCTTCGGCAGTAGAAATTGCCATAAAGTCTATAGGCAACTTTTCTTCATATATTGCGCAGCCAACCCTTGAACTGCTACATAAGTGTAATAACTCCGATGATAGCCCGTCCGAGATGTCTATCATTGAACTAGGAACAATTCCTTTAGATTCAAACAAATCAATAATATCTTTCCTAGCCTCAGGTTTGAGTTGTCTTTGAAGTATATAATCTTTGTCTTGAAGGTCAGGCTGCATTTTAGGATTAGATTCAAAAACTTGTTTCTCTCTATTCAACATCTGAAGGCCTAAATAAGCTGAGCCCAAATCGCCAGAAACAACAATTAAATCATGTTCTTTAGCTTCACTTCTGTACACTATTTTATCTTTGGCAACCTCGCCAATAGCTGTAATACTCAAACACAAGCCACTTGTTGAAGAAGTCGTATCGCCACCAACTAAATCCACATTGTAGGCAACACAAGCAAGACGAATTCCTTCATACAGCTCTTCAACCGCTTCCAAAGGAAAACGATTAGATAGTGCTATACTAACCGTAATTTGCCTAGGCAAACCATTCATAGCATATATGTCAGATAAATTGATCACTACAGATTTGTACCCCAAATGCTTAAGGGGTGTATATGTTAGATCAAAATGTACCCCTTCAATCAACATATCTGTAGTAATGAGTTGAAAATGCTGGCCAACATCAATGACTGCACAATCGTCTCCTATACCAAAGACGGAAGTATCATTTTTTAACTCAAAATTTTTGCTGATATGTTGTATCAAACCAAACTCTCCCAACTTAGATAATGGTGTGCGATTTGGTGTTTTATCTTCAAATAAACTCATGCTACAAATGTAAGACGAAATATTACATTAACGATGCAAAAGAAATATATGATTAAAAGCATATTATTTTGTAATTTTGTAACCTAATTTAAAAGATTCTAAATAAGTTGATAAAAGTTACTGATGAGGCAAAGGTTAAACTAATCTCTTTAATGAAAGAAGAAGGCAAAGATTCTGATGCTTTTGTTAGAGTAGGTGTAAATAGTGGAGGCTGTTCTGGTCTTTCCTATAATTTAGGCTTTGATAACAATGAAAATGAGGACGATAAGTCCTTTGAAGACAACGGTATTAAAATCGTGGTCAACAAGAAAAGTTATTTGTATTTGATAGGCACTATTTTAGAATATTCAGGAGGATTGAATGGTAAAGGCTTTGTCTTTAACAACCCTAACGCCTCAAGAACCTGTGGCTGTGGGGAAAGTTTTGCAGTTTAAATTATAACATTTAGCATTGACAGAAGAAGATAAAATATTAGAAGAAGTTACGGGGGCAGAATATAAGTATGGCTTTACCACAGACGTAGAAAGTGATACTATACCAAAAGGTCTTAACCAAGATGTTATTCGCCTAATTTCTAAGAAAAAAGAAGAGCCGCAATGGTTGTTAGAACACCGTTTGAAAGCTTTCGAATCGTGGAAAAAAATGGAAGAACCGGATTGGGCAAATATCAAATACAAAAAGCCCAATTACCAAGATATCATCTATTATGCTGCGCCCAAGCAGAAGAAGGAGCTTAAAAGTTTGGATGAGCTAGACCCCGAGATGAAAAAGACTTTTGACAAACTTGGAATTTCTCTTGATGAACAAAAAAAATTAGCCGGAGTAGCTGTAGATTTTGTGATGGATAGTGTTTCAGTTGCTACTAGTTTTAAAGATAAATTAGGTGAGCTAGGAATCATTTTTTGTTCCATTAGTGAGGCCGTAAAAGAACACCCTGAATTAGTCAAAAAATACTTAGGAACGGTTGTTCCTACTACCGACAATTTCTTCTCGGCACTAAACTCAGCCGTTTTTACCGATGGTTCGTTTTGTTATATTCCTAAAGGCGTTAAATGTCCTATGGAACTATCCACTTATTTTAGAATAAATCAGGCGGGAACGGGACAATTTGAGCGCACATTAGTTATTGCTGATGAGGGTAGTTATGTTAGCTATTTAGAGGGTTGTACTGCACCTATGCGAGATGAAAATCAATTGCACGCCGCTGTAGTAGAGCTTATCGCTATGGACGATGCAGAAATAAAATACTCAACAGTGCAAAATTGGTATCCCGGTGATGCCAATGGTGTTGGTGGCGTATTCAATTTTGTAACCAAAAGAGGGCTTTGTCACCATCGCTCAAAAATTTCTTGGACTCAAGTAGAGACTGGTTCTGCTGTAACATGGAAATACCCCTCCTGCATACTAAAAGGTGATAACTCCATAGGTGAATTTTACTCGGTAGCTGTTACCAACAATTACCAACAAGCCGATACAGGAACAAAGATGATTCACTTGGGCAAAAATTCAAAAAGCACCATAATTTCAAAAGGTATTTGTGCTGGTAAAAGTGAAGGGAGTTATAGGGGTTTAGTGAAGATACAAAAGAGCGCAGAGAATGCTAGGAATTTCTCACAATGCGACTCTCTATTGATGGGAGATAAATGTGGTTCGCACACCTTCCCCTACATAGAAGTAAAAAATAAAAGTGCCAAAATAGAGCATGAAGCAACCACCTCAAAAATTGGAGAAGATCAAATATTCTACTGCAATCAAAGAGGAATAGGAACGGAAGAAGCCATAGCACTAATCGTTAATGGCTATTGTAAAGATGTACTTAATCAATTACCAATGGAATTTGCCGTTGAGGCACAAAAACTACTAGCCATTAGTTTGGAAGGTAGTGTTGGATAAACAAAAACTATGTTAGAAATAAAAGACTTAAAAGCTACAATAGAGGGTAATAAAATTTTAACCGGCATAAATCTAAAGGTTAATGCTGGCGAGGTTCACGCTATAATGGGTCCAAACGGTTCGGGTAAAAGCACTTTATCTTCAGTCATTGCCGGTAGAGAAGAATATGAAATTGAAGATGGGAGTATCGATTTCAACGGGAGTGATATTATGGAGTTATCACCTGAGGAACGTTCACATAAAGGTATATTCTTATCCTTCCAATACCCCATTGAAATTCCTGGCGTATCCGTTTCAAACTTTCTAAAAACCTCTTTGAACGAAAGTCGTAAAGCACAAGGGCTAGAGCCTATGCCTGCTGGCGATTTATTGAAAATGATGAGAGAGAAAATGGAACTTCTTGAAATAAAAAAAGGCTTTCTTAGTCGTTCTCTTAATCAAGGGTTTTCTGGTGGTGAGAAGAAAAGAAATGAAATCTTTCAAATGGCGATGCTGGAGCCTAAATTAGCAATCCTTGATGAAACTGATTCGGGTTTAGATATTGACGCATTACGTATTGTAGCTAATGGTGTAAATAAGTTAAAATCGAAAGACAACGCTACAATTATTATTACTCACTATCAGCGTTTGTTAGACTACATTGTTCCCGATTACGTTCACGTACTATACGATGGTAAAATTGTAAAGTCTGGCGCAAAAGAATTAGCCTTAGAATTAGAAGAAAAAGGTTACGATTGGATTATTAAAGAAGCGGAAGGAAAGTGAAATTAAAAGACAAACTCATACAAGCATACAAAGACGGGGCAACTCGTGGACTTTCATTTGAGGCTGAAAGAGCAAAACACATTCAGCAGTTAGAAGAAATGGGCTTTCCTACCATAAAAGATGAAGAATGGAAATACACCAATCTTTTGCCCATTCTAAAAAAAGACTATCAGCTTTCAGAGTCCATATCTAAGGTTACGGCACAGTCTCTTGAAGAATACATTTTGACAGATACAGACACCCATTTAGTCGTTTTTGTAAACGGTCAGTATTCAGAAGAATTATCGTCTATCGATGATAAACACGCTTGTATTTGTTCGTTAGCCGAAGCTGAAGTGAAAAAGCCAGAAATATTAAAAAAATATTGGGGCAGTTGTTTGCCTGAAAACCCAGATAGTTTGGTTGCCCTAAATTCTGCTTTGTCCAACAATGGCACTTTTATTTATGTGCCCAAAAATAAGCTTGTAAAAAAACCTATTCAGATAGTATACATCACTAATGAAGTATCGGCGGACTTGTTTCTACAAATACGAAACCTTATTGTAGTTGAAGAAAATGCCCAAGTACAAATAACAGAAAGGCATCAAAACTTCGATGGCAAGGAAGTATTTACCAATGCCCTTACTGAGATAAATGCTGCAGCTAACTCAATTATCGATTTTTATAAAATACAAAACGACAAACGCAGTTGTTCATTAATCGATAATACTTGGGTAAATCAAGAAAAAACCTCAAACTGTACGGTAGACACCTTCAGTTTTGGCGGTAAATTTATTAGAAATAACCTCAGCTTTTTACTCAATGGCGAATATGCTGAAAGTAATATGAGAGGCATTACCCTTATCGGACAAAACCAACTAGTCGACCATCACACATTGGTAGACCACGCTGTCCCCAATTGCCAAAGTAATGAACTTTACAAAGGTATTTTTGATGATAATGCCAAAGGTGTTTTTAACGGTAAAGTTATGGTACGCCCAGACTCGCAAAAGACCAATGCTTTTCAGTCTAACAACAACTTGTTACTCACTGATTCGGCATCTATCGATACCAAGCCTCAATTAGAAATTTATGCCGATGATGTGGCATGTAGTCATGGTTGTACCATAGGGCAATTAGATGATGAGGCCTTATTCTACTTACGCTCGAGAGGCATTCCTTTCAAAGAAGCACAAGCCATGCTAATGTATGCCTTTACCAATGACGTACTTTCCAACGTTAAAATTCCTGAACTCAAAGAGAAATTAAACCGAATAATCGCAGAAAAACTCGGTGTTGAATTGAATATAGAAGTATAAGTGATAGAGGTCAATGACATACGCCATCAGTTTCCTACACTTCATCAAAAAGTGAACGGATACCCTTTGGTCTATTTAGACAATGGAGCAACAACTCACAAACCTCAAGTGGTAATTGATGCTATCAGTCATTATTATGAAAAATTAAATTCTAATATACATAGAGGCGTTCATTTTCTAAGTCAACAAGCTACTGATGCTTACGAAGCATCTAGAGAAACTATTCGTCAGCACTTCAATGCTCAACACCTTCACGAAATCATTTTTACAAAAGGAAATACCGAAGCCATCAATTTAGTGGCAAATGGTTTTCGTCAAATTTTACAAGAAGGAGATGAGGTGTTGGTGTCTGCTATGGAACACCACTCCAACATTGTGCCTTGGCAAATGGCCTGTGAAAGCAGCTCTGCCGCCCTTAAAGTTATACCTATGGACGAAAGGGGAGTCCTTGATATAGACAGCTATAAAAACCTGTTATCTGATAAGACAAAAGTCGTTGCTGTCAATCATATTTCTAACGCTTTAGGAACAATAAATCCTGTCAAGCAAATGATACAATGGGCTCATGAAGTTGGTGCGGCAGTCTTAATTGATGGCGCTCAAGCTGGTCCACATTGTAGTATTGACGTTCAAGACTTAGACGCCGATTTTTACTGTATTTCGGGACACAAAGTATATGGACCAACAGGTATTGGCGCATTGTATGGTAAAGAAGAATGGTTAAAGAAATTGCCCCCTTATCAAGGCGGCGGAGAAATGATTGCCACTGTAAGTTTTGATAAAACGACTTATGCTGATTTGCCTCATAAGTTTGAAGCAGGAACACCCAACATAGCCGGAGGTATTGCTCTAAAAACAGCTATCGATTGGATAAATCATATTGGATTAGATAATATCGTTTCATACGAAAAAGAATTAGTAGATTATGCTACAAAAGAACTTAGCAAAATCGAAGACATACGCTTTATCGGTCAAGCACAAGAAAAAGCTGGTGTTATTTCTTTTTTAGTAGGCGATATTCACCCTTACGATATGGGTATGATATTAGATAAACTAGGTGTCGCTGTTCGTACAGGGCATCATTGTGCACAACCCGTTATGGATCAATTTTGTATACCTGGCACTATAAGAGCATCTTTTGCCGTTTACAATACCAAAGAAGATGTAAACCGATTAGTAGAAGGTGTCAAGAAAGCTCAAATAATGTTATCCTAATATGGCAAGTATTCAAGACATACAACAAGATATCATAGATGAATTCGATATGTTCGAAGAATGGATGGGCAAGTACGAACATATCATAGACCTGGGTAAAAGCTTACCCCTCATAGAAGAACAATTTAAGACCGAAGACAACCTCATTAAAGGTTGTCAATCTAGAGTTTGGCTACATGCTCAACACAAAGACGGTAAAGTCATCTATACAGCCGATAGCGATGCCATAATGACTAAAGGGATAATCGCTCTATTGGTACGTGCTTTTTCAGAACAAAAAGCACAAGATATTGTTGAAGCTGATACGCACTTCATCAACCAAATTGGACTCAAAGAACAGTTATCGCCAACACGAGCTAATGGACTGGTTTCGATGGTCAAGCAAATGAAATTATACGCTTTAGCGTTTCAATCACAAAACTAATTACTATGAAAACAGATGCTGAATTACAAGCCATAGGCGAAAAAATAGTCGAAAGAATTTGTCAGATATTTGACCCTGAAATTCCAGTAAACATTTATGAACTTGGATTGATATACGACATTCAAGTGAGTGAGGATTGCGATGTAGAAATAGAGATGACTTTAACTTCTCCCAACTGTCCGGTGGCAGAAACTTTGCCTGTAGAAGTGGAAGAAAAAGTTAAGGTGGTTGAAGAAGTCCGCAACGTAAAAGTAAATATCACTTTCGACCCCCCTTGGGATAAAGATATGATGAGCGAAGAAGCTAAACTAGAATTGGGAATGTTATAATATGAGTGATGAAATTGTCAATAGAGTAGCCAATAGTGGCTTGGTCAATTTCGATTTAGAAGCGTATTATCCTAAAGGACAACGCCAACTCATTGACCTCAAAGATTGGTTGTTTGAAGGTTTAATTCTCAAAGAAAAGGACTTCAGACAAGCCGTCAAAGATTACGATTGGGTACAGCACCAAGACCAATATGTAGCAATAGAGTGCAGTGCCGATGCCATAGTACCGGTATGGTCTTATATGCTCATCAGTAACGCCATAAGTCCTTTCGCTAAAAAGGTAGTCAAAGGAAATCTAGAGAATTTAGAGTCCCTTATCTTTCACGAGCTAATAAATACCCTTGATATTAACCCTTTCAAAAATCAAAGAGTTATCGTTAAAGGCTGTAGTAATTTGCCAATTCCTGAAAGTGCCTATGTAGCCATAACCAATAAGCTTAGCCCTGTAGTCAAAAGTATCATGTATGGAGAAGCCTGTTCTTCCGTACCCATTTATAAGAAGAAATGAATCCAAAAATAACAGAGATAAAAGAGCATATTTTCCCCCTTAGACAGTTGTTGTTAGAACACCCTGTTTATCAGCAGTTGCGCCATCTTAATGACCTCAACATTCTGATGGAACAGCACGTTTTTGCGGTTTGGGATTTTATGGCGCTGCTCAAGTCTCTACAGTTTGGATTAACCAGTACTAATGCCCCTTGGATGCCTATTGGAAACCCCAAAACTAGACGACTGATAAACGAAATTGTTCTGGAGGAAGAAAGCGATATGGACATTGAAGGCAATCCATCGAGTCACTACGAAATGTACCTACAGTCCATGCAACAAAGCGGAGCAAATACTCAACAAGTAGAACGCTTTATTGCTCGTTTACTTTCAGGTTATTCTCATAAAGAATTACTCAAATTCAATGTCGAGCAACTCAAAGACTACACCCTTGAATTTGTCAATACCACCTTTGAAATCATTCACCGAGGCAAATTGCACGAAATCGCTGCTGCCTTTACTTTTGGTAGAGAAGACCTTATACCAGATATGTTCCGTTCCATTGTTAGCGATTTGGACAAAAACTTCCCAGGAAAATTAGACACTTTTCGCTACTACCTCGACCGACATATTGAACTAGACGAAGAAGTGCACACCCCTCTTGCATTACAAATGATAGAAGAATTGTGTAGAGAAGATGAGCAAAAATGGCTAGAGGCCAAACAAGTGGCAAGAGAATGTTTAAAAGCTCGTATCAAATTGTGGGACGGTATTGAACACAGTATTAAAGAACGAAAGATAGAAGAAGCTATCTCATAAATTCTTACACTAATCTTAGCAATTCGTGATTGTTGATTTTTCTACAACATATTGTTCATTAGTTTATCAAGATTTAAGCACCTCTTAGGTGCTTTTTTGTTTAATTTGCACAAACCCAATTCTCAAAAAAAACAATTATGTTCAAAAAACTATTTACTACTACAATGGCACTATGCTTTGCTTTGCTTTCAGTAAAAGCAGACGAAGGCATGTGGTTGCCACTTTTGTTGCAAGACAATGAAGCCGATATGCAAGCTGTAGGCTTACAGCTAACGGCACAAGATATTTATGATATTAACAACTCTTCTTTGAAAGATGCTGTTGTTTCATTAGGCGGATTTTGTACTGCCGAAATGGTTTCTGACCAAGGGCTACTTTTGACCAACCACCACTGTGGTTTTGGACAGATTCAATCCCACTCTACTGTAAGTAACGATTACTTGACCGATGGCTTTTGGGCCATGGACAGAAGCGAAGAACTAGAAAACGAAGATTTATTTGTTTCTTTCCTTGTTCGTATGGAAGATGTAACGGAGCGTATGAACACCGCTTTGGACTCAGTTTCTGACGAAGAAAGAAGTAGCGTTATCCGTAAGCTTTCTGCCGAAATAGTAGCAGAAGCTACCGATAGCACACACTACAATGCTAGAGTAAAATCATTCTTTGGCGGCAACGACTTCTACCTTATGGTATATGAAACTTTTAACGATGTACGTTTGGTAGGTGCGCCACCATCATCTATTGGAAAATACGGCGGCGATACGGACAACTGGATGTGGCCAAGACATACAGGAGATTTTGCTCTATTTAGAGTCTATTGTGGCCCTGATGGCAAGCCTGCCGAATATTCTGAAGATAATATTCCTTACACACCAAAGCACCACTTCCCTATTTCTTTAGATGGTGTACAAGACGGTGATTTCTCTATGATAATGGGTTTCCCAGGGTCTACAGACAGATACCTATCCTCTTGGGGTGTGCAACAAGCTATTGAGCAATACAACCCAACGGTGG